>MPLT02332238.1_pt1 | contig 20799 bp, 16 predicted proteins | sample 1617391 | NCBI WGS metagenome assembly MPLT02 (sample SAMN05944800, study PRJNA350692) | marine metagenome | biome: marine; feature: ODZ; material: water; isolation source: 70 m water sample filtered on 0.2 um supor filter | place: Pacific Ocean | collected 2012-04-08 | depth 70m m
AGGTGTTTGGGACAGAATGCTCAGATGAAATATGAAAACTTGCTGGCTATTCTCTAGGTTCCTAATATCTTTTGTCTATCATGTTTCAGGCTTTCTTCTATGAATTTTTTGAAAACATTGTATCTTAATGCATTGTTTGATCATTTGTACCAATTATAATATACTGAAATTATTATATATATCTATTATTAAAATTGTTTTAAGGACCTTATGTTAGACAAAATTGGCACCCTTTTAGGTATGATGATAGGCTCAGCATTGGTGATTTTTGGAATCATCTGGCCAGATCACCTATCAAACTATTATATGTATCAGTTCAGAGAATTTGAGACAGCGCTGGATGCATTAAAAGCATCAAAGGCTTCAATAGAAGAAATTCGGACACTAAAGTCAAATTTTGCAGAATTTCAAGGTTCATGGCTTGGGTCTATTTCTCGCTTTATCGATTTGAAATCTCTGCTGATTGTATTGGGGGGATCATATGCAGCGACACTAATTGCCTTTCGTTTTGGAGATGCGATGAGAGCAATTCTATTCATCGCAAAAGCTTTTTTAAGCGGAAAAGCAGACAAGGATTTCCTTGAAGTTTATCATACGATAGTTAGCCTATGTGAAAAACGAGCTAATAATGAATTAATAACTGATGAGGAAATCAGCGCGGTTAAAAACACAGACCTTCAAACATGGCTGCAAGATTTTATTGCTGTCGATTTAGTGACAGAAGAAATGATCGAGGAAATTGTACGTTCTGAGATTGAAATGTACAACTACCGTTCTTTTGAAGAAATAGACATGCTGGAATTTATGGGACGTGCAGCGCCAGCATTCGGTATGATTGGTACAGTTGTGGGACTAATTATGATGCTGGGCAGTGTTGGCGGAGAAGGCGGTGCTGATATAGCTGGCTTGATGGGAGGTATGGCAGTTGCGATGATTACTACCCTCTACGGAGTCCTACTTTCCCAGTTAATCTTTACACCAATAGCATCTAAACGATTCCAACTGAAGGAGTCGCAGGTCCTGTTGATGGAGATGATTAGGGAGGGGCTAATCTATCTAAAACGCAGAGAACTTCCTGAAACTGCTGCAAAGGATTTGGTAATATATCTTCCCCCCAAGATGCGTAAGAAAGTAGTGCAAGAAGAGCAGGCTGCAATGAGTCAAGGATTGGGGTTGTAATATGGGTCGCGGTGCCAGTTCAGAGGGCGGATGGATTACAACATTTGCGGATTTAATGACCTTGCTGTTCTGCTTTTTTGTTTTACTGAACGCCCTTTCCACGCAACCTAAAAATTGTAGCGGCCTGGAGCAGTTTCTTAATAGCAACAAATCTCAGTTCAGTAAGTATGAGCTCCGCTCAACGAAACTCAGCTGTATCGTTTCTTTACCACAGGACTTCCTTTTCCGTTCCGGAGACGCGATTCTTAAGAAAGGAGCTTACAAAGCTCTCTCACCACTTTTTTTCCAAATCCTTAAAATACCTGAGCACAAATCCGATTTACTGACAGTGGAAGGCCACACAGACAATGTTCCTATGCGTAGCAAAAAGTTTCCAAGTAACTGGGCACTTAGTTCCGCTCGAGCAACTATTATCGCAAGCATGCTGATTAATCGTATAAAATATCCCGAACATTCAATCTCTATTGTCGGTTATGCAGACACGCGCCCCAAAACAAAATATACCGACTCTAGTGGTTCCCCCCTTTCAGGTAAAGCCCTGAAAAAAGCCCGTAAAATAAACCGGCGCGTAGAAATCGTCCTAACAACTCCACCAAAATCCATAGAACAGGCAACACTTCTTTTTGGAGAGGAAAATTAAAGTGGGTTCACTTCATTTTCAAATAATCCACTCACCAGAAGGCCGATCACTTCTGACTAAATATCCTAGTTTAACCATAAGCTACCTGAATTCGGATATCAATGTAAGTCGCCTACCTTTGTTCAACCCTACTCATTCTTTTCAAAAATCGAGAGTTAGTCTCCAGTATTTTCTAGAATACTAAAGTAATTTCTGAACGTTCAGAAAAAACTTATCTTAGTCAATTATGCTTAAGTCTCATAGTTTTCCAGGCAAATCAATCCCAATTCCGTGATATTCCAAAATTCACCAATTTTGCGGATAAGTTTTTGTCGAGAGCCCATTTCGTGCAGGAGGCGATCTGCGGAGATATTAGGAATATTGTTAATCTTCAATTCGCTTGTTCGTTTTGCTTTTTCTTTTAAACAACTTAAAACAATTTTTTCTGCCTGTGCCATTGGATTTGCTTTATTTTTAAATGCAGACAGCAAAAATGGATATATTGTTTCCGCTATATTATCCAGATTCCCGGAAAGCCCCTCCCTACCTCGCAAATATAGTGTCAGCTTGTCCTCTGTTCCGGAATTCCTGATAAAAACTGCCGCTACTGGAAGTCCATTTTCTAAAACTCTCTGTAACAACATTTCAGGCTCCTCCTGACTCTTAACGATCTCAACTTCCTTATCCACCCATTTCAACTCATCCAATTTTTCTTTAAGTTTTTTACGCAGCACAGAGTCTTCTTCAAGTAAAGTTTTATCCACATAATAAACCGGGAAACTTTTTTGAATTCCGGGAGGAAAAGGATTTTTTAACCAAGAAAAAAATTTCGGTGTATTTTTCGATCTACGCAAAGTCAGAATCGCAGCAAGACTATTTAAAGCGCATTTGAAACCGTTGCCTATAAATACCGGAGCAGATCTTTCAAAAGTATCCATTTTAGCTAAAGTAATCACGTGCCCAGACTCTTCACTGCCAATGGCAAAATAAGTGTTCTCCCTCCCGGATGCATGTTTATACGCGGACATAACAAGCTCTTCGTTAATGTTTTCTCGAATCCAGTTTTCTAGAGTTTTGATAGTCTGTGTTGCTGATAAAGCATCAAAAGAAGAATTACTGACCATCTGATCGAACTTTACATTAGCCTCCTCAAGCATAATATTAAATTTCAGATCATTTATTTTTCCTATATAAAATTTCTGTCTAGTCTGCCAGGCAGAATAAAACGCCTGCCACAAAATCCATTTATCACCAACCGGGCTCTGCATTATTTCAAATCCAGCCTCTTGAATGGCTCGTCCCGCCTCAAGATCACTTTCCACAGTATTCACAAACAAGTAAGGATAGTCACAATTGCTGTTTTTAATAAGAAACTTTGCTTGAAAAAAAGCTTGGACATCGCCACCCAACACCAAAATACCGTCCAGAAACGGTTCATAAACCAATAAAAAACAACGGTCACCGTCACCATCGAAAACAAAACCGATTACAAGATCTGAACTGGTACGCAGTTTATCTTGCTGTTCTCGACCTTTTCTCAAAATCTCACCTAATGTTTCATAACCAAAAAATGAACCTTCCATTATCTCTTGAGCATTAATAAAATCTACTCCTTCAAGATCCGCAACTCCTGAATGACGGTTAATACCCTGAATCGGATCACAGTTTGTAATAACATAATCTGCTTCAATATTCTCCAATAATTCTAAAATTATTGGAGAATATGCTCCGTTTGCTGTATCTACAATAATCGTAATCCCTGCTAAAGAGTGATCGCCCAACCAATGATTATTTAAATCTGCCATAAAATTCAAAAACAACTGCCTTGCAGGTAGATGATCATTTCGGAGATCACCAAGCAAAGGCGCCTTCCGTAAATCTTTATAATTTAAATTGAGACATCTTTGCGTTAGGCGTTTATCGTCTTCCGGAAATAATTTCAGATTGGAATTTCCCAAAAATATTTTGATTCCATTCTGGTCTTCAGGATTGTGGGATGCTGTTAAGACAAAAGCACATGCGGCTCTGACGTGAAGCTGATAAAGTGAAATCGCTGGGGTTGGTAAAACATCTACAACCACCGCAGTAAGCCCCGCCTTCCTAATACCACTCACGGCTGCTTCATTAAAATGTCCACTTAAATCCCGGGGATCCCACCCGATTACTACAGGGTCTAATTTTGACGCAAAACCAGCTTCCAACAATTCCTGGCAATATGCATAAGTATACAACTCAAAGAATTCTTCAGTCACTAAGCCCTCATCTAACAGAGCCGCAAGAGGATTCGAGGAGGAGATATCCTCTAAACGACATATAGTAGCACGGATACCATCTGTTCCCTGAATTCTTTCAATACTGATTGATGCGTTGGAAATATTAGGCTTCAAGGACGGAAGTTCACTTTTCATTTTTTATTCAATGGAAATGTGGGCTTGTGGGGAGTAACTCAGCCGACTGTTACAGATTTTGCTAGGTTTCTGGGTTTATCAATATTACGTCCCAGATCCAGAGCTGCGTAGTAGGCAAACATCTGGGCCATTATCATTTGCGCCAGTGGAGCACATAACAGATTCATCTCTGGCAGTTCCACTACCTGATCACAAGCTGCCAATGCTCGTTCATCACCCTGAAAAATAATTCCGATCACAGTTCCTCCACGAGCTTTCACTTGCTCCATCGCAATAAGCGTACGGTCGTGCAAAACCTTTTGCCCTATCGGTGGCACAAAAAATAATGAGTGTAGAGCCTCTTCTACCATTGACAGGGTACCATGTTTGAGAAATCCTGCCGGCATTCCTTCCGCATGTTGATAAGTAACCTCTTTCATTTTCAGAGCAGACTCCATGGCAACAGGATAATATATATCGCAACCTAGAAATAACCAATGTTCCACATGACTGGTATCCCGTGCTATATTACGTACAAATCCGGATTGTTCATTGAGAATTTGCTGAACCATTTCTGGAAATAATTTCAAATCCTCTTGATGTTTTTGATAAACATCCTGCGTCAGACACCCCCTCATCCTACCAAGTTCCAAAGCTACACGTAGCATAATGAAAGTTTGCGCAAGTGCTGCTTTAGTAGAAACAACACATATTTCCGGTCCGGAACCCTGCATAATTACATTATCAACCATCATGCTAATAGCAGACCCCATCACATTTACAATCGCAGCCGTTTGCGCTCCAGATATCTTTGCATATTCTAGAGAGATTTTTGTATCAAAAGTTTCTCCTGATTGAGAAAGTGCTAGCACCAGATCTCCGGGCTCAACAGTAACGATTGAAAATTCGTCCGAGCTGACAGATGCGTAATATTGACCTGCCAAAGTGGAAAAATAATATTGACTGATATTAGCCACATAAAAAGTAGTTCCTACCCCCATGAAATAAGCACGGGAAGCTTCCGTAAACATCCTGGCCAAAACAGAGATTTGTTCACTGGGAATTTTCAATGCCTGCAGTATTGCCTGCGGTTCATCAAAAATCTCTTTGAGCATGTAATGGGAATATCCCCCTTTTTTGCTTGTTTCCACATCCCAGTCAATGTGGAGAACCGATTTCTCGATAACTTCACCGGTTTGCACATTACGAATTTGGTAATCATCACGACCTAAAACAACATATTCTCCATCATCAAGAACAATAGCCTGCCTGGTATACTCCAAAAAAGCATTGAGATCTGAACCAACATAATTGCATCCCTCTCCGAGTCCCAACAGCAATGGAGATCCTTTTTTAACACAGTACAAATGTTCTGGGTCATGTGCTGATAGCATGACAATTGAGTAAGACCCTTCAATTTTTTTTAAAGCTGCTAAAAAAGCTTTTTCTAAATCGTTACTCTCAGAATATGACGCTTCCAACAAATTGACGAAAACCTCCGTATCAGTCAACGACTCAAAAACAACATCCTGATCCATTAGCTGTTCACGTAATTCCTGGTAATTTGAAAAAATACCGTTGTGAACAATCACAAATTCCCGCTTGTAAGAGAGATGAGGATGAGCGTTTGCCTGGGTGACACCTCCGTGAGTTGCCCATCTCGTATGAGCAATTCCGATCATACCATTCATTTTGTCCAATTGTTCAATCGCGTTGACCTCATCTATGCCCCCAATATTTTTTCGGATATCAAATTCGCCCTTAGACAGCATCGCCATCCCACATGAATCATACCCCCTATATTCCAGGTTGCGGATTGAGTTAAATAAATTTCTGCCTACATTTTCTGAATGGACAATGCCACTGATACCGCACATATTTTGCCTTACCAATTTCTAATTTATGGTGCTGTAATTAAAGTGTAATAAAATCCGCAATGATTTTTTTGGATTCTACAATACTCCCTGGACCGAGAGTATGACGGGCTCCAATTGAAACACTATCGCCAATGAAAGCCCCTAATTTCGTCAAACCTGTTTCTACTAAATCTAATTTGGCCTTGCAGGCAATCTGACCATAATCTACTGTGTGATTAACTGTCGTGAGTCCGGAACCTGATTTTACATTTTCTCCGAAAACACTATCACCTACAAATGAAAGGCGACCGACATCGTTGTTTCCAAAGAGGACACAGTTTTTCAATTCAGATCCGTAACCTACAATCGAATCCGGTCCAATAGCACTGAAATTACGAATGAGTGAATTATTTCCAACGTACGAATTAGAGCCTATATAGCAGGGGCCCTTGAGTACAGTTCCGGATTCAATTGTGACACCAGGTCCTATACGCACTGCTCCTTCAATATGTACGTGTCCAAGTAGTTTAACCGTAGAATCAATCTCAGCTGTTTGCCAGGAACTCATTATCATCTTGTTTGCATCCAAAATATGCCATGGATGTATCATGTCAATCCATCCTTTTTCCCATAAACAAGCCTGAAGTTTATTGCTTTCTACCATTTGCTCATAGCATCTTGAGACATCATTTTGTTTCTCAGCCAATAGTTCAAAAATTTTAGGAAATAAAACAAACATTCCAGCAAAGACATAATTGGACTGATTTGACTGAGGTTTTTCAACCAACCGACTGATTTTCATTTCATGATCCAGATAAACATTACCAAATTCTATTGAGGATTCTGGCAGCGTAACCAATGCTACCTCCCTGTCTGTTTCTGAATAAGTCTGCAAAATGGATAAAAATGGGTTGTAGTCCGTCATTACATCTCCATAAACCAGTAAAAAGGGCTTTTTTTCCAAGGACGAACGGCAAAGGCTCAGTGCGTGACCGATACCCTCAAGCTTTTCCTGAACGACATACTCAAGATTCACTCCAAAAGTTTGTCCACTGCCGAAATACTGACGGACCATGTCTTGTTGATGATTAACAACCAGAACTATATCGTGAATTCCTGCTTCTTTGAGAAAAAAAATCGAATTTTCGAGGATATATTGCCCTGCTATTCGAATCATCGGCTTACAGCGGGTTTCAATAAAAGGACTTAATCGAATACTGAGATTAGCCGCAAGAATAACTGCTTTCATGATTTTACCTCGAAAAACGTTAAAACGATTAAAATTAATTGAGCTCCAAACTAGTTGACTCTTTTTTTAGGACATAGTTGAGTAAATTTTCCAAAACACCATCTGCAGTCAGCCTTCCTGTATCAACTATAATCGCGTCATTCGCAGGTTTAAGTGGAGCAACTTTTCGATTTTTATCCTGAAAATCTCGCTTTCGGAGGGCATTTAATACTTTTTCATAATCTACATCTTCACCACTTTTTTGAAGTTGTAGTAACCTGCGTTTAGCACGAATTTCCGGAGAAGCATCTAAGTAAAATTTAAATTCCGCTGCTGGAAAAACGACTGTTCCTATATCTCTGCCTTCCAAAACCGCACCCCTATAACTTTCTGACCTGCGAACTTCTTCAACCAGTGCACGCTGCTGCTTTTTCATTACTTCTCGGATCAAGGGGAAGCCGCTGATTTTGGAAGCCTTCGCTGAAATCCTTTCCGTTCGGATTTCGTGTGTTACATCAGTATCGTCGCATATTACCTTTTCATTTTCGAAAACTATTCTTGTTTGATCGCCTAACTTTTCCAGAGATTCATCACTTTCCGGACAACCTTGTGTAGTCCAGCTCCAAGCAAGACAACGAAACATTGCTCCGGTATCTACATACAAGCAATCCAATTTAGTAGCCAATTGACGAGCAATTGTGCTTTTCCCAACACCAGTTGGACCGTCAATAGTAATGATTTTAAAACTCATTATAATCTTGTTTCACGTGGAACAAATTGTTAATAATTCCTTTTTATGAAATTTAGAAAAGGCATATTTTTTCACCTGTTTTTCCCTCAAATCTCTTCATTTAACTGAAAGGGTTCTCGATTAAATTTAATCAAGTCCAAATAATTTGCATTGAATCCGTAGAAACAAAGCTTTTATAGAACTGACAAAGACTACTGAGTCAAGTTGTTCAGCAGTTTTTCAACTTCGCGCTGGCGCTCCGCACTTTTAAATTTTTTTAACATTTTGTGGTAAATCGCCATCGCATCACTGGTACGGTCGAGCTGAACGTAACTTGAGGCAATTCTCAAATAAAGATCATACCCTTTTTGTTCAGACAAATCACGGTCCAGATATAGGACTTTCAGATTTGCAGCAAGCGCCTGTGCGTGTTTATTTTGCTCAAAAAGTGCAAGCCCTTTTTCACTGAGGATATGAAGCTGCCATTTCTTTCGGCCATCTTTTACTGTTTCCATAGACTTTAATGCCTGATTCAGCCAACGTTCAGCCATCTCATATTTGCCCAAATCGTTGTAGATTTCTCCGATAATTATGATCTGCTCAACTCTTTTTTCCGGAGCAAGTTCCTCTTGTCGTACCGATTTGTTATAATTGACAGCCAGTTGATTTAAATATGGAGCAGCCTTTTCCTTTTGCTTTCTCTTCATAAAATGATTTGCAAGCAAATGCAGAATTTTGAAGCTGTAAGCATCATCTTTGCTCTGATGTAGAAACTTCTCAGCACCTTTCAACATTTCTGGAATCCTGCCTAGCTCGTACTGCATTTTCAAGATTCTGTAGAGTATAAAACGCTCACTTTCATGTGGAGGATTTTTTAAGGCTAAATTATAATAAGTAACCGCTTCATCATATTTTTGTGTATCATAAAGAGCATTCGCACGGTGAAAGAAAAGAAATCCATGATCTTCACTGGTTGAAATACCAAGACCTACTCCAGTTACACTGAGGACTCGACGTGGGTCCTTGATGTACTTCAATACTTCGACCCTGAGCTTTATTAGTGAAAAGTCAGAATACTGCGCAATTTTATGCCTTAGCACATCATCCGCTTTCTCATACTTTTGCATCGCAATAAGTATTTGAACTCTTAAATGAATTTCTCTTATTGGCTTTTTTAGCGGCTTGAAATTGATGCGCAGTTGATCTAGTTTTTCTAAACCGGAATTATATTTTTTTTGTTCAAAGTATGCACGAGCCTGTAAAAAAAGTCCTTCTTCTAAAAATTCGGACGTGGGATGCCGCTTTTTAAGGTTATTAAAAGCAAAAATCGAAGGGCGCCAGTTTTGCTGATCATGGTTAATTTTGCCAAGCAGATACCACCGGTCATCGTCACGCTCACCTTTTTGATCAACCTGACGCATGGCCATCATTGCAGCCTTGGGGCTTTTATCTATTTCATACAGCATGACTCCATACCAAAAATAGTAATCTGAAAGACGCGGAGAGGCTGAATAATTTTCAAGCAACAATTTTATACCCTGAAATGCCTTCCCGTACTCTGCTGCTAAAAGCTCAATCACTGTTCTGAGGTAAATACTTTCTTCGCGTACAATTAATGAAGTTTGATCCTCTGGTGACTGTAACGAGTTTTTTAAAGACCATTGCAACCACTGATTTGCTTTTTTTCTCTGTCCCAAACGTAGGTATAGATATGCATAAATCAATTCCATTTCAGCTTGCCAGGCACGCCATGACTTAGCTACAGACTTAAATTCCGGCTGTTTTTTGAGTAAAAATTTAAACTTCTCATTCTTTACTGCATGCTGCATTAATTCGTGCAGGGATTGTTCTCTGAGCAAATCATCATTTATTTCCTGCCATTTTTCCCATGCTTGCTTGTATTGACCTGTTTCTAAAAGTAATTTTAACCTGGCCCGTGCAAGTAGATCAGGATTCCTTACACCGAATTTCTCCAAAGATTTTATTATTTTTTTTGCCTGAGACCATTTTTTCAATCTAATTTCAGCAGCTACTCCAAGCCATAAGAAATGTTCCCTCTGAAGAGCATGGTAAAACTCTGGTTTAGGAGCTTTCTCAGCAACTAAATCCGATAATTCCTGCCAACGCTGTGCCATAAAATAATGCTCCGCCAGAAGCACCACGTGTTCAAAATCATATTCAAATTGCTGAGACATTCCTTCAAGCACGAAAAATATTTGGTCACTCTTCTTCAATTTCACATAAGTCAGGTATTTCAAATAAATAAATTGATTACGTATTTTTTTGATACTGATTTTAGCCTCATATTTTTTAATGACCTCCAATGCTTCTTCATATTTTTTTTGCTTCAAAGCCAGCCAAGCCAATGTGTAGTGGCTAAAATTTTTGAAGTCAACATAAAGGTTAGAACTTTTGTTCTTTTCGATTAATTCCAGAAAAAAAGTTAGCGTTTTTTCTGCCTGAGCATATTTTTTCTGCTTTGCTTTTATTTGACCCTGCCAAAATAATGATGGAGTAAACCAGGGCGTTTCCGAGTATTCATCTGTAACCGTCTGGAATCTTTTAAAAGCTAAATTCAGATCACCACTAAACAAATGAACTATGCCTTCTTTATAAAAGTTTCCTGAGCGGTCTAACCAGCTAGGATCTTCTGGAACAAAACGAGGGTAATGCCAATCTGGAAGGTCAGGAAATATCGCCCCGGAAACTGAGACTAAGGGCAGTTCCGAAAGTTTCGGTAAACAAATAATTGGAACAGGTAGAGGGAAGACACCGTAATGGGTCTCTATCTTAAGGTCTTTCGAACTACTTCCTGAAATTCCGTTCACTGGTTGACAAACACAACAAATAATCAGTATTACGAGGATTAATGAAGATTTTGTTTTCATTTTCAAAAAATATTTTTAATTAAATCTTTTATTGGAAGCAATCACCCATTACTGACTGACTGTTCACAAAATCTCACACTCATTTGATTGCGAAAAGTAATCAATTCAACCGCGGCCTGACTCAAGTCTTCAGTAGAAAGCTCCAGAGCATAGTTGTAACCGCTCATTGCATACTGGTAACGTGGATCATAATAGTCCACTAAAAGCATCTGTACTATATTTTCAATTTTACCTTGTTTCAGCCACAAACGTAATTGTTCAACTTTAACTTTACCGAGTGCCACTTTCAACGTTTGCAAAATTAAGTCTATTTGCTGGATGCTTTGTTCATCACAAACATTATACTCTTCAACTATTCGGCTTATTCTGGTTTCCAGAGTCGCACTTAGCAACACCAATTTTCCGTTCTTCATCGCATTTGCAAAAGCCTGAGGAATAAAAACCTGTCCAACTTTTTGGCTTTCACCTTCAACAAAAAGTAAAAGATCCTCTGGAAATTCGATCAATTTTTGAACTAGTAGCGCTTCAAAATCTTTCTGTGTCCGTGGAGTTTTGTGAATAGCACCAAACAACGAGCTACGATGCTGTGCCAGATCCTCTAAATCTATATGATAAGGAAGTTTTTGCAGAAGCAATGTCTTTCCAACCCCTGTCTTCCCATGTAACACTATTAACGGAGGGGATGGATTATTAAGTTTCCGCAGGACATATTGCCGATAATATTTATATCCTCCCTGCATTTGGGAAACAAGAAATCCGTTTTCCAACAACAGCCTAACTACCGAGGCAGATCTCATCCCACCACGGGCACAATATACAACGAGTTGGCGATTTTTTATTGCAGAAAGTGATAATAAAAACTGCTGTAGTCTCGGCTCAAAAAAATCCACTCCTTTCACTAAGGCAGCTTCCCGACCAACCTGTTTGTAGATTTTCCCAATTTCTACACGTTCCAAATCATCAAATATCGGGACACTCCTGGCTCCCGGGATACTACCTTTCTCAAACTCCTTTGCCGAGCGAACATCCAACAAAATCTTTGCATCTGCAAGGCCTTCCTCAACTGATAACGCTGGGAAACCGCCTTTTAAAAATTGCTCAATTCTTTTGGAAGAAGACTTTACCTGAGTCGACAAGGAGTCACTATTAGTCATTCCTCTATAGCAGTTTCTTGTGCTAATTGACTTTGTTCTGTCGAATCAAGATTGTTCAAAGTCCGTATTTTAAGGTGGATGGAATCAGCAATTTCAGAATTCTCTTCTAAAAATTTGATTGAGTTGTCTCGACCCTGACCTAATCTCTCTTTTTCGTAAGAGAACCATGTGCCACTTTTTTGAACAATTTCAGCATTCACCGCTAAATCAAGCAAGACCCCTAATTTTGAAATCCCAACCCCATAGATTAGATCAATTTCGGCAATTCTAAACGGCGGTGCCAATTTGTTTTTAGCAACTTTGATTTTAATTCTATGGCCTGTTACTTCGTCTCCGCTCTTAATTTGACTTGCACGTCGAACATCTAAACGTACGCTGGAGTAAAATTTGAGTGCATTACCGCCTGTGGTTGTTTCCGGATTTCCAAAAACTACACCAATTTTTGAACGAAGCTGATTGATAAAAATGAAAATTGTGTTGGACTTTGAAATAACACCCGACAATTTACGGAGTGCTTGTGACATCAGACGTGCGTGCAATCCCATATGTGAATCACCCATGTCTCCTTCCAATTCATTTTTAGGAACAAGAGCTGCTACAGAATCAATTACAACCATATCCACTTTACCAACTCTGACAAGTTGCTCTGCTATTTCCAATCCCTGTTCTCCGTAATCAGGTTGAGCCAATAAAAGATCTTCAATACGAACCCCCAGCGTTTTAGCATTATTGCGGTCAAATGCATGCTCCGCATCTATGAATGCTGCCACGCCGCCAGTTTTCTGGACTTCTGCAATCGCGCACAAAGCCAGGGTTGTTTTACCTGATGCTTCAGGACCGTATATTTCTATAATTCGACCTCGCGGCAAACCACCAATTCCAAGAGCGATATCCATTGCTAAATTTCCGGAGCTGACTGAAGGAAACTGCCCCACTGTAGAACCGTCCATTTTCATTATTGAACCTTGACCAAACTGACGTTCAATTTGCGAAATCGCGCTTTCCAAATCTTTTTGTCTTTCTTCACTCAACATAATATCTCCTTAAGTAAAAATAGTGTAATACACCCTGTTAATTGAATTAATTTATTAATATTTCGGTTCAGTCCTTCAAAAGTACTGGAATTTCATGATGCCATGCGAAATGCATCCAGACTAAATTCATAAAAAGTATTTTTCCCCATATATTTAGATGTGATTTATCTGTAAATACTAATCTGCCTGTGATGAAGTCGCAATGCTATATTCTGTTTGGGACATAAGTGCATTAATTTTAACTAATACAATCGCACTCTGGTATTGTATTTAACTTGATATTTATTCTTAATACTCTGAAAAGTAATTAATTCTTTACTTTTTTCTCAAAAATCATTTTTAAATATATTAGTAAAATCTGCTCATTAGTCTAGCCTTTAAGAAAAAATGCCAACTTTTAGCGTTACTTACATAAAAGTTGTCTAGTAGCGATAAACTGAGGTCCGCCTTGAGTTTTGGCAGATTATCTGGTTATAATATTAACATTCTATTTCACGATTAAACGAGTCAATTAAATGAAAAAAGTACTTGTTACGGGGGGTGCAGGTTTTGTTGGATCATTCCTTTGTGATCGTCTGATTGATGAAGGTCATGAAGTTATTGCTATAGATAATTTTTTCACAGGAAGCAAATCGAATTTACGGAAGCTTGAGAACAATCCAAATTTTGAATTGATCCGACATGATATTGTGGAACCCATTCTTTTAGAAGTAGATTGGATTTTTAATCTAGCTTGCCCGGCTTCTCCTGTTCATTATCAGTACAACCCAATAAAAACCTTAAAAACCAATGTTCAAGGGGCTCTTAACATGCTAGGTCTAGCAAAACGAGTTAACGCACGAATCTTACAAGCTTCAACTTCCGAAATTTACGGGGACCCGCAAGTGCATCCGCAACCAGAGAGTTATTTTGGCAATGTCAATCCTATAGGTTTCCGAAGTTGTTATGATGAAGGCAAACGTATAGCCGAAACTTTGATGATGGACTACCACCGCCAATGTGATGTTGATGTAAAAATAATTAGAATTTTTAATACCTACGGGCCGAGGATGCATCCGGAAGACGGCAGGGTTGTCAGCAATTTTATTGTAGCGGCACTTACCGGTAAACCTATCACAATTCACGGAGATGGTCTGCAGAGCCGTAGTTTTTGTTATGTCACAGAATTAGTGGACGCGATTTACCGCATGATGCAGACAAATAATTTTACCGGCCCAGTTAACACAGGTAATCCAAAAGAATTTACCATAATTGAATTAGCTGAGAAAGTCCTAGAAATGACAAACTCAAGTTCTAAATTGATCCGAACTGCGGCTCGCCCTGATGATCCTGGACGCCGCAGACCAGACATTACTCTGGCTAAAAAAAGACTCGGATGGGATCCTAAAATAAAGCTTGAAGAAGGACTGCGTCCAACCATCGAGTATTTTGATGAACTATTAAAAAATACCTGAAATATTTCAGTCACAAAATTTTCCTTACTTTTTTTGTAAATTGTTATTTTAGCTGAAGGTACCAACAAACTAAAATAAAGCTCAAAAACGCTCCATGCCCCTCCTCCCTATTCCTCCAGAACTAATTAAAATCGCAAAAGCTGTTGAAAATTACAATGGTCGATGCATTCTCGTTGGGGGTGCTGTAAGAGACCACTTCATGGGTAGAAAAATTTCAAAAGACATTGATGTGGAAATTTATGGAATTACCGCGGAAATTCTTGAATCTGTGCTTGAAAAATTTGGAACACTTCATTTGGTTGGTAAAAGTTTTGGTGTACTGAAACTAATAACTTCAGGTACAGAATATGATTTTAGCCTGCCCAGGTCAGAAAGCAAAACGGGGAAAGGCCACGGTGGTTTTCTGGTAAAAACTGATTCCTCAATGAGTTACAAAAAAGCTGCTTCACGACGTGATTTCACTATCAACAGTATCGGTTATGATTTATTAACTGAGAAAGTATTGGATCCTTTTGATGGCTTATCTGACATAAAGAACAAAGTACTTAGGCATATCGGCCCCTCATTTTCCGAAGACCCATTACGGGTTTTTCGAGCAATGCAGTTTTCTGCACGATTTGAATTTGAAATTGCTTCCGAAACAATAGAACTTTGTAACCAGTTAGACCTTGCAGAACTATCAAGAGAGCGGATTTTCGAAGAGTTTCGGAAGTTATTATTAAAAGCAAAACGACCTTCTATAGGTTTGGAAGCGGCCAAAAAACTTGGAATCTTAAAGTATTACCCTGAGCTTAATGCGCTCATTGGAGTGCCTCAAGATCCGAAATGGCATCCAGAAGGTGATGTTTGGATTCATACCCTACTTGTTTTAGACGAGGCGGCAAAGTTAAGAAAAAACGATGAAAAAAATGATTTGGAATTAATGTACGGGGCACTTTGTCATGATTTTGGTAAACCACTGACAACTGAATTCATACGTGGACGCTGGCGGAGTCCCAGTCATGATATCAAAGGAATCGTGCCAACAGAGCATTTTTTACGCAGAATGACGGGTGATCGAAATTTAATTGAACAAGTTAAAAATCTGGTCAAAGAACACCTCCGACCTGTTCAGCTTTTTAAAGAACGTAAGCAAGTTAATCCCGGAACAATCAGGAGACTCGCTTTACGTGTCAGCATACCTGAGTTGGTTCTATTAGCCCGTGCAGATTATTTTGGTCGGATTCTTTCTGAAGATAAGAGAAAAAAATTTGAAGCGGGTGACTGGCTTTTGAATGAAGCTGAGAACATGAATGTGATTGACAAAGCGCCTGTACCACTTCTCCTTGGTAGACATCTATTAACTTTGGGCATAACACCTGGACCTATAATGGGACATATTTTAAAACAAGCATTCGAAAGCCAACTCAACGGAGATTTTCAAAAAGAAGTTGATGCCATTGACTGGGCAAAGTCATATCTTTCAAATTCGCCCACTCTTGGTCATTACTGCGGGGAATCTCTATAATCCTAATAATATTCACAGTATATTTTTCATTCTTTATTAGTAAACATGCCATCTAAAACTCTCGCCAAAAATCGTAAAGCTCGATTCGAATATGAAATACAGAATACAATGGAAGTCGGCATCGTCTTAAAAGGAACAGAAGTTAAGAGTATACGTGCAGGACAAATCAATATAACCGAAAGTTTCTGCCGGGTGGATGATCATTTACAAGTATATTTATTGAATGCTCATGTTTCTCAATACGATTTTGGGAACATACATAATCATGACCCACTCCGACCAAGGCGTCTGCTACTTCATCGTTCTGAAATACGACGCTTGTATGGACAGGTTAAGGAGCAGGGGCTTACATTGATTCCGATTAAAATTTATTTAAAAGGAGGAATTATTAAAATGGAATTGGCACTGGGACGAGGTAAAAAAATGTATGATAAGCGTCAAACTATGAAAAAACGTGATGCAGAACGTGATGTAGAAAGAGCCCTCAGCGAACAAAGTTTTAATTAAGAATAAAATAAATCCGTATAATTTTAATAAAATAAAAAAGAAGTTTTGTTTTAGCTATGAAAGACCAAATAAAGAAAGTCAATTTCATTCTTTTACAAACCGAAATTGAAAAAATATCTTGCTGGCTAACTTGATAGAATTAGAATTAGCTGGTAAAGTAGATTTTAATATTAAAAAAATTTTACGTCTTTTAGTCAAATTTAGTCTGTATACAAATTTAAAGTTTTAATCGGAAAAAATGGAAACAAATTTCTACGTTGTCGGAGATAATCGCGGAACAGAGTTTTTTTTGAAAAATTTTAAATTTATTTTATGGTTACTTGTATTTATTATTTTTGCTTTGTCAATTGTAGTCACCTACCAGTATTTTATACGCCAACTTGATCAAGAGCTATTGGCTGAACGTATTCAGCAAGAAAAAGCACTGAGTGAAAATCTTGTTAAGAAATTAAAAAAAACAGGACAACAAGATTCTGAATGGGAACAACAGGTGTTGTCTCAGTCTTCTCAACAAAAAAAACTGAACGTTCAACAGGCATCACTACTGGAACGTCAAAGAAATGAAATTGATGAGCTTAACTCAATACTTAAACAGCGAGAACAGGTGGTACGTCAATTTCAACTTGAAAAAACCTCTACTCAGGAACAAATCAACAATCTTCAACTTAAAGTCCGATCAGTACAGCAGCAACTGCAGAGCGTTCAAGCATCATTAATTGAATCAAAAGCAGAAAATGAAATTTTTCTATCACAAAAAAACAAACTTGAATCGGAAAAAAACAAACTTGAACAAAAACTAAACCTAAAAAAACGTTCAAAAACTAAAAAAATTGAGCCGGTTAAAAGTGGGAAAAATATACTTGCTAGTACAGATGTTTCTGTAGAAAAATTAAAAATTACCAAAAAAGGACTTACTGTAAGAGTGAGTTACAACCTAACCAACAATTCGAAAAGACTCCAACAGGGACGTACTGGAATGTACCTTTCTTCCAAGAAAAACTTGGAAAAAGAAATCCCATTCCGTCTCGCAAACACAATTCCTTATAAAATAAATAGATATAGAATTATTTCCAGAAAATTCACCAAAATAAAGGCAGGAAGTTTTGTACGGATCCTGATCTGGAATCAAAAAAAGGAACTAATAATTGATACTGCTTATCCTATAAAGTAGAAGAAACAGAAGCCTCCTTTATTTTAACCCAACCTAATGTCTGCTCTCTTAAATCTTGAAGACGTCAGTAAACGCTTTGGTTTTCGTAATATACTAAAAGACATTAATTTTTCAATAAATACTGGTGAGTTCGTGATGCTGATTGGAAATAACGGAGCAGGAAAATCAACACTACTCCGTATAATCAGCTCACTGATGAAACCATCTAAAGGGCAAATAAATTTCCGCGGCACAAAGCAAAATGATAATCTGCTGGAATGGTTGAGGATAATGGGAAATATCACTCACGAAAACAGATTATATTCAGACCTGAATTCAAAAGATAATTTACGAATTTACGGAAACCTCTACGGTGTTAAGCAACTTGATTCAAAAATTGATGAAGTTTTATCGAAAATCGACCTAGCCCATGTCGCTCTACTACCGGTTCGTAATTTCAGTAGTGGCATGAAAAAACGTTTGATGATTGGGCGTTTGATGTTGTACAACCCTGAAATTCTGATTCTTGATGAACCATACACAGGACTTGATCAAAATTCATTCCAATGGTTTCAGGAATATCTGCAACAATTTCACCAGAAGGGATATACGGTACTGATGGCAACCCACCAACTTGCTCTAGGGCTGGAGTTGGCAACCCGTGTCCTTGTTTTGGACCAGCAAAACATTAAATATGATGTCTCCTCAGAAGGCTTGAGCGTTGAAAGGTGTTGCGCCCTGCTAGAAGAATAATGTATTTTAATACTATACTTGAAAGTTTTTTTGCGTTAGAACAAATCCAACAAACCTCTATCCGTGAAGTGATTTTGGAACATAGATCGCTGAGCAGAATGGGGAAACAGAGTACAAAGTCACTGATCTCGCTGCTTGAAGAGGTACTTTCCAGAAAATTATCTCCTGTTTTGCAATGGGATATCCTCAGTACAGAGCACACGTTCCGGAAAAGTTTGAAGACCCTGAATCGCCTACCTTTATCAAAATTTCACGCGATACGTGTACAGGATCTTGGAGCTGCGGAATGGATTCGTCGAGAACACCCAAAACTTCCACTACATTTGATTGTTGAAAGTGCAAACCATAATCTTGCGGGACTTCAGCGTTGGATAGATTACTTTGGACGACAATTACAACGCCTCGTACTTTCAACAGAACTTCCCAAATCTGTGCTGATTAAGTATAGTAAAATTTTAACTGTACCTTGTGAAATCTTAGCTGTTGGTCGAATTATGTTGTTTTATTCTCCTCGAAAATTACTTGGATCACAAGTTTTTCCAACAAATTCCCAGGATTTTTTTGAAAAAATTCTAGTCCCAAGAGACCAGATGCAACATCAATTTCCAACAGTTGAAAATCAACATGGTACTTTCATGTTTCATCATCGAGATTTGTTTTTGCTAGATTATCTTCCGGAACTTCAGAAAACAAATTTAGAAGTCTTAAGACTTGATTTAAGGCATCTTGATTTATCCTCAAACTGGTTTATTAAATTAACAGAGTTGCAGGAATCATTTGATAAAGATAAATGCAGCAAATTAAAATCAGCTTGGCCCACTAAAATAACACACGGCTTCTTTAAAGCTAACCGAACCGAACTTGCGATTGATCGTTTAAAAAATCCCAACCTCAGGGATCACGGGGAAACTCTGGTGGGATACGTCGTTGAGGCAGTCAAGGATAAGCACCTAATTTTTTTGGCTCGCAAAACAGTTCCTCTTGCGAAAAAAGCTCTGCTGGGAATAACTCCAGAAGGTCGAGAGTGTGATATTGAAACCGAAGACATACAGACTACAGATGGTCAATCTGTAGCTGAGATTGTTTCAGGAAATCTGTATCAAGTTTCGCACGTAAAATATGTAACCGCACAGACCCTTGTCTACAGTAGATTTTAGTGGTTACAGCTTGAATATTTAACATAAATAAATATGATTTAAAGACATCTTCTTTGAAATAACCGGTACTGCCTGTAATAATTATTCAAACTTTTTTCTTTTAATAACCCCTTTTTCATACAATACCCTAGGATCTTCATGCAGGTCTTCAGTTGCAAGGAAAAAACGATATCTTTTCCTAGTTCCGTTGTTACCATAGGAAATTTCGATGGTATTCACTTAGGCCACCGTGCTTTAATTCGTCTAGCGGTACATGAAGCAAAAACACGTGGGTGTGTCAGTGCTTTAGTAACTTTTGAACCACATCCCCAAGAAATAATTCATTCCAAACAATCAGTTTTGCGTATTTGCACATCTGTTCATCAACTGCGTTTACTCGAAGAACTTGGTCTAGATGAGCTGCATGTGATACCATTCACAAATGAACTTTCGCAAATGCCTCCCGAAGAATTCGCACTTAAGTTTTTGATCAAACGTTTTGATTTAGCAAAACTTGTCATTGGTTACGATTTCCGTTTTGGAAAATCACGTGCGGGCGACTTCATTCTACTTGAAAATCTCAGCCGAAAATACAACTTTTCACTGGAAGAAGTCCCTCCTATAAAGGAGAAGGGACAAACAGTAAGCAGTACCCTGATACGGGAATTGTTACAGGAATACCGATTTGAAGAAATTCCATCTTATCTTGGTCGCGATTTCAGTATTTTTGGAAAAACAGTTCATGGGGAACAGCGAGGACAGAAAATCGGATTTCCAACAGCAAACATCCAACCAGGAATCGACTTAGCTTTGCCAAAAGGTGTTTATGTCAGCAAAATAAAATTAGCAGAAAAAATTCATTTTGGAGTTACCAATGTTGGCAAACGGCCTACATTCGGCAAAAATGATCTTACGGTTGAAACTTGGCTTTTTGATTTTAAAGAAGATATTTACGGCAAGGATTTAGAGATTTTCCCGATTTTTCAGTTGAGACCTGAAAAAAAATTTACCTCTACTGATCATTTGAAAAATCAAATTAAACAGGACATTGAAGCTGCACGTAGTTATATTGCTGAACATGAACTGGCACTTGCACCTTCTCTGACAAGCTAAATATCAACAACTAAATTGCACCCAATCTTTTCAAGGCCTTGTTGGGTTGTAATAAATGCCCATTTATTTGAACAACTTTGTGCTTAATCTTTATTTTTTATTAT
>MPLT02056137.1_pt1 | contig 20697 bp, 18 predicted proteins | sample 1617391 | NCBI WGS metagenome assembly MPLT02 (sample SAMN05944800, study PRJNA350692) | marine metagenome | biome: marine; feature: ODZ; material: water; isolation source: 70 m water sample filtered on 0.2 um supor filter | place: Pacific Ocean | collected 2012-04-08 | depth 70m m
TGGGGATCCAATTAAAGATTTAGATGAAACCAAAGCAGCAAATTATAGAAACAAATTTCTTGGCTTCGTATTTCAATCTTTCAATTTGATTAATTATAAAACTGCTTTAGAAAATGTAACCCTTCCTTTATATTATCAGGGTGTAAACAGAAAAGAAAGAGAAGCTAAAGCTTTAGAATATTTGGATCAAGTTGGTTTAAAAGAATGGGCAACTCACCTGCCAAGTGAACTTTCAGGAGGCCAAAAACAAAGAGTTGCTATTGCAAGAGCAATGATTACTCAACCAAAAGTATTATTGGCAGATGAGCTTACAGGAGCATTGGATTCAAAGACATCAAAAGAAGTAATGGCGTTGATTCAGGAGATTAATAAAAGTGGAAAAACAATTTTAATTGTAACTCATGAGGAGGATATTGCAAAAATGTGTTCAAGGATTGTTAGACTAAAGGATGGAATCATTATGGAAGATAAAAGAAATAAAATGGTAAAAGCTATATAATGTTTAGTAGGGATCGTTGGTTAGAAATTTTTGATACAATTAAAAAGAATAAGCTTAGAACTTTTCTTTCAGGATTTACTGTGGCTTTAGGTATTTTAATTTTTGTAGTTCTTTTTGGATTTGGAAATGGTTTAGATAATACTTTTGATAAATATTTTAAAGACGATGCCTTAAATACAATGTGGATTAATACTGGAAGGACCTCCAAGCCTTATATGGGATATAAAGCCAATAGACAGATTGAATTTGATAATGATGATTTAAAAGATATTTCATCCAGATTTGCATTTTATATTGAAGGTATTACTCCAAGAATTTCAACAAGTGCGAATGTTGGATATAAATTAAAATCTAATAATTATTCAGTAAGAGGAGTTGCTCCTTCACATCAAAAAAATGAGATGACTATTATGATGAAAGGGAGATATATTAATGGTCTGGATGTTGAAAATAAGGAAAGAAATATAGTTATAGGCAGATTGGTTAAAGAAGATTTATTTGATGGAGAAGATGCTATTGGAAAATTTGTTTTTGGTGAAGGAAGATCCTGGAAAGTAGTCGGAGTTTTTCAAGACGATGGAGGAGATAATGAAGAAAGGATAGTTTATGTACCATACACTACATTACAGTTAATTCAAAAAAATACTGATAAATTAAGACAGATCATTATTTCCTATAAGCCTGAACTTGGTTACGGTGGAGCAGTTGCTTTTGAGGATCAAATAAAGAAATATTTAAAGAAAAAGAAATTCATTGACCCCAGAGATCCGCGTGGAATTCGTATAAGAAGTGCTGCCAAAGATTTAAAGGAAAATGATCAATTTAAAAGTGCCCTTTCATCCATTATTTTATTTGTTGGTATTGGAACTCTGTTAGCAGGGATTATAGGAATTTCTAATATAATGGTTTTTGTTGTTAAGGAAAGAACAAAGGAACTTGGAATTAGAAAAGCGATTGGAGCAACTCCTAGATCCATAATAGGAATGATCCTTCAGGAAGCGATATTTATTACTACTATTTCAGGATATATTGGATTATTTATAGGAATAGGGATTTTAAAATTAGTTGGAAATGCATTAGAAGAGGAATACTATATTACAGATCCATATGTAGATTTAAATACTGGAATTTTGGCAACTTTTTTATTAATCGCTTTTGGAGCTTTTGCGGGTTATCTCCCGGCTAAGAGAGCAGCTAGAATAAAACCTATTGAAGCAATAAGAGATAATTAGAATGAAAAGAATATTTGATAAAGATACATGGCAAGAAATTTTTGGATCTATCCAAAAAAATAAAGTTAGGACTATCATTACTATGATAGGAGTCTTGTGGGGAATTTTTATATACATTGCCCTAGCAGGCTCTTCAAAAGGATTGGATAATGGATTTGAGAGAGCTTTTCAATCAATAGCTTCTAATAGTATTTTTGTTTGGGCTCAATATACTAGTATCCCATATGGTGGTTACAAATCTCAAAGAGCTATACAATTAAAATTAGGAGATGTAGAAATTCTAAAGAAAAGAGTAAAAGGAATTAAATTTATTGCACCTAGAAATGTGAGAGGAGTTTTTGGTTCATCAGGAGGAAATATTGTTAGAGGAAATAAAACAGGAACATATGCTATTTATGGCGAGTTCCCAGAATATATTAAAATAGCAACTTCTAAAATATATGATGGAGGTCGATTTATTAATCAGACTGATATAAAAAATGAAAGAAAAGTATGTGTAATTGGTGAAAGAACTCAACTAGAGCTTTTTGAAGAAGATGAAAATCCAATAGGTAAATTTATAAGTATAAATAAAATAAATTTTAAGGTAGTTGGAGTGCATAAGTTTGTACAAGGAGGGGGGTTTGGAGATGATGGAGATATTTATATTCCTTTTGCAACTTTTAGAAAAATATTTAATACCGGAGATGATGTGGGATGGTTTATGATTGCAGCTGATGAAAATATTGATGGAGTTAAAGTAGAGAGAGATATTAAGGCAACCTTAAAGGAAATACATACAATAGATCCAAATGATGAGCGAGCAATAGGAGGGTTTAATTTAGGAGAAGTTTTTAGAAAAACTATGAACTTTGCAAATGGCCTTACTTTTTTATCATTAATTGTAGGAATTGCGACTATTTTAGCTGGAGTAATTGGGATTGGCAATATTCTATTAATTTCAGTTAAAGAAAGAACAAAAGAAATTGGAATTAGAAGAGCATTAGGGGCTACTCCCTCTGAAGTAAGATCTCAAATTATTTTAGAATCAGTTTTCTTAACTGTTTTAGCAGGAATAATAGGAATAATCCTAGGAGCATTAGTTTTGTATGGAATAAATGCCGCAACGGTCGATATGACAGATTTCCCATATACAAACCCTACAGTTCCAATTCCATATGTTTTGGGGGCATTGGCCTTAATGATAATTTTGGGAACATTAATTGGAATAATTCCTGCACAAAAAGCAGTTAATGTTAAACCTATTGATGCATTAAGAGAAGAATAAATAAAAAAATAAAAAAATGAAATATTTAAAACACATCGGAATTACATTGTTAATCTTGGGCATTTTATTTGCCAGCGCTTTCTTTATTAAATCAAATAGTAAATCTTCAATTGTATATGATACGCAAACATTAATAACTACAAGTATTGAAGAAAAAATTGTAGCAACAGGTAAGGTATTACCCGAGGATGAGGTAAATATTGTTCCTCAAATTGCTGGAATTATTCAGGAGATTCTTGTAGAAGAAGGAGATGAAATTTTTGCTGGAGATTTGATAGCTAGGATTAAAGTAGTCCCTAATGAGCAGACACTTAATAGTGCAGAGGGAAGAGTTAAAAATGCACAAATTGTAATGAAGAATTCAGAAATTGAGTTTGAAAGAAACCAGGCTTTATTCAAAAAAGAGATCATATCAGAACAAGAGTATAATGCTTCGGAATTACGCTATAATCAGGATATGCAAAACTTATCTAATGCAAAAAGTGATTTACAAATAATAAAACTCGGTTCTTCAGGCGGATCTACTATAACAAATACTAATATTAGAGCAACTGTTTCGGGAACTATTTTAGAAATCCCTGTTGAAGAGGGTGATCAAGTAATTCAAGCTAACACATTTAATGCAGGAACTATTATAGCAACAATCGCAGATTTAAATAAAATGATTTTTGAAGGTCAAGTTGATGAGGGAGAAGTTGGAAAATTAACCGTAGGGATGCCATTAATTGTCACTTTAGGAGCAATTGAAAATAAGGAGTATGAAGCTAAATTAAGGTTGATAGCCCCTAAAGGAACAGAGGTTGCAGGAGCAATTCAATTCAAGATTGAAGGAGAGGTTTATTTAGATGATGAATATGTTGTAAGAGCTGGATATAGTGCTAACGCATCAATTATTACTGATAAAAAATCTGATATTACGGCTATTAGTGAAGCATTATTACAATATGATTCAGAAACAAAAAAACCTTATGTAGAAATAGAAACATCTAGTCAAAAGTTTGTTAGAAGAGATGTTAAATTAGGTATCTCAGATGGAGTAAATGCTGAGCTTTTAAGCGGAGTAAAAAAATCAGATAAAATTAAAGTTTGGAATAAAACTGAACCTATTAAAAGAGGAGAGACTGATAGTCCTTCTGATGAGCGTTCTTTTGATTAAAAAATATTATATGAAAATATTAAAATACTTACTTATAATTATTGTCCCAAATATTCTAATTGGTCAGAAATCATGGACATTGCAAGAATGTGTTGATAGAGCATTAGAAATGAATATTTCAATTAAGCAATCTAAATTAGATTATGCTGGATCTGAAATAGAAAAACAAGGAGCAATTGGAAATTTTTTACCTAATATAAATATAGGAAGTAGCCATTCCTGGAATGTAGGCTTAAACCAAAATATTACAACTGGTTTACTAGAAAATGTAACTACTCAGTTTTCGTCCATGAATCTAAATATGAATGTCAATATTTATAGTGGACTTCAGAATGTAAAAAGACTACATAGGGCTAACTTATCTATTCTAGCTAGCCAGTATCAGTTAGAGGACATGAGTGAAAATGTTGCACTTTTAGTGGCAAATTCCTATCTGCAAATTCTGTTTAGTAAAGAATCACTTGCTGTTCAAGAATTACAATTAGATATCACTTTAAAGGAATTGAAAAGAATTAAAGAATTGGTTGATGCAGGAGTTGTTCCAAAAGGAGATTTATATGAAATTGAAGCGAACTTAGCATCACAGGAAAAAACCTTAGTAGATGCAAAGAACAGTTATTATCTATCTAAAATAGCTTTAGCTCAACTTTTATTGATTGATGATTATGAAAACTTTGAAATTGCTAATGAGTCTTATGATATTCCTATTTCAGATGTAATGAATAGAACTCCGCAAGAGATATTTAGTTATGCAGTTTCAAATAAAAAAGAAATCAAAATTTTTGAGACTAATGTTGAGATTGCAAAAAAAGATTTAGAGATTTCTAAAGCACTTTTAAAACCAAGTTTGTCAGCATTTTACTCATATAGTTCTAGAATTGGATACTCTGATAGATTGGTTCCAACAGGTGAAATTGGATATACTCCAGTTGGAGTTGTAGAAGGCACAGGTGAACGAGTAATTGCACCTTATTCAAAAATGGGCATAGCTAGTCCACTTTCTTTTTCTGAACAATTTGATTTAAATGCTGGTCAAAATTTTGGATTAAGCTTATCAATTCCAATTTTAAATAATTTGTCTAGAAGGTCCAATGTTAACCAAACTAAAGTTAATATTTTAAGAAGTGAAAATTCTTTACTTCAAAAGAAACTAGATTTAGAAAATACGGTTAATCAATCTTTTAATGATGCGAAAGGAGCTTTTAAGGCATATGAAGCATCTCAAAAGTTAGTTGATGCAAGAGAATTAGCATTTCAATATGCTCAAAATAAATTTGAAGTAGGAGCAATGAATTCTTTTGATTTTACTCAAGCAAAACAGAGATATGAGTTAGCACAGTCAGAACTTATAAGAACAAAATATGATTATATCTTTAAGCTTAAAGTTTTAGAGTTTTATTTTGGAGTTCCTATTACTGTTAAGTAATCTTTCAGATGTCTTATATTCTAAATATAGAATCTTCTACTACTAACTGTTCTATTTCTTTAGCTTTAAACGGGAAAGTAATTGGTATAAAAGAGAAAAATGATGAAAGCTATTCTCATTCAACTAAATTACATTCTTTTATAGATGAAGTTTTAAAAGAAGCAAATATTTCAATTAAAGAATTATCAGCTATTGCTGTAAGTAAAGGGCCAGGTTCATATACTGGGTTGAGAATTGGTGTGGCAGCTGCTAAGGGACTATGTTTTGCTTTAGATTTGCCATTAATTTCAGTTTCTACTCTTCTTATTCTTGCTAAACAAATAAAAGTGGATGGTGGATTAATTATTCCTGTTATTGATGCTAGAAGAGACGAAGTGTATTCTGCTATTTTTGATTCTTCTTACGATTCTGTTAGAGAAGTTCTACCAGAGATTATTTCTAAAGATTCTTTTAATGGATTAATTTCAAGCAACAAACTTTATTTTGTTGGAAACGCTCAAGAAAAATGTAAGAGGTTAATTAAAAATAATTCAAATTTAATTTTTTCAAGTAATCATACTTTTCCTTCATCAAATGAGATGGCAGGATTATCTTTTGATAAATTTAAAAATTCAAAATTTGAAGATATTGCATACTTTGAGCCAGATTATTTAAAAAAATTCATCCCCGGTTAGACTAGCCGTTTATTGCATTTACATCAGCAATCATTCCTGGAAGCATTTGTTTTAGCATATTTTCAATTCCATTCTTAAGCGTTACAGTTGAGGAAGGGCAACCGCTACATGCACCCTGTAAGATCACATTTACATTTTTAGTTTCTTTATCATATGATTGAAATAAAATATTTCCCCCATCAGAAGCTACTGCTGGCTTAACGTGTTGTTCAATTATTTCAATTATTTGTTTAGAAATATCGTCAACATTTTCAGTATTAACTTCAATTGGATTAGAATTTTCTTTAGAAAATTCTTCATGAATTAAAACATTTCCATCTTGAATAAAAGTTCTAATAAATTCTCTAACATCCATAACATTTTCATCCCAGTTAGAATTAGATTCTTTAGTAATTGAGATAAAATTAAAATCTAAAAAAACTTCTTTAACAAATGAAAAACTAAATAATGATTTAGCTATTGGAGCATTTTCTGTTTCATTAATTTTTTTAAATTCATAAACATCATCTACTATTTTTTTATTTACTACAAACTTCATGACATTAGGGTTTGGAGTACTTTCAGCATAAACAGTAGTAGGTGAAGGTTTTTTTACATCACTATTACTAACTGATCCTCCATCATTAAGAAAATCTTGAATTTGTTTACATAACTCATTTTGAACTTCCTCCCAATTCAGAATATTTAATTTTTCTATATATACAGAGCGTTTATTAAGAACAACTTTTTTTATAAATGGTAGATAAAAAATTTGTTGAATTAAAGGAAAATCTTTAGCCTCTTCAATTTTTTCAAATACAATTCTTTTATCAGATAAAAATTTATTTGAATAGAATTCTAACTCCTCCTCCCTACTAGTTTCTTTAAATTTTATAATATGCTTTTCCATTTATATTTCGTTGATTACAAATTTATTATTTAAAATCATATTAAGTGATTTCGGAGACCCATTACAATAAAATGAATATTTGACTTTAATCAAATTACTTTTTATATGATTTTTTTCTATGATTTTTTTTGTTTGTTCAGCAACAGCTTTTCCACTATCGATTATTTTTATGTTTTTTGGGATTAATGACCTTATAGTTTTAATTAATAAAGGGTAATGGGTGCAACCTAGCACTAAATGATCTATTCCTTTATCAACCATTGGAAATAAATATTTCTTTAGTTTTTTTTCTACTTTATCCCCTTCAATAAACCCATTTTCAATTAGTTCAACTAGTCCCTCAGCATTTTGTTCAATTATATTTATATTTTTCGAATAATTAGACATTGTATTGCCAAAAAGTTTACTAGACAAAGTCCCTTTTGTTGCCAAAACGCCAACCATTCCACTTTTTGTTTGTATCGCTGCAGGTTTTATTGCAGGTTCAATCCCAATAAAAGGAATTTTAAAATTTGACCTTAATTCTTCTATACTGTTTGTGGTTGCTGTATTACAAGCTACTACAATTAATTTACAACCATTATGAATCAAAAATCGAGTATTTGTAAAACTTAATTTTTGAATTTTATCTTTTGATTTATTACCATATGGCGAATTAAAATTGTCAGACAAATAAATGATATTTTCATTGGGCAATTTTTTTTTAATAGAATTTAATATAGTAATACCTCCAATTCCAGAGTCAAAGATTCCTATAGGAGATTCATTCATTAAACAAAAATAAAAAACTACCTAAAAAATTTAGGTAGTTTTTTAAATAAAATTATAAAGTTTAGTATATTAAATTTTTAGAATCCTAGCTCTACTTTAACTTCTTCCATTAAATCTTTTCCTCCAGCTAAAATTAAGCTTCCTCCTTCTGTAGCATCAATTACATAGTCAAATCCTTGCGCTTTAGCAACTTTTTGAATTGCAGCTTTTGCTTTATCAATAAGAGGTTTTAGTAAATCAGCTTGTTTTTTTTGAATATCCTGAGATGCAGTCTGTTGATATTGCTGAATATTTTGTTCCATACCTGCTAACTCTTTTTGACGTGCTTGATTAGTTACTTCAGTTTGATTTTGAGCATCTGCAGAGTAAGTTTGAAGTTTAGTTTGATATTCCTTCATGGAAGCTTCAATTTCTGTAGAATAAGTTTTTTGAAGTTTTTCAAGTTGAGCTTGAGCCTCTTTAACTTCAGGCATTTCGCTAATTAAAGCTTGTGAATTAATGTGTGCAACTTTGCTTTGTGCACTCATTGTAATTACTGCAAATAAAAATAAAATAGTACTCGATAATGTTTTAAAAGTTTTCATTTTTTAACTTTTTTTAGTTTTCTTTTTTTTTCTTAACTCTAAAAGACTATCTCTTCTTTTTTGATAGGCTTTTCTTTTTTCATCTCTTTGCTTTAGAAGTAATTCTCGTTTAGCTTTTACTTCCTCAGCTTGTTTGGCCCTTTTTTCTTCTAATAATTTCTTTTTAGCCTCGTACTCAGAATTGACTTTTTCATCGTCAAATTCTAGATTAAGTTTTTCAAGTTTCTCTGTTCTTAGAATACTTTTTAAAACCAGATCGCTAATATCGTATTTTTTTTCGGAATAAAATAGAATTGCATCGGCAGATTGATCAAAAATTTTGTCAAACTTTTTTTGTTTGGATATAGTCTCTACAACATTTAGGACTTGATCTTGTATTGGTCTAATAAGCAAGAGCTCTTGGGTTACCCAATCTCCATTTACTCCAAAGCGTTTTATTTGGTAATCATTAAGTTGTTTTTCTTCAAATTCAATTTCTGATTCTCTATCTTCGATAATATCATATGTAAGGAGTGGCCTTTCAATTTCTAAACTATCTTTAAGCACTTTGATTTCAACCTTTCTTGTTTCAATTTCTCTTTTCCATTTTCCTATCTTTTTCTCTAGTTGAGCATTTGCTGTTTTATAATCTTCCATCTGAGACAGGATATATTCCATGTTTATATAACCAATTCTTTCTGCTTTTTGTGAAAAGGAAGAATTAATAGTTAAAAAACAACTAATTAAAATATATAGAAAGAAAAATCTATTCATTTTTTATTTAATATAACGTAATAATTCTAAAATTGTTGTCCGATTACAAAGTGTGTTTCCCATCCATGGGCTGAAAAATCTCCTTCATAATGGTTATCTAATCCATAGCCAAAGTCAATACCTAATAATCCAAATGCGGGCATGAATATTCTAATTCCAAGGCCAAGGGATCTTTTTCCATAAAAAGGATTAAATTCTCTAAAACTATTGAATCCGTCTCCTGACTCTAAGAATGTAAGGGCAAATATTGATGCAGAGGGTTTAAGAGTTATAGGATACCTTAATTCTATAGAAAACTTATTGTATATAGTAGAACCATCTTGATCAGAAAGAGATTGATTAGGATAGCCTCTTAAACTAACAGTCTCTCTTCCATCCATAGCATATTGTGACATTCCATCCCCTCCCAAGAAAAATCTATCAAATGGAATTATTCCTCTATCTTGATTATATGCACCTAAGAAACCAAACTCAGCATGCGTTTTTAAAACAAACTTATCTATTATTCTAGTATACCAACTTCCTTTAAAGTTTATTTTATAAAATTCTAGCCATTTGAATCTTTCCTGATCAATTTTAGCTTGATCTGGTGTTCCATCATCATTTTGAAATTCTGCTTGGTTTTTTAAATCAGCATAATCAATGCCATTAAATAAAGAATATGGTAATGTAAATTTTCCTCTAAGTTCAAACGAAGATCCACCCATTGGGAAAACAGGATTAGTATAAGTATTATTTCTAGTTAGGGCTGCAGTATATGCAATGTTATGAGACTTACCATCTCCAAATGTAAAAAGACCAGTATAATAGTTATTCATATCATAAAATTGATAGCTAAGAGCTTGATGAAATACAAAATAATCATCAGGAACTCTTAATCTTTTTGCTAGACCAATTGAAGCCCCAGATATTTTAAAATATTGATTTTTATTAGCTTGTCCTGTATAATAATCGTACCTAAATTGTTTAGTTTGAGAAATAGAAAAAGAAAATTGAGTAGGTTGTTTTCCACCCAGCCAGGGGTCAGAGAAAGAAAAACTCTGTGTGCTATAAAATCGATTTGCTTGAAGCCTTAAAGCAAAACTTTGTCCATCTCCCATTGGAACAGGTTTGTATGCTTCTTTATTTTTAAGTCCCCTTACAGAAAAATTATTAAATGATAGACCTAAAGTTCCAATAAAACCACCACCACCATAACCACCTTGTAATTCAACCTGACTAGCTCCTTTTTCTACCAATCCGTATTGAATATCAACTGTTCCATTATTAGGATCTACATTTTTAAAATCAGGACTTATCTGTTCAGCGTCAAAAAATCCCATTTGCCCAAGTTCTCGTACTGTTCTTACAACTTTATCTTTACTATAAAGTTCACCAGGTTTGCTTCTTAGTTCTCTATATATTACATGGTCATTAGTTCTAGTATTACCAACAACAGAAATTTTATTAAAGTATGCTGGCTTACCTTCAATTATTCTAATCTCAAAATTAATGGTGTCATTCTTTGCAGAGACTTCAACTGGATTTATGGAAGAGAATAAGTAACCATTATTTTGATATAAATTTGTTAAATCTTCTCCGTCAGGCTTAGTGTTGTCAGCTACTCTCTTTTTTAATAAGACTCCATTATAAGTATCCCCAGTATATAAGCCTAATACGTTTGCTAATTGATTATCAGTGTATACAGTATTCCCTAAAAAAGATATTTTTCCAAAATAATATTTATTTCCTTCTTCAATATCAATATTTACAGTAATATTTTTTTTATCAATTATTACAGAATCTTTTGTTATTCTAGCATCCCTATATCCTTTTTCTTTGTAAAAGTCTAGAATAGAAGTTAAATCTTCTTTATAATCCTTATCAATAAATTTTGATTTTTTCCAGAATCTTCCCAAGAGTTTAGTCTTGGTGTTTTTCATTTGTTTTTTAAGTTTTTTAGATTTAAAAAGTTCATTTCCAACAAAATTAATTTTATCAATTTTTACCTTGTCCCCTAAATCAACATGAATAAGCATTTTACTATAATTAATATCTGTTGTATCAGGTTTAACATCTATTGAAACTTTAGTATTTAAAAAACCATCTTTTTTATATTTATTTACAATAAAATTTCTGGTAGTTTTTAAGAAATTTTGAGTAATTTTTTTTCCTTTTTTTAGTTCTGTTTCTGAAACAATGGTTTCTGTTCTAGATTTTTTTAATCCAGTAATTTTATATTCTGAAAGCGTAGGTAATTCTTCTATTACTATTTCTATACTGGCTTTATCACCATTAACGTTTTTAAGATAAAAATTGATATCACTAAAAAGGTCTAATTTCCATAATTTATTAATGATTGTACTAATTTCTTCACCAGGAATTCTTAATTTTTGTCCTTTTCTTAGCCCAGTATAGGTTACAACTGTTTGTTCATTAAAACTTGTTAATCCTGAAACAGAAATTTCTTCAAGAATATATTCACTACCCTTTGTAAATGACTTTTCTTGGGCAGTTATTGAAAAGCTTAACATTAAAACTAAAACTAGTAAATGCTTTTGTAAAATATTTAAAAAGAATCTTTTCAATTTATTTTTTTTCAGTAATTGTTCCAAATCTTCTTTCCCTTTTTTGATAACTAATAATCGCATTAAAAAAATCTTCTTTTCTAAAATCTGGCCAAAGAATATCAGTAAAGTAAAGTTCTGCATAGGCAATTTGCCATAATAAAAAGTTACTTATTCTATATTCTCCTCCCGTTCTGATCAAAAGATCTACGTTTGGCAAATTTCGGGTGTAAAGATGCTCATTTATTATCTTTTCATCAATTTTTTCTTCAGAAATTAAGTTATTTTTAACTTTATTCGAAATATTTTTAATTGCTTTACTTAATTCTTGTCTTGAACCATAGCTTATTGCCAGAGTTAAAACAAGTTTTTTGTTGTTAGAAGTTTTTACAATTACCTCTCTAAGTTTTCCTCTAGATTTTAAATTAAGGTTATCTAAGTCTCCAACTGCACAAAGTTTTATGCCATTTTCCATTAGACTTGAAAGCTCATTCTCCAAAGAATTTATGAATAAATTCATTAAAGCATCGACTTCTATTTTGGGTCTTTTCCAATTTTCCATTGAAAAAACATATAGAGTTATATTTTTTACTCCAATTTCAATTGATCCATAAATGCAATCTTTTACAGATTTTGTTCCATTTTCATGGCCAAATATTCTTTTCTTACCAATTTTTTTTGCCCACCTACCATTTCCATCCATAATAATGGCAATATGATTAGGAATGTTGTTAGATTTTATGATTTCTTTTTTCAATTTATATTAATTTGGACAATAGCATGGTTCAGAACCAAAAATATAAGTTAATGTAAATCCAGTAAAAACGTACCAATCTTGACTTAAATTACTTCCAAAAGCTTTTTGAGAATAAAGTTCCATATTTTTATATTGAGGGTAGCTTCCATCTAAATTATCTGTAAAAGTGTGTTTTGCAGAAATCTCAAACCCAACTACAAAATCTCTAAGAGGTTTAATTTTATAGCCTACAGTAATTGGAATAGAAAAAGTAGATTTTTCACCATATTTTCTAGCATTAGATACTCCTTTTGGATAATGAAGAGCATTGTATCTTAAATAATTTATTCCAGTATGGATATATGGAGACATTTGAAATTCATCCTTTTTTAAATCAAATTCAAAAAAATTAAAATCTATTCCTAAACCAAATTCAGCAGAAATTTTATTTTCAAAACTTTTACCTCTCTGTTTTCTATATGCAGCACTATTTGGCCATAAATCATTACTAGCAATTTTAGCATAGTTAAATTGAACTCTTCCTGCTATTCTATTAGTAAAATTTTTTCTATAAAGGATTCCAAAAACTGTTTTTGTTGATTTATCTAAATCCCAAAACTTCAATATAGAGCCTTTATATTTTAATGGATCAATATATGTTGTTGGACCTACATCTCCAATATAATTTGTCCCCCCAAAAAACACTCCAATCTCATTATTTTGAGAAAACGAGTTAAATGAAATAAAAAATGTAATTATATATAAGATGTTCCTAGCCATATGTAATTCACAAATATAAACAAACCAGCCTCCAATGAATTGAAAAATATGATTAAATATATAGTTTTATAAATTTCTTTTATCTTCTCCCCAAAGAAGTTTTTTTCTTAAAGTTTTATAAAAGTTGTCCTGAAATAAATGGGCTATTCTAATTTTAAAATTTGCTTTTTTTATTTTGATTAGAGTACCATTTTTTAACGAAATTATTCTAGAATCAAGAGATAATAAATGAAATTTTTCTCTTCCTGAAACTGATAATACAATTTCAGTATTATCAGAGATAATTATTGGCCTAGCATTTAAATTATGAGGAGCTATCGGAGTAAGTGCAATAGTTTGGCTAAGAGGACTCATAATTGGACCACCACAACTTAATGAATATCCTGTAGATCCAGTTGGAGTAGATACTATTAATCCATCTGCCCAATAAGAATTTAAAAATTCTCCATCTAGATTTGTTTTGATTTTTATCATTGAAGTTGTGTTTTTTCTACCTACTGTAACTTCGTTTAATGCAAATTTAAAATCAGGATTTTCTTTTTCTAAATCAAAATGAACTTCTAGTAAGGTTCTTTCTTCAACTTGAAATTCTCGTTTTATTATTTTTTCTAATTCATCTTTTAATAAATCTTGGTTTAGAGTCGCTAGAAATCCTAGTCTTCCTGTATTTATTCCAATAATAGGAATTCCCAAATCCCCAACAAATGTGATAGATCTTAGGAGAGTGCCATCTCCACCAATTGTAATCATTAAATCAAATGAATTGTCTAAATCTTTATTAGATGAAAATGTTTTATAGTCAAATTCTAAATTAGAATCTTTAATTAAAAGCTTATTAAATTCGTTTTCAATAAAAAAATCAATACTATAATTATTTTTTAAATCAAAAAGATCATGTAAAATGGAATAGGTAAATTTCTCAGCATGTTGACTATATATAGCAATTTTCATTTTCTAGAAGAATTCTATTGCAAATTATTAAAAAAAAGAGAACCCAGCGCTTAAAAGTTTGTATTTTTGAAAAAAAGAAATTGGTCAAATTAAGTGTAAATATTAATAAGATTGCAACTCTAAGAAATGCGAGAGGAGGAAACACTCCAGATTTGCTTAAAATGGCATCAGATATTCAGTCATATGGAGCAGATGGCATTACTATTCATCCACGACCTGATGAAAGACATATTACTTATGAAGATGCAAAGGAATTACCAAAAGTTGTTTATAAAGAATTTAATATTGAGGGAAATCCAATAGATAAGTTTGTTAATCTAGTCTGTAAAATTAAGCCAACTCAAGTAACTCTTGTGCCAGATGCAGTTGATGCCATTACATCCAATTCTGGATGGGACACCATAAAAAATAAGAGCTTTTTAAAAGATGTTGTTTCTGAGTTTAAAAACAATGGAATAAGAACATCTCTTTTTGTAGATCCAAATTTAAAATTTATTGAAGCAGCAAAAGAAACAGGGGCTGATAGAATAGAGTTATATACTGAGTCTTATGCCAATAATTTTGAAAAAGGAAATTTACAAGAGTTAAATAATTATATAGAATCTTCTTTACTGGCTAACAAACTACAATTGGGGATAAATGCTGGGCATGACTTAAATCTTCAAAACATTCATTACTTTACATCTCATATGCCATTCCTAGATGAAGTATCGATAGGTCATGCAATAATTTCTGAATCTTTGTATTTGGGAATTGAAAATGTAGTGAATTTATATTTGCAAAAAATGAATTGATGCTTTTAAAAAGCAAAATTATTGGTCAGGGGCCTAACCCTTTAATTATTTTACATGGATTTTTAGGAATGTCTGATAACTGGAAGACATATGCAAAAAAAATGAGCTCTTTAGGTTTTCAAATTCATTTAATAGATCAGAGAAATCATGGAGATAGTTTTCACAGCAATGATTTTAATTATACTTTTCTAGCTCAAGATTTATACAATTATATAAATCACTATAAGATTAATAATTTTTCTATAATTGGGCACTCAATGGGAGGGAAAACAGCAATGATGTTTTCTTCACTTTACCCTATGGAAATTAATAAATTAATTATTGTAGATATCTTGCCAATAAGTTATAAAAGTAATTTTCAAAACATTTTGGATTCTTTAAAATTAATTGATTTAAATACTATTAAATCAAGAAACGAAGCAAATATTATTTTAGAAGAAACTATTGATGAAGTTTCAATTAGAGGGTTTTTATTAAAAAATTTGTATAGAAACAACAAAAATAAATTAGATTTTAAATTTAATTTAGATGTTTTACATGCTAAATTTGATGAGGTTGAAAACGCTATTAATTTATCACTTCCTTTCTATGGGAAATCACTATTTATAAAAGGAGAAAAATCAAATTATATTACAGAAATTGAAATTGAAAAAACAAAAAAGTTTTTCCCAAACTTAAAACTTGTAACTATTCCAGATTCTGGACATTGGGTTCATTCAGAAAATCCAGAATTTTTTTTAAAAGAGACCTTTACTTTTTTAAAATCTTAAAAGTTGGTCAACTTTCTAAAAAGACCTATTTTTACGCCCTAATTTTTAGGCAAAACATGAAAATTACTCGAAATGACATTGATAAATTAAATTCGACATTAATAGTTGATATTGATAAAAAAGATTATGAATCAAATGTCGATAAGGTTTTAATTGACTATAAAAAAAGAGCCAATATACCAGGTTTTAGAAAAGGTCATACCCCAATAGGATTAATTAAAAAACAATATGGTCTTTCTGTTAAGGTTGATGAAGTAAATAAGTTAATGCAAAAGACTTTAAATGATTTTTTAATTAAAGAAGATCTAGCAATTTTGGGGAACCCTATTCCTAAAGAAAACCCAGAATTAGATTGGCATGCAGATAAAATGTCCTTTGAATTTGAATTAGGTCTTTCTCCAAATTTTGAAGTTTCATTGAATAATAAAAAACCAATTAATTTATATGAAATTGAAGCTGATAAAAAAATGATTGATAGTCAAATTATAAATATTCAAAATCAATATGGGAAGCTAGCCTCAAAATTAAATGTAGAAGATGGATTTGAACTTAACGGGGGTTTTAAAAATTCTGAATTTGAAGTTGATAATTCCAGTACTTTTCAATTAAAAAATATTAAAGGAAAATTAAATATAGATTTAATTAAAAAAATGAAAATCGGTGAATCCATTGCCTTAAAAACAAAGGGTTTATTTAATAAAGAATCAGATCTAAGTTTCCACTTAAAACTAAATGATAATAATAAAGATCAAATATCTGATGTTGAATTTACTTTAAATGAGATTAACCAAAGAATACCAGCTGATTTGGATCAGGATTTATTTGACAAGCTTTTTGGAAAAGATAAGATAAAATCTGTAACTGAACTTAGATTAAAACTTAAGGAAGATGCAGAGAAAAATTTTGTAAACCAATCAGATCAAAAATTATTAAATGATGTTACTGAATATCTAATTGATACTACAAAATTTAATTTACCAGAAACTTTTCTTAAAAAATGGATGCAAAAGACAGGCGAAAATAAATTAACTAAAGAAGAAGCTGAAGAAGAATATGAAAAATCTGAAAAAGGCTTAAGATATCAGCTAATTGAATCTAAAATAATCGAAAAAAATGAAATTAAAATTGATTTAGATCAAATAAAAGATTTTTCAAAAGAGATGATTAAAAATCAAATGAAGCAATATGGGCAATTAAATCCTGATGAAAAGGAATTAGAATCTATTTCAAAAAGAATTCTTTCCAACAAAGATGAAGTTAAAAGGATTTCAGACCAACTTTTAAGTCAAAAATTAATTGCTTTATTTAAGTCAGAATTAAAGTTTAAAACTAATAAAGTTTCTTATGAGAAATTTATTGAAATGGCTTATAGTAAAAATTAATTAACTTTATTACAAATATTTTTTAGAATTTAAATATGGATCACGCTAAAGAATTTAAGAAATACTCAATAAAACATCATGGTATCAATTCATTGTATTATGATGAGTTAGTTGCAAGTATGACTCCTTATATTATTGAGGAAAGACAATTGAATGTAGCACAAATGGATGTTTTTTCTAGACTGATGATGGATAGGATTATATTTTTAGGAACTGCTATAAATGATTCTATTGCTAATATTATTCAGGCACAATTGCTTTTTTTAGAAAGCACAGATAAAGACAAGGACATTCAAATATATATTAATTCACCTGGTGGTTCAGTATACGCAGGACTAGGAATTTATGATACTATGCAATTTATTAATCCTGAAGTTGCTACAATATGTACTGGTATTGCTGCTTCTATGTCGGCAGTTTTGTTGTGTGCTGGAGAAAAAGGAAAAAGATCTGGTTTAAAACATTCAAGGGTAATGATTCACCAACCCATCGGAGGAGCGCAAGGACAAGCTTCAGATATTGAAATAACAGCTAGAGAGATTGGCAAATTGAAAAAAGAATTATACGAAATCATTGCCAAGCATTCTGGTCAGAAATATGATAAGGTTTATAGCGATAGTGATAGAGATTATTGGATGAAAGCTCCTGAGGCTAAAAAATATGGTATGATAGATGAAGTTTTAGCAAAAAAATAAAACCTATGATTATTTTTTAACTATAAATTATGCCTGATAAAGATTTAATCTGTTCTTTTTGTGGATTAAGTAAAGTTCAAACAAATTTACTTGTTGCTGGTCAAGAAGCCCATATATGTGATAGCTGTATTGAACAAGCATATGGAATTATTATTGAAGAATCTAAAAAAGAGGATTCTAGTACTAAGAATGAAGAATTAAAGATTGCGAAGCCTAGGGAAATAAAACTTTTTTTAGATGATTATGTGGTTGGACAGGAACAAACGAAAAAAATAATTTCTGTAGCGGTATATAATCATTATAAAAGGCTTTATCAAAAGAAGTCAGATAATACAGTAGAAATTGAAAAAAGCAATGTTCTTATTGCAGGTCAAACTGGAACAGGAAAAACTTTAATAGCAAAAACAATTTCAAAAATGCTTAATGTTCCTTTAGCTATCGTAGATGCTACAGTTTTAACAGAAGCAGGCTATGTTGGCGAAGATGTTGAAACAATTCTAACTAGGCTATTACAGGCAGCGGATTATGATCAAGATAAAGCAGAAAGAGGAATAGTCTTTATTGATGAGATTGACAAGATTGCTAGAAAAAATGATAACCCTTCAATAACGAGAGATGTTTCTGGTGAAGGGGTACAGCAAGCTTTATTGAAATTATTGGAAGGAACTGTTGTTAATGTTCCCCCAAAAGGAGGACGGAAACATCCTGATCAAAAATTTATTGAATTAGACACTCAAAATATTTTATTTATTGCAGGTGGAGCTTTTGATGGAATTGAAAAAATTATTTCAAAAAGATTGAATATGCAAGTAGTAGGGTATAAAAATTCTTCCAAAACATTAGTTAATGATTCTCAAAACTTATTGAGTTATATTTCACCTATGGATCTGAAAAATTATGGACTTATTCCTGAAATTATAGGAAGATTACCCGTTTTAACCCATATGAATAGTCTTGATAAAAAATCTTTAAGATCAATTTTGACTGATCCAAAAAATGCTATTATAAAACAGTATGAAAAACTTTTTGAAATGGATGAAATAAAAATTTCATTTACTGATAATGGCTTGGACTTTATAGTTGAAAAAGCCCTAGAGTATAAGCTTGGCGCTAGAGGTTTAAGATCTATATGTGAAATTGTTCTAAATGATGCAATGTTTGAATTCCCTGGGTCCAAAAGAAAAAAATTAACAGTAGACAGGAACTATATTTCTAACAAATTATCTAAATCTAAGCTTAATATTTTAAAGGCTGCTTCTTAACTATAAGTTAATAATTCTTCAATTAATTTTCTGTCATTACAAAGTCTAGGAATTTTATTTTGACCACCTAATTTCTTTTTTTCTTTTAGCCAATCATAAAATTGATTTTTTCTTGCTACAATAATTTCAATTTCAGACATTGTAATATTTTTAAATCTTTTTGCTTTGTAGTCAGTATTTGTATTCTGAAGATTAATGTCCAAATCTTTTTTGAATTTATTTAAATCCTTTGGAGGAGTTTTGAATTCAATTAACCATTGATGAAATCCTGAACTTTTGCCTTTCATGAAGTATGGAGCAGCTGTATATTCAACAATATTTAATTTGTTTATGGATAATGTTTTTTCTAAAGCAGTTTCAGCATTTTCAATTATTAATTCTTCCCCAAATGCATTTATAAAATTTTTTGTTCTTCCAGATATTTTTATCCTAAAGGGAAATGTTGAGGTGAATTTAACGGTATCTCCTATTTTATATCTCCATAATCCAGAGTTTGTTGAAATAATCATTACATAGTTAATGCCAGTTTTAACTTGAGAGAGGTTAATAGCTTTTTCATCAGGAGTTCCATAATAATTCATTTCTATAAATTCATAAAAAATACCATAATCAAGCATTAATAATAATTCGTTAGAATCATTAGAGTCTTGTAAAGCAAAAAAGCCTTCCGATGCATTATATGTTTCATAATAATTAACATTGTTAGAAAATATTTTGTTAAATTCTTGTCGATAAGGACTAAAATTTACTCCTCCATGGAAGTAGACTTCAAGATTTGGCCAAACTTCATTAATATTTGTTTTTTTAGTTTCGTATAAAACATTGTTTAAGAGTGTTAACATCCAAGATGGGACACCAGCAAGGCTAGTTACATTTTCATTTATTGTATTCTTTATAACAGCATTAATTTTTTCATCCCATTTATCAATTAATGAAATTTGATTATTAGGGGTACTAATCATTTCAGCCCAAATAGGAAGGTTGTCAATTAAAATAGCAGATAAATCCCCAAAGTAATTGTTGTTATTTTCATATAACTTTCTGCTTCCACCAAGTCTTAAAGATTTACCAGAGAACAAGTTTGAATTAACATTGTTATTAATATATAAACACAAAGCATCTTTTCCCCCTTGAAAATGACATTTATCTAATGTCTCACTACTAACAGGTATAAATTTACTTTTAGAATTAGTTGTTCCACTAGATTGTGCAAACCATTTAATCTGCTCATTCCAAAAAATATTTTGCTCTCCTTTAATTGATCTTTCAATCAAGGGATAAAAGTTTTCATAATTAGTTATTGGAATTCTATTAGTAAATTCTTTGTAATTTTTAATTGATTTAAAGTCATATTTTTCCCCAAACTCCGTATTTTTCGCACTATTTAATAAGCTCATTAATGTTTCGTTTTGAACTTCTATAGGATATTTCTTAAATAATTCTATTTGATGAATTCGTTTTTTTAAAAACCATGACATAACAGTGTTTAAGAAAGAAAAAGGCATATTTATAGTATATTTATTATATAAA
>MPLT02242725.1_pt1 | contig 20680 bp, 14 predicted proteins | sample 1617391 | NCBI WGS metagenome assembly MPLT02 (sample SAMN05944800, study PRJNA350692) | marine metagenome | biome: marine; feature: ODZ; material: water; isolation source: 70 m water sample filtered on 0.2 um supor filter | place: Pacific Ocean | collected 2012-04-08 | depth 70m m
CGGGATTCAGGGAGAGGCGGCCGATTTCTTGTCCGTCGGCGGCGTTCCACACATACACTTGGCCGGTCCAGTCGGTGCCAATCACGCGTTTGGCGTTATGGGTGGGGACGCCGGTGGCGGGGATATCGCCGGGAAAAGTGAAGCTGCGTTTGGCGGTGCCGCCGGCATCCCAGAGGGTGGCGCGACGGTTGCGGCCCACGGTAACTAGGTCGCCGGTTTGCGCCCGCCGCAGGCCGGAAGCGCCACCGCTATGGGCGGTCCAGCTCTTGAGCTGGGTGACTTCGTCGATGTTCCACAGTTTACCTGTGCCATCTTCGCTGACACTGGCGACGATGTTGGTGTTCACCCATTCGAGGCCGGTGATGCGACCGCGGTGGCCCATGAGAGAGGCAACCCGGCCGCCAGGCTCAGCTTCCCACACGTGAATGCCGCCGGCGCGGTCGCCGGAGGCGACGTATTTACCTTTCGGACCGAACCGCATGGCGGTGACCCAATCAGTATGTTTCTTAATCTTGTGCAGCATTTCGCCTGTGTCTGTGGAGAAAATGCGTACTAGGCGATCCGGGCCGCCGTGGGCGATGTAACGTTGGTCAGCGGAAATATCCGTGGCGAGCACGGCATCCAAGTCTTCCCCTACGGTGAGGAGCTGTTCCCCTTTGGTGACGTCCCACACGGTACTAAATCCGAGGTTGGCTCCGCGACCGCCGCCGATGACGAGTAGTTTGCCGGTGGCACTGAAGTTCAGGCTGTGCGGATAACCTTTAGGGAAGGGGATGATGCCGGCGACCTTGAGGTTGTCGGTATTATATAGGATCACCTGCCGCTGACCGCCAATGGCAACGAGCGGAGCCCACGGACTGACGGCGATAGCAGTGGAGATACTGGTACGCTCGGTCCGCACAAAGGGATCGAGCGAGAGCACTTCTACCGGCATGGGTGCGGGGCCTTCGGGTCGTTTGCCGAGAGAATCTGGATCAATGGTGAGATCCACCTTCGGCTTGTCTGACATGACAGCCTTGGAACCGGTGGTTTCAAGGAGCCCCCCGACGATCCATTTTTTGAATACCTCAATCTCCTTGTCGGACAGCTTGCCGTTGGGCGGCATGGTGGGTTCTTCGGCATGGGTAATGACCTGGTAAAGGAAGCTGCCATCGGCATCGCCACCGGCCACAACCTCTCCGCCGCCGCCTTTCATCAAGGCATTGTAGGTCGACAGGTCGAGATCGGCCCGCATCTTGTCCGGGTTATGGCACTTGAGACAGGCGTTGCGCAGGATGGGCAGAACGTGATCTTCGTAGGTGATCTTGTCTTGTGCTTGTATCTGAAGTCCGGCCAAAAAGAAGCCGGCAAGCGCGATGGATTTTAAGTTCCGAGTCATCATCGGTTTCAATTATCCCTAGTTATGCGCCCGCTTGCGGGCGGATCAGTTAGTGGTTAAAGATAAACTCCTTGGAGTTCAGCACGGCCCAGAAGAGGTCGTTCAACACTTCTTCATCCGTGCGACCTTCCTCGCCCACGAACGCCATGAGCTTAGTCTTTTCCGTTTCGGTGGGTTTACGTGCCAAACACCGGATATAAAGTTCGTCGATCACGTCCTCTGGATTTTTGCCGGCTTGCAACAATTTCCGGACGACACCACCCTGACTGCACTTATTGTTGACAGTATCGCCATTAAGCAAATGGAGCGCCTGTGAGAGGTTTGGTTCGAGAGCCACTTCGCAGGAACAGACCGTCGTACGGGTAGCCCGACCAAATGTGGTGAGGAAAAAGGTAGAGGTGCCGCCATCAACAATCTCCACCGCACTGGATCCGTTGGGCAAGCCACGGAATTTATTCTGCGTGTCCGTCACTTGGCTGATGATATCCAGTAACACCTCGGCTCGGACGCGGCGGATGGTGCTCTTGGCAAAGTTGCGAGTATCGCTTTGGTTGGACTCGGTGCTTTGCACGCTGCGCTGATAAGCGCGGGAATTGCAAATCTCGCGCACGAGCTGCTTGAAGTTATAGTTGCTCTCCTGGAATCGCTTGCCCAACTCCTCAAGCAGCTCGGGGTTGCTTGGCGGATTGCTGATGCGTACATCATCCACAGGCTCCACGATACCTTGGCCGAGAAAGTGCGCCCAAACAATGTTGGCCATGTTCTTAGCAAAGAAAGGGTTCTGCGGAGAGGCCAACCATTCGGCTAAAGCCACACGACGGTCAGCACCATCCTTCAACGGAAACCCGGACACCATCTTGCCATTGGCATCTTTTCGAATTTCAGGCCCATCAGCCCCGAGGAATTTTGGCGGCATGTCGCGATTGCCCACAATATGCCTTACGCCTCCACTACCACGGTTGTAGATGATGGTCTCACGATTATCTTCACCGGTTTTCCGGCCAACCTGCGCGAACAGCGAGGCGAAGCTGTAATAATCATCCATTGTCCAGCGGTCAAACGGATGATTGTGGCACTGGGCGCATTGGATGCGCATACCCATAAAAATCTGAGCGGCGTTCTCGGTCAGTTTCAGCGTATCCCTTTCCACCTGATAAAAGTTGCCGGCGGGATTGCTGAAGGTTCCACCGCGGGCGCCAAGGAGCTCCTGCACAATCTTGTCCATCGGCTGGTCCTGCTCAAACTGTTCACGTAACCACTCGAAGTAGAGCACGGCGTTCTTGTAGTAGAACTGATTGTTCTGGGTCCGGATCTGCAGCAGCTCGGCCCATTTCATGACCCACATCCGAACAAATTCCGGCCGGGCGATGAGTTCATCCACCAGCTTGGATCGCTTATCCGGTGACTTGTCGGCGACGAACGCCTTCACTGCCTCAGGCGTGGGCAACACTCCAATGATGTCGAGGTAGGCGCGGCGAACAAACGTGTTGTCATCGCACACGCCACTCGGGGTGATGCGGATTTTCTTAAGCTTGTTGTGCACGAGGGTGTCGATGTAGTTGACCTCAGGCTCGTTGGGGAACTTGAAATCCGGCATCTCCGGAATTACCAACACCTGCGTTCCAACGGTGATCTGGTCGTACCGCGCCATTATAAACGCCTCGCCGCGTGTGCCGGCGGTCATCATGCCCTTGCCATCAACCGTGGTGGTGACGTCGTTGTTGGTGAGGAACATGGTCTCGTGAGTCACGTCGCGCGTAGTGCCGTCGCTATACACGGCTCGCACGATGATTTGCTGCTGGGCGCCTTCGCCCTCGAGCACGGATTGTTTCGGGTGAATCTCGAGGTCCACCACCTTGGGAGTGCCCGCCGGATCACGCGGTGCCCCGGCTTCGAGCCAGCGGACGATAGTTTTATAAAGCGAACTTTCCTTGCCATACAGTTTACCCCCAGTATGCGTCACACGACCGGTGCCCTTTTCGAGCAACAGGCTGTCGTGCGGCAGTGCGAGGTTGATGCGGCGGCCGAGGTTTTCGCGAGTAATTCGGTCGTAATCACCATTGGGATCAAAACCAAACAGCGATAGCGCAAATCCGTCCTTACCGCTCGAGGCGCCGTGGCAAGCGCCGGCATTGCAACCACCCTTGGTAAAGGTCGGCATCACATCGAGGCTGAAGCGAATGGGGCGTTCCTCGGTGGCTTTCTCCACCTTCACCGGCAAGGTGAGGGTTCGTCCGCCAAACTCAATCTTTAGTTCGGTCTCGCCATCGGTAACCGGCTTGATGATGTTGTCTTCAAACTTCACCAATGCCGGGTTGGCAAAGGTGTACTTGGCGTCCTTGGATACATCGCGCGTGGTGCTGTCGGCAAACTTGGCCTGCAGCATGATCTGCTGCTTGCCTCGCAACGTCACGAGGTGGGCGTCCTTTGGATATACCTGCAGGTCCACCAAATCCTTCGGTGCGGCGCTCAAAAGGAGCGGCGCGGTGAGCAGTGAGAGAAATATTTTCTTCATGGTCTTAATCCCTAAATTTCCCTTGGCATTTACCAAAGCTTACTTAACCGGCTCAGGAATTTTCCCGAGGCTTCCCAGTGCCGGCTTCTTGATCACCGGCGCGGCGGGCGGTGCATTCACGCGCAAGGTGCCGCGACCGCCTAGGATCTGTGTGACCTGATGACCGCTATGATCCATCGACAACTTACAGTACACTGTCCGGTGCAAGCCCACGCGAGCGTTTGGCTCCACACTGATCGGGAAGGTGATCGACTCGGTGCCCTTGGTCACCTGCATCTTAGTGCTAGTGGTGCCGGTGGGCAGGCCGACCAGTTCCACGGTCGCTTCCCCGGGGAATTCCGTGCGCGTGGTGAGATCCACCTTCAACTCGGTGGGGTACCCCTGCGTAGTCGTGGCCGGCGTGATTTTGCCGACCATAAAGTAATCCTTAATCTCCAGCGGCGAGAGCTGGGTGGAGACATACGCCGTGGCCCCGTCCACCGTGGCCGTGCCAAGGAAAGCGAATTTGTGCTCCAAAATCTCCGCGGAGCTGTTGCCGTTGAACACATAGGTGATCTCGTTTTTACCGGCGGGGATATTGATGGAGGAGGTGCAACTCAAGCCCGGCGGGCGTGTAAGCATGCGCACGTTGATCTGACCGTTGAACCCTTCTTTCCGCTCAGCAACCACTTTGATCGGCAAGGTGCCCGCCCGCACCAGCGGTGCTTTGGGTTCTTCAATGCGGATTTTGAAGGGCAATTCCTCCACCACAGCCACACCGATCTTATCGACCCATGTCTTATAATAAACGCCTCGGTTCCCGTTCTGCACGAGATCAAAGTTTTGCCAAATCCCACCGGAAATATCGGCGGCATTTTCACCCACCAACTTGCCGGTTATATTGCCTAAGCCGCCACCGATCGGCGCATCCGCCGCCGCCTCAAACACTGCGGTCAACTGTGTTTTGTTTGAAGCCATGTGCGCAGCATGCATCGTGATTCCTGGGGGGAAATCCTGTGGGCTCAAAGCAAGTTCCCCTCCAAAGCTGGTGCGCCTAGCTTGAAGGATCAGCGGAAAACGATTCCCGCGTGCCACGACAACGTTTTTGCGAGTCTGTGTATTGTACCGGGCCGTATCCGGCACATACAAACTGAGTTTGGCCTCGCGGGGCTGAAATTCGACCCGGTAGGTGTAATCGGACCCTCCATTGTTTAAATGGTCACGAACACGTAGGGTGTACTCACCATCGGCCGGCACAGTCCAGCTGATGTAGCTATCAGGACCGCCCGAATCATCGTTACTGGCGAGACTGCGACCGTCCTTGTTGCAAATATAGATCACCGAATCAATCGGCGAGCGCAGCTTGCGTGCATATACGCGCACGTCATAGCGCTGCCCCTTTTTGGCGGTAAACCGAAACCAGTCCTGATCTCCCGGCTCGCCTATAATGCCGTTAAAGGCAACAGGCAAAGGCGTATCGGACAGGTGCGCTTCCCCTACCGAATTATTCGGTTCCTCCTCGAGGACGTTAGGAAAAGGTGACACACGCACCTTGTTGCCCGAAGGGGCAATTACGCCATCAGCTTGGGGAAAGGCTGCGATATCGCGGAAATTGGGTTGGCTTTGTTGGCCAAACGTCGCCTGAAAGGACACCGGCTTGGCCGCCTTGAATTTCTGTGTGAAATCACCCGCCGCCTTATCGATAAACTTCACGTCTACTTCCTCGCCTTCCTGGCCACCGGCTGGATAAACCGCAGTGGGTCGCGGAAATGTGCCGATGTGCATGCGGTAGGCGCGCAACTGACCATAGGAGCTTTCACGCAACTCCACAGTATATGTGTCATCCTCCTTGGCTAAAGCTGTTGCAAAACAGTCCTGAATAAACAACGGCGTGTCATCAGATCGGGCAACAATGAATCCTTTACTGTTTTTTATCGCCACCGAAGCATCATCAAAGTAACGCCCCAACCGTATACACTCCACTTCCACAGAAATGCGCTGACCTTGCTTGACGTCCACCGCGAAGCGGTCCACCGATTCATTAGCAACTGCACCCGATATCGTGGTGTTTAGCGCAACCTTCTGCGGCCCTTCACCTTCCTTGGGGGCAACTTCGCGCAACGTGGGGAAAGGGCCCACATAAAACGTCCTTAACTCACTCAATCCACCACGGGTACGCAGCCGCACCTTGTGCTCTCCTAGAGGGCAATCGGCCTCGGCCATTATGATAGCCTTGAAGCCATTGTCATCGGCTTCGTTAATCTTCACCACCTTTACGCCAGGGTGATAAAAAAGAATATCCTCAACATCCTTCGCCCGCGTGGTCCGAAAATAAATCTCCTGCTCCGTGCCCGGCTGCAGGCCATCAGGTCGCAGATAAGACAAACGGGGATCCACTGCGGCTACGTTCCAGGCCAGCCCGATAAGGGTGAGTGTAAAAACTAATCGTTTCATTTGCTGTATTATTAACCGCTCAGGCAAGTTTCCATATGGAAACTCGCCCCGAGCGGTAGGTTAAATGTTTTTTACGAAGTCCCCCTAAGCTTAGGCCAAGATTTCCTTCACTACTTCACCGTCGTAATTGATCGGCATTGGGCGGTTACCCGGCCCCACTAACCGACGGTGAGGATCAATCCCCGCAAGCGAGTAAACGGTGGCGGCCCAATCAGGCACATGCACAGCGTCCTCTTCAGGCTCGGCGCCAGTAGGATCGGACATCCCATGGATCACACCACCCTTAATGCCGCCACCTGCCATTACCACGCTGAACACCTTGGGCCAGTGATCACGGCCAGCATTAGCATTAATCTTCGGTGTGCGACCAAATTCACTTGTGACCATCACCAGAGTGTCCTCAAGCATGCCGCGTTGATCTAGATCGCGAATGAGTGCCGCAAAAGCCTGATCAAATGGAGGCAGTTGAGAAGCATTGGCGGCGGCGATATTCGAGTGATGATCCCAGCCACCATAGGTGGTGCTCACAAAACGCACACCGGACTCAACCAAACGGCGGGCCAACAGGAAGCGGCCGCCGGCGGTATTGCGCCCGTACTCGTCGCGAAGCTTGGCTGGCTCCTTGTTAATGTCGAACGCATCGCGGGCTTCCGGTGAGGAAATCATCGCGTAGGCGCGCTGGTAAAAACTATCCATGCCGTCGAGTGCATCGCTCTTCTCGAGCGCGCTGAAGTGGCTGTCCACAATCGAACGCATGCTGCGGCGCTTGGCAAAGCGCTTGTCGTCAATGCCGTTCGGCAGCGAAAGATCGCGCACCTTGAAGTTACTACTGCCCGGATCGGCGCCAAGGCTGAACGGACCAAACGCGCTACCAAGATAGCCCGTGCCGCCATTGCGGCTCTGGCTCGGGATCGCCACGTAAGGCGGCAGGCTTTTGCGTGGACCAAACTCGTGACTCACAATCGAGCCAATGCTCGGGAACACCACGGCCGGGTTCGGGCGAATGCCCGTCATCATATTGTGCGTGCCGCGCTCGTGCGCCGCCTCGCCATGGGTCATGGAGCGAATGACCGCCAACTTGTCCGCCACCTTGGCCGTGTTCTTCAGGTTCTCAGAGAACCGCTCGCCGGTGTTGGTCTTCACTGTGCCCAACGGGCCGCGGTATTCGGCCGGCGAAAGATACTTCGGATCCCAAGTCTCTTGATGTGCCGAGCCGCCGGGCAAATAAATATTGATGATGTTCTTGGCCTTGCCGGGCTTGCTTTGGCTAGCGACGTCGCGCCAATCCTCGCCGGCGGCCTGCGCCTCGAGACTGAGTAGATCGCCCAACGTCAGGCCAAGACCAAGGCCGCCCAAGGCGCCCACGGAAAGGAAGTCACGCCGGTTCGGATTGGAGGCGTGATCGGTGCCGCCACAGAACTGATATCCGCTTTGTTTTTTCATAAATTATATACTTTTCAGGTTGGTCGCTATTTAGCGTCTGATTTTGACCAGTGATTTTGTGAATGTATTCACAAAAACGCAACTAGAATTCTTCTTTTTTGGGGTTGTTTTTTGCGGTTTTTTTCTTGAACTCAAAGTTGCCGCTTGCCCATCGTCCGCCCGCAGCTTACACCGCGGAATGCGTTCTCTGGTTTTTAGCTTGGCCTGGCTCTGCGCCCTGCCTCTCCACGCCCAAGTAAAGGCCCCAAAAACAGAGTTTTCCGACTACCTCGTCGCCCCCGTTCACGCCCATCGCCTCATCACCCCCGGAGAACTAAATCTCACCACCACCTTGACCGCTCAGGATCTCGAGGAAATCTTCCGCCAAGTAAACCGCATCTGGGGCCATGCCGGTATCCATTTTCCAGTTGCCACCCTCACTACCGAAGCCGCCGCTCTCCCCAATGCATACCGGCAAAATTATCGCTCCCGCAATCTTCGGTGGATGCTCGCCCTACGCCCGCCCAACACTCGCACTCCCGACCATTTCCACGTGTACTATCTCAAGCGATTCCTGGCCAACGGCGTTTACATCGGCCCGGGAGGCATGTTCGTCAAAGACATGGCTAAACTCTGGAAAGTAGAAAACGGTATCGAAAAACCGATTCCACGCGTCACATCGCACGAACTCGGGCATGCGTTATCGTTAAAGCACAGACAAGAAGCTACGAATCTCATGGCCAGTGGCACGAGCGGCTGGACCTTGAATGAGGCGGAAATCAAACAATCCCGCACCGCTGCGCAAAAGTTGAAATGGATCCGCCCCGCCCAAGAAATCCTAGCACAGGCCGATGCCCTTTATCTTGAGGGAAAACTCCCCGAAGCTCGTGCACAATACCGCCTCATCGCCGGCATCCCAATGCATTGCCCCGAAACTACCCGGGCCAAGCTCCGTCTCAAGCCCCAACCTAAGGCGCCCCGCTAAAGCGCGGGTATTTGTCGGCCATCATGCCTTATATTTGTTCGAGGTGAGTAGCCCGACCTGTTCGTTGTTGGGATTTAAGAAGATTATCATGCCTGGTTGGGGTTGGCGAAAACGCGCGCGAAATCTTGAGGGTTTTGCCTAAAAATAGCGAAAACCCGTTAGACAAACACCGTGCACCGCGGTAGGGCGGCTTCCAAACGGGCGACTTCTTCAGCGGCAACGGGATTGCCGTACAGCCACACCTGTTTCAGATCCGGCAGGGCCGTCAGCGGCATCAAATCGGTGATGCCATTTTTCTCCAAGTACAAGTATCGCAACGTCGTCAAGCCCTGTAGGCGGTTCAAGGTGTTGAAACCCGTTTGCGATAGGCCCAGCATTTTCAAACGGGGCAAGCGCGCCAGTCCGCGAAAGAGCTCATCCCAATCCAGTATTTCCACTTCATCTAGTTTCACTTGCTCCACCGCCGCCCATTGTTCCGCAGTCACCTCCCCTTCGGGCCACATGGAAGTAGCCCGGACCGCGGATTCCAACAACTCCGGCATCGGCTCATCCTTCTTAGTACCCCCAAGGGCAATCTCCGCTGGGGCACCACAGTGTGGACACATCATCGCGGTAGTGCTGACCGGCTTGGCACATTCAGCGCAGAGAGTCATGGCCATGCCGAATGGTACCCCAAGAACCGTTGCACAAAAACCCCAATCAGACGTGGAGACGATGATGTTCTTTTCACTTTCGCAAGGCGTTGTGATTTTAGGTTGAGTCTCGCTCACGCAAAGTAATGAAACCGCTCGACGATTGACAGCTTCGTGGGCGCAGCTAACCTCCAGGCATGCGGATGCTTTTCCTGATGCTGGCTGCCTGGTGCAGTGTTTCGCTTTCGGCCAAAACTGACACCAACCCGCCCAATGTCGTGGTCATTTTCATGGATGACATGGCTTATGCGGATATCGGGCCGTTTGGAGCCAAGGCGTATCCCACGCCGCACCTTGACCGCATGGCGAAGGAGGGCCGGAAGTTTACGGACTTTTATGTGACCCAAGCGGTGTGCAGCGCTTCGCGCGCGGGATTGTTGACCGGTTGCTACAATGTGCGCGTGGGCATCCTCGGCGCGCTGGGCCCCAAGAGCACACACGGCCTTAATCCCATGGAAATAACGCTGGCCGAACTGTGCAAACAGCGCGGATACGCAACGGCCTGTTTCGGTAAATGGCACCTGGGACATCACCAGAAATTCCTGCCCTTACAACATGGATTCGATGAATACTTCGGTATCCCGTACTCCAACGATATGTGGCCCTACCATCCAGGCGTGCGCCATCTGCCTATGGCCGAACGCCTCAAGAAATGGCCGCATCTGCCGTTGATCGAAGGCAACAAGATCATCAACCCCACGGTCACCGGAAAGGATCAGGAAAAAATCACCACCCAGCTCACCGAGCGCTCAGTGCGGTTTATTGAAAAGAACAAGGACAAGCCGTTCTTCCTCTATGTGCCGCATCCCATGGTGCATGTGCCGTTGTATGTGTCCGATAAATTCAAGGGCAAGAGCAAGGCCGGCCTATTCGGCGACGTGATGATGGAGATTGACTGGTCTGTCGGCCAAATTCTGGAGACCCTGCGCAAGCATCAGCTCGACCAAAACACGCTGGTCATTTTCACCAGCGACAATGGCCCGTGGCTCAACTATGGCGACCACGCCGGGTCGGCCGGGCCGTTGCGCGAAGGCAAAGGCACCATGTTCGATGGCGGTTGCCGCGAGAGCGCGCTCATGTGGTGGCCTGGCACCATCCCGGCCGGCAGCGAATGCACCACGCCCGCCATGACCATTGACCTCCTGCCCACCGTCGCCGAGCTGATTGGCGCCCGTTTGCCCAAGCATCCGATTGATGGCAAGAGCATCGTACATCTCCTGAAAGGCACCAGCGACACCAGCCCGCACGAGGCCTATTACTTCTATTACGGCCGGCAATTGCAGGCTATTCGCATGGGCAAATGGAAACTGCACTTCCCGCACGGCTACCGCACCATGGCTGGCCGGCCCGGCGGCACCGGCGGCATTCCCACCGGCTACAGCCAGGCCAAGATCGGGCTGGCGTTGTTCGACATGGAAAAAGACATCGGCGAAACCACCGACGTCAAGGCCAAGCATCCGAACATCGTAATACAACTCCAGGCCCTCGGCGACAAGATGCGTAACGAACTCGGCGACAACGGCCGCACGGGCACCGGCACCCGCCCTCCCGGGCAGCTATAAGGCACCAAAAACCAGACATTTCTGGCCCAGATCATCGGCTGGCCACAAAAAACCGTTTACAAACGGGTCATAGTCCATAACCTACGCGCCTTTCTATTGGGACCGCACAACCCAATGCGCACGAATATAACCACCATCTTGGGATGTCTTTTGATGGGAACCGGCGTCACCCACGCTGCCACTCAACAGCGATCCTCAGAAAAAGTCCGCCATGCGTACCTCGTTACCGGGACGCAGACCGCGATCATTTCTGAAACCGACCAGATCCTCTGGCGCTACCCCCGCAGCACTCGGGATGGGTGTGTGCTGGAATCCGGCAATGTGTTGCTCGTGCTCAATAGCGGCAAGGATTATCCCGGCGGCGTCGTAGAAGTCACCCGAACCGGACGTACAATATTTCAATATCGTGGCCAACAACAGGTCGTCAACTCCGCCCAACGTCTCCCAGGCAACCTGACCCTGATTGCCGAGGGCGGCGAGCAACCCCAAATCATCATCGTCAACGCCCGAGGCCAAACGCAAAGGCGCATTCCCGTGGCCACCCAGGCCAAGGATCCCAAAGCCCAAATCAGCTTCGCCCGCGCCGCCGCGCCCGGCCGCATCTTGGTGACCCTCCCCGCCGACCGCCGGATTCGTGAATACAATCTGGAAGGCAAAATTCTATGGGAATGGGTTGCCCCGCAACGCCCCGCCCACGCCGTGCGTCTGCCCAACGGCCGCACCCTTGTCAGCCTAAGCGACGATCGCCTGGTAGAAATCACCCGGGCTGGAAAAATCGCCTGGCAACTAACTCCCAAAGACTTCACCGAACCCTATCTGAACGCCCTCAGCAGTTTTCAAGTTCTATCCAATGGCAATCTCGTCCTTGCCACCGTCAAATCCGACGCCGGAGTCAGTCGACTGATGGAATTTACCCGCGACAAAAAACTCATCTGGGTAGCCCGCCAATCGAACCGCCAGTCGCCGCGCCACTTTCACATCCTCACCACCAACGGCAAACCCAGCCCCGGCCCGCTACTGCGCTAGGCCCATTGACCCCATTTTCCTTTACGGAACACCCTCTGGAGGCTAAAAACTCCGGCCATGAAGACCCGTTCCCTGATCGTGATCACGTGCGCCCTGTGCCTTGTCGGCTGGTTGGGATGCAGCAAAAAATCCGAAACTGAAGGTGATGGTGCCCGCATTGCTTATGTGACCAATGGAGTAGATCCCTTCTGGGATCTTTGCGCCGCCGGCGTGCGCATTGCCGAAAAGGAATTCGGAATCGGCTGCGAGGTGCACATGCCAACAAAGGGTGTGGTAGACCAAAAAAGAATCATGGAAGGTCTCCTTGCAAAGGGCATTGAGGGCATTGCCGTAAGCCCCGTGGATGCCGAAAACCAAACGCCATTCCTAAATGAGGTAGCCGCAAACTCCAAGCTCATCACACAGGATGCCGATGCGCCCAAGAGCAAACGCCTCGTGTACATTGGTACAAACAATTACAAAGCAGGCCGAGCTCTCGGCAAGCTGGTTAAAGAGGCCCTACCTGGAGGTGGCGAAGTGATTATATTTGTGGGTCGCCTCGAGCAACTCAATGCGCGCCAGCGTCGCCAAGGCGTGATTGATGAGCTTCTCGAAAAGCCCGAACAGGAACTCAGCTCGGTCAAATTCGACGCGGTGGACGCCAAAAACCTCACTGCTGAAGGTTCAAAATATACCATTCTTGATACCCGCACAGATAATTTTGATAAAGCCAAAGCTAAAAGCAACGCCGAGGACGCCATCACGAAATACGAAAATGTGAAATGCATGGTAGGTCTTTTTGCCTACAATCCCCCAGCCTGTATCGATGCCATTAAGGAGGCAAACAAGGCTGGCGAAATCAAGGTCTGCGGCTTTGATGAGCAGGACGCACTGCTTCAAGCCATCAAGGACGGCAACGCCCATGGCACAATCAGCCAACAACCCTGGGAATACGGCTATGAATCGGTGAAAATGCTTAAAAACATCCTCGACGGCAAACAGCCTGTGACCTCGTTCCATGAAGTTCCCTTCCTCGTCGTCACCAAGGACAACATTGACGAGTTCTGGGCGAAGAAGAAGGAAATGGCCGAACTCGGCAAGCAGGATTAAATGGCCAAAGCCCGCACACCGCTTCTGGAGGTCCGCGGGCTGTGTAAACAGTTCCCTGGCGTTCGCGCCCTGCATGAAGTCACGCTCGAATTACATCAGGGCGAAGTACTCGCGCTGATTGGGGAAAACGGAGCCGGCAAAAGCACGCTCATGAAAATTCTCGCCGGCGTGCAGACGGCGGATTCCGGAGAATACCTTATCGACAGCGAACCCGTTCGTTTTCAAAACGTCCGGGATGCCATGGCTGCCGGCGTGGCCTTAATCCATCAGGAACTCAACCTCGCCGCCAATCTGGATCTTGCTGCCAACATTTATCTGGGCCGTGAACCCAACCAATTTGGTTTTTTTCAAAACAGAAATATCCATGACGAAGCCGCCAAGTTCCTAAAGCGTGTTGGCCTCGACCTCCCCACCGACACCCTCGTGGGAAATTTGCCCATCGGCAAACAACAGTTGGTGGAAATCGCCAAGGCTCTCTCCTGCAATGCCCGTGTGTTGATCATGGATGAACCCACGAGCAGCCTTTCTCAAACCGAAACCGAAACCCTTTTTGAAGTGGTACACGACCTGCGACGGCAAGGCATCAGTATCATTTACATCTCCCACCGACTGGGGGAAGTGAAGGAGCTGGCCGATCGCGTCACTGTGTTTCGCGATGGGGAAAACGCTGGAGACTTAGCCAAGGATGAAATTAATCATGACGCTATGGTTCGGTTGATGGTCGGCCGTGACCTTTCTGAATTCTACGACCGCCAAATCCATAACCCCGGCAAAATGGTTCTGGATGTGGAACAAATCCGCACTCCGGAACATCCGAATACAGAAGTTTCACTCAAAATACACGCTGGCGAAATTGTCGGAATCGCCGGTCTCGTCGGAGCCGGCCGCACGGAATTGCTCCAAACACTGTTCGGCGTCACCCCCGCTCTTGGCGGCACGATTCGAATGAGTGGCGAACTCATTCGCCCCCAAAGCCCCCGTGATGCGATCGCCGCCGGCATGGCGCTGGCTCCCGAAGATCGCAAGTTACACGGGTTGGTTTTGCCCATGACCGTCCGCGAAAACGCCAGCCTTGCCAGCCTAAAGCGCGATCAAAATAAGGGGCTCCTGAACTTTCCCGCCGAGGAGGCCATCGCCGAGGAAGCCGTCGAACAGCTCCAGATCAAGACCCCCCATCTCGAGCAAGTGGCCCGTTTCCTATCCGGCGGAAACCAACAAAAAATCGTACTCGGCAAATGGCTCGCCCTTACCCCGCAGCTGCTCATGTTGGATGAACCCACCCGCGGCATTGATGTTGGTGCCAAGCGCGAGATTTACCGGCTGATGGAAAAACTCGCCGGGGAAGGCATGGCTATTCTCTTTGTCTCCAGCGAAATGGAAGAAGTCCTCGGTATGGCGGATCGCGCACTCGTGATGCATGAGGGGCGCATCGCCGGCGAACTGGCCCGCAACGAACTCTCTGAGCAAGCTATCATGCAACTCGCCACTGGAACCCCACTCGCCGCCTAATCGTTTACCCAGACACACTGATGAATAAAAATACCCTCGGCATATTCGGTTTGCTTGTCGCCATCTTCGCGATCACAGCCCTGTTGAATGACAAATTCATCAGCGCCTACAACATGCAAAACCTCATCAAGTGGTCGAGTCTCTATGCCGTGATGAGTATCGGTGTGGCCTTTGTGATCATCACTGGCGGTATAGATCTTTCCATCGGGTCAGTCGTGGGCCTTGTCGCTGTAGTACTTGCCTTCCAGCTCAAGGTCAAAGGCATCGACCCGGGGCAGGCCATCATTACCACGATGTGCATGTCTCTCCTCATTGGCCTCATCCACGGCCTGTTGATCACTAAAGCTAAAATACAACCCTTCGTGGTAACCCTGTGTGGACTACTCATTTACCGTAGTCTTGGCCGGTGGATCACCGACAATCAATCCCTCGGCCCCGTCCCGCTGGAAGACGATAAAGGATACGCTAACATCGATACCATCAACTCCCTCGACCAAATATTTAGCGGCAAAATTGCCATCACCGATTCCTTCAGCCTTCCCACTCCGGCGTTATTTTTACTCTTGTTAGGCATCGCCGCTGCCCTGTTCCTCAACCGCACCATCTGGGGGCGTTACCTGTTTGCCTTGGGCAACAACGAGGATGGTGCCCGGTACAGCGGAATCAACACCGATAACATGAAGATCATTGCCTATGTGATTTGCTCCTTCATGGCGGGCATCGCCGGGATTCTCTTTGCCTTCGAGCTGGATTCCGTGCAACCTGCCCAAACCGGTGAATTTTACGAACTCTACGCCATCGCCGCTGCCGTACTGGGCGGGTGCAGTCTGCGCGGGGGCGTAGGATCCATCTTGGGCGTCGTCATTGCCGCCGCCGTGATTCGGCTCATTTACAACTCCATCAACATGCTCGGCATTTCCACCCACCTTGAATTCGGCATTCTCGGCATTGTAATCCTGCTGGGAGTCATGGCCGATGAATTCCTCAAGCGCTACTCCGCCCAACGCGCCGCCGCCAAACAAAAGGAATCCTAAGTGATCCTCCTCCGCGAACAGCGGTTGCTGCTGACCCTCGGTCTGGCCGTGCTGGCCTATGCCGTCCTGCGTTATCACCTCGTCAAAAGTGTGCCGTGGGAGCATTTCCCGCTCTACACCACCAACAAGGTCTTCGCCGTCGTGGGCCTGGCCGGATTGGTCAGCTCACGCCTCGCCGCCGGTCGAGAACGCCGGCAACGCTACGGCTTCGCTGGCCTCTGGTGCACCACCGTTCACGTGCTCATGAGTTTGCTCCTGATGACTCCGAACTACTTCGGGAAATTTTATTCGAAATCCGGCCAGTTTACATGGCAAACCGAACTTTCCATGGCCGGCGGCGTCCTTGGCGTAGGATTTCTCCTCTGGTTGCTGATCGCCACGTTGAAAACGGAAACCCAAAAACAAACCAGTCTTGTCCCCTGCCTCGCCCGCTGGACCCTGCTCGCCACCGCCCTGCATCTCGTCTTTATGGGCGGCGCCGGCTGGTTGAATCGGGATGACTGGACAGCAGCAAAAGGGTTGCCTGCGATCACCTTGCTGGCATTTGGCCTGGCTTTGGCCGGGATGGCCCTGAATCCGATCCAGCCGCTTAATTGAAGGCCCCATCCCGGGGCCGCTTCTTGGGCTTGGAATCGCCGGACAGGAACACGTCCAACATCAAAGATCACCCCCCATGATTTCCGCCACGGCAAAAGCCTCACTGATCACGGTGGCGGTTTCGATGAATTGTCCCTGAAAGTTTCATCCCCAACTTACTTCTCAAAAGTGAGGTGATTTATTTCGAAAAAGAAGAGAAATAGGTCAGGGCGCCACCTGCTGAAGGCGGTGCACCTGATCGACGGCCAGCTGATTGAGCGTTTGTTTCCGACCATCGGGCCAGATAATGAGAACTTCCGTCACCTCATCGTGCGCTCCCAATCCGAAGTGCAGCGGGTACGGGTTCTGGGATAAAAATCCCTTCCCGCAGACCACCTGATCGAAGCGCTGTTGATCGTCTCCAAACCGGACGGCCACCCGCGCGCCGACGGCATTGCGGTTGCCGCCTGCGCCCTCGAGCTGCAAGCGAATCCAGTGATGGCCGGCGGCCTGCTGGTTTTCGTAGACACGCCCAGCCCCATTGTAATCGCTCACGGCCACATCCAGATCGCCGTCGTTATCGAAATCAAACCAGGCCGAGCCGCGTGAGTTGCCGGCATATGCCAGTTCACAGTGTTTGGAGACATCGTAGAAATACCCGGAATCCGACAGGAAACAAACGTTCGTCTGCCCGGCATATTGGGTGATGAATTCGCGGCCTTGTCGGTGTCGTTCGCTGGGAGCAGGCGCGCCGAAATCCTTGCCTTCAGTCCCGTTCAACACCAGCAAATCCAGATCGCCATCATTCTCATAATCAAAGACACTGGCATCCCACGCCCAGCCGAGTTGCGCCGGTTCAATATGGATATCATGGACATCCTCAAACGCCCCGCTCGGCAACCGCCGCAGGAGTTTATTGACGACCAGCGCGCGCAGGTTGTCCAAATGCGCAAACTTGATCTGCGTACCCTGCACCGGCTTCGGGTAACGCACGCGGTGGGTGAGCTTGGAGATCTCCGTGACATACATCGCCGGATGTCCGTTGTGTTCCAGATCAACAAGCTGAAAGTTCATCGCGTTGTGCACCACATCCAGATGCAGCGTGCGCGTTTCCTCCAGAAACCGTTTCCCGCCGTCATTACGATAGGCAATGGTCTGGCCAAAGTCGTTGAGTGAGACTAGGTCCGGCCAGCCATCCTGATCGAAATCCCAGGCGCCCACACAGTGGGTCCATCCCCGATCCGCCACGCCCAACTCGGTGGCCACCTCCTCAAACACATGTTTTCCGTCCCGAATCCGCTGATGGAAAAATTGATTGGCCGGGGCCGAACTATTGCGAATGGTGAGGTCTGGGGAATCCCCGTTCGGCCACATGCCGAAGTTGGCTACATACAGGTCCAGCAATCCGTCCCGGTCAAAATCAAACCAAACCGCCCCATGCGTCACCAACTGGCCGCCGCCCACGCCACTGGCCTCTGTGACATCCGAGAACTTCGCATTCCCTTCATTGCGATACAGGCGGTTCGGTCGCAGCACCAATGTTTGGTACAGATCCAGATCGCCGTCATTATCGTAATCCACGAAATACCCGGCGCGCGTTTCACCGGCGGTTGTCAGGCCGGAGGTCGTGGTGACATTTTCAAACCCTTTCCCCTCCACATTCCGCCACAACTGCCCGCCACCGCCGCCGGCGTAATAAAGATCCGTGAACCCGTCTCCATCAAAATCCGCCGCGCTCACCCCGCCGCCGGCAATCCCGGTGGGCACCACCAGTTCGGCCCGACGCTGGTCCAGTTCCGGATCGGGGGCATGCTGAAAATTGATCCCCAAACGTTTGGTCGCGTTGGCAAACATCGGCTTGGACAGGCCGCCCATCACCCGTTCACGCGCCAGCTCGGAATACAAAGCCGTCCGCCGTTCGCGATGCGCGGCATCGTCCTTCGCCTGCGTCTGCATCAGCACCAGCGTCCGCTGCATCACCGCGGCATCGATCAGACCGTGCGATTTGGAAGCTGAACCCGGCAACCGGTCGGACCACTCGATGAGGCCGACAGCCAGAACGGATAAAAACTCGCTTAGCTCTTCGGCCGCATAAATATCCAATTCCCCTAGCTCGTCTGGATCCCCCAGCGTTTGTTCCTCGATAGCCCGGCCAATCCAACGCCAATGCCATCCTGTATCCCGAAGATAATCCTGCCGCACCTCAGAAACCACGCGCCTTAATTGCGGATGCCCGGGAAACACAACAACATGACCGTTGGGCAACAACTGTTGAGGCCATTGTTGATGAACGATTTTGGCCATAGCCCCATGCGTCACCAAATTCTTGTCCCCCACAAGCTGTTGCGCCTTGCTCCAGAGCTGAGGGATCACCTGATCCACCATGTACCGAGTAATTTCCTCAAACGCATCCTTCCCCACGGTACGAGGTCGTCGCTGTCCGTCGCTTTGGATTGCGCCCGCCGTCCAATGCGAAAATTCGCTTAAGTAAGTTTCCTCAGGGATCTTTTGATTGTAAGACTCTAATGACCCTAGTTTTTGAAGAATCAAGGCTCGGGTACGTGGTAGAGGCTCAGTATTTGTGCCTCGATTTTCAGAGAGATTGGGCTCCGTTACGAGTGCCCCCGGGGCAGGCACGGTTTGTTTATGGTTTCGCCACCACAACGCCCCGCCCAGCAGGCCCACTACCAATACCCCGGTCAATAGCCATTCCCGAATCGTTGACGAGGTGATAGCCATATTCGTCAGTGATTGAATGCTGGCTGAAATGCCGCCGTAATGGCTTCGGCATCAATTTTCGTTAACTTTCGGTCGAAAGCATGATCTCTGGCCCGCCGCAACATGGCCAAATCATATAACCGGAAAAAATCGTACAGTGCGCCTAACGCACTCTCGTCAAATTGCCTCTCCAGCCGCCACGTTCCTTGGGCATCCAGTTGGCGGGAGGCCCAGGTTTGCAATAAACGCCACGGCTCAATGGTATCTGAATAATCCCGCAATTCCTCCACCCCCACCAACGTCGGAAAGCGGCCTCCTAAATGAACTCCCTTTTCTTCCACTTCATTCCCCTGGGGAAAACGGTCTTCCAACGCTGCCTTCACTGCGTCCGCATTAATATATCCCTCATCTCCAGCTTGAGGGGCTGAGGATTCGTAGAGCGCTTGAATCAAGCGCATATGCTCCGAAATACGAGCGGCTTTGGCCCCTTCATCAATTTCACAATTCGTGATGAACATCTGCAGTTTATTGAAAGAACTCCAACAGCGAACATCTTTTTGATCTTCCTGCACCCCAACCTTTTCATCCAAAAAATTGAGCATATCAAATGCGGCCTCCGGTGAAGGCGGCGATTCGATTTCCTGTCCTTCCCCACTCCCTACGATCGCCCACGCCACGCCGGCAGCCAAAACGATCACGATCAACTGAGCCCGCCACTTTTTCCAATCGAAACCGGTATCCATTTTTTCAATAACCCTCTCGTCTACGGTATTTTAGAAATCCCATTGCCTCAAGCTGTTATCCCCTAAAGTCCGGAATGAAAAAAGAGGCGCCTCTTTCGAGGCGCCTCCGTGAATTAGGATGCAATTGGTGGTCTACCAGTTGCTTTCACCAACCTTGCCGATCAAGTTGCCGCTGGTGTTGCCCTTGTTAGTGCCACCCTTGGCCGAGCGGTGAGCCTTCGAGAGCTTACCACCGTAGTTACCGCCAGAGATGTCGGAGTCGTTGGACTGCTTGGCGCCACCGTCAAAGGTAGCGATTTGGCCCTCGGACTTGTTCAAGCCGGCAATGATTTGTTTTGCATTCACATTACCCTCGTTCGCACCAATCCAACGGGAGTTGTTGATGCTATTCTTGTTGTTGTTACGGGTAAGACCAATGATGGTCGCGCCACGCAGGGCGTCCGCACCTCGGGCGAGGGCATAGGAGGCGCCGGCCGCAAGCTCAGCGTTAGCGCTATCGTTGCTCTTAGTGTTGTAGGTAGACCAGTTTTCCTGAGCGATCTCGTTGTTAGCCGCGTTGGCGCTGTCCAGCGGGGAAAGCAGGATCTTCGGGGTTTGCAGCTCGCTCTTCATAGCAGCGATGCCGTACGAACCCGCAGCCGATGCAAGAACTCTGGCGTGCGCGTTGACGAGGTTGTCCCCACCACCGGCTGCACCGAATTTAGCTGCAGCGGCAGCGGCACCATCCACGTGAGCCCGCACACCGCTGGAAGTCAGCTGCCAAGGAAGACGGTTGTCGTTGTCCCCCGAGAAACCGAGCATGGCGGTTTGCACGTTCTTGAGGTTACTCACGCACTTCATGCGGTTGGCCTTAGCCTTAGCACGAGCGAGAGCCGGCAGCAGCATGCTGGCCAGGATACCAATGATCGCGATCACCACGAGCAATTCGATTAGGGTGAAACCTTTTTGTGTTTTCTTCATCTGTTGTATTCTCCGATACTGTTGGGTTGTGTGTACTA
>MPLT02114834.1_pt1 | contig 20638 bp, 16 predicted proteins | sample 1617391 | NCBI WGS metagenome assembly MPLT02 (sample SAMN05944800, study PRJNA350692) | marine metagenome | biome: marine; feature: ODZ; material: water; isolation source: 70 m water sample filtered on 0.2 um supor filter | place: Pacific Ocean | collected 2012-04-08 | depth 70m m
AAAACTAAAGCTGAGGGAAAAACTAAAGCTGAGGGAAAAACTAAAGCTGAAACTGATTTAGAAGTTAAAGTATAATCATCAGAACAAACCAGTTAAAAACATCTCATTCTAGAAGCAATGATGACTGTAGCAATAAAAAGTAAAATAAAAAAAGGAATACATGTCTGAAGTACGAGTATTTGAACTGGCGAAAGAGTTAAATATGCCTGCAAAGCAACTGCTCACTAAGATGCGAAAAGCAGGAATTCCAGTTACGGGTAACTTTTCAGAATTGTCCTTGGAACAAGCTGAGATAGTTAGAAAAATGGCAAAAACCACAAAAGGAATTATATTTCCTAAAGGAGCAAAAGCCAACAGCTCAGGCCATTCAAAAACTACAGCCAAAGATATTGAAGAACAAGTAGATAGCAAGCAAGACAAACCTAACAGAAGTCCTTCAATTGTCACAATCTCGACTAAATCTATACTGAATCCAGAGATAACTGACGATGAGCCAAAAAGACGCGTTCGCAGAAAAAAGAAAAATACTGAAAATGTTACGACGGGGATTAAATTTTCTAGTAAAGAAAAAACAACAGCAGGAGTGCTAGATAATAATGATTTTTCAGGAGATAATCTAGAAGCTGAGAAAAAGACACGCCTGGAAGCTGAGAACTCTGCGGAGGAAAAAACTAATACTCCAAATTTAAGAGAGTTACAAACTATTTCTACTGCTGAAGAAGTAGTTTTGGCAAACATTAAAGAAACACCTGCAGTATTAGATACAAGAAAACAAAATCTTGAAAAAACAACTGGTGGAGTTACAAGAAAGACATTTGATACACATAAAGACTCACCAGATGATAAAGATAAAAAGTCTAAGAAAAAAAAGGTGGTTTTCAAGCAAAATCAAGTTTTAGAAGATGGAGAGTTGACGGGGAAGAATAAAAATTTACGTAGACCTTATAGAGAAGAGAAACGCAAAGGAGGAGGTGGACAAAGAGATTATTACTTCCATGAAAGAAAAACCCGTCATCGCAGGAAAGATCCACAGCATAGGAATCGACAAGATAAACCTACCAAAAAGTCTTTAAACTCTGATGCGCCTAAGCACGTTTTCAATCCTCGAAAAAAGAGTATCCGGATAGGAAACCATGTTGTTGTCGCAGAACTTGCAGGATTGATTGGTATCAAGGCCCCGGAAATCTTAAAAAAACTGATGGGGCTAGGCATTATGGCCACCATAAACCAGACAATCACTGGAGAAACTGCGGAGTTAATTGCTTCAGATTTTAATATGGTAGTTGAAGTAGAAACTTTCGAGTTGACTGACCTACTCAAAGAGGATGAACCGGCTGCTAAAGATTTGGTAGTACGCGCACCAATTGTGACGATAATGGGACATGTTGATCATGGAAAAACTTCTCTGCTTGATAAAATCAGGGAAACACGTATTGCAACTGGTGAAGCTGGAGGTATTACCCAGCATATAGGCGCATATCATCTGAAGGCAGGTGGAAATAGGGTTACATTCCTCGATACACCGGGACACGAGGCATTTACATCTATGCGTGCCAGAGGGGCAAATATCACCGATATCGTTGTACTTGTTGTAGCTGCTGATGACAAGGTCCAGCCTCAAACTATTGAAGCAATTCAGCACGCAAGCGCGGCAGATGTACCAATAATTGTAGCGGTGAATAAAATCGACCGTCCTGAATCTGATCCAATGAAAATTCAACAAGAACTTCTCAGCCATGAACTAATTCCTGAAGATTTGGGTGGAAGTACAATATTTGTGAAGGTCTCTGCAAAAACAGGTGAAGGAATTGAAGAACTTTTGGAAATGATACATTTGCAGTCAGAAGTCCTCGAACTGAAAGCTACCCGCAAAGGACTTGCACGTGGAACTATCATTGAGTCAAGAGTACGTAAAGGACAGGGACCTGTAGGTACAGTTCTGGTTCAGCGAGGAACACTCAAGATAGGTGATTATTTCGTTATGGGTAGTATCCATGGAAGGATACGAGCAATGTTTGATGAAAGAGGCAATTCGATGGAAGAAGCAGGCCCCTCTATACCTGTAGAAATTTCTGGTTTAAGCAATGTTCCTGAAGTTGGTGAAATATTTGTTATTCTTGAAGATGAAAAGAAAGCAAGACAAATTGCTGAGGAACATGAGCACAAACTCAGATCAGAAAATATGATGGCTGATCAGAAGACAAGCCTTGATAACCTTTTCAGTAAGATTGAAGAAGGTAAGGCCAGTGAATTACGTCTGATCCTAAAAGGAGATGTTCAGGGTTCGGTCGAAGCTCTAAAATCCTCACTTGAACAAATAGGCGATGAAAGGATTTCCCCTCGTTTTCTCATGTGTTCAGTAGGCAATGTTACCGAAACAGATATAACATTAGCATCCGCTTCAGACGCAATTATAGTGGGGTTCAACGTGAAAATGGATGCGAAAGCCAAAGAAATTCGTGCCGTCGAAGGAGTTGATGTAAGGCTTTATGAAGTTATATACAACGCATTGGATGATGTAAAGGCCGCCATGGAAGGTCTTCTGGAACCTGAAATCAGAGAAGAAATTCTAGGGCATTTGGAAGTTCGCCAGGTCTTTTCGACAGGTAAAAACGGTATGGTTATCGGAGGTCTCGTCACAGACGGTAAAATCCTTAGAAATGCTATGATACGTGTATTAAGAAAAGATGAGAATATCTTTGAAGGCTCTATCATCTCACTCAAAAGATTCAAAGAAGATGTCCAAGAAGTAACACAAAACTATGAGTGCGGAATAGCTATCGATTTTGCTAAAATTGAAGATGGAGATATAGTGGAAGCATATGAACAAATTGAAGAGAGTGCAAGGCTCTAATTAGGAACATGAAAAAAAAAGGAAGAATTAATTTCAGTACATTGGTGCATCGAAGACTCTCCGAAATAATCCTTTTAGAAAGTAAAGATCCCCGTTTCAAAAAAGTTACTATCAGCAGAGTAGAAGCTGCACCAAATATGTCTTCAGCAAGAGTATATGTCTCTATTTTTCCATCAACAGGAAACCAGAAATTGGTTGACTTGTTAAATAAGGCAGCAGGTTTTTTTAGCATACAATTGGGTAAGGTAATCAAAACCCGGAATACTCCAAAATTAACTTTTATCTATGACGTAGGATTTGACCACAGTGATAAAATTGAAATTTTGCTACAGAATATAATCCCAAAAAATTCATATAATTCACAGAAATCTGAACTTGATCATAATTCTAAAGCTTTAGAATGAATTTTTGGTTTTTTGCTACGAGAAATGAGTTTCTTGCGAATAATCAACATTAACAAACCCAAAGACTGGACTTCTTTTGATGTCGTTCGTTTTGTAAAACGGAGGTTTAACGAAAAAAAAGTTGGACATATCGGTACTTTAGACCCCATGGCAACAGGAGTCCTACCTGTTTTTCTCGGACAGGCCACTCGGCTAATCCCACTCTTTAATAATTTAGACAAATCTTACAGTGCGATTTGTAAGTTTGGAGAATCAACGGACACATACGATGCAGAAGGTAAAGTGATAGAGACCAATGATACTTCCTTTTTAAATCCGCAAGAAATTAATGAAACATTTTACTCATTTCTCGGGCAGCGAGAACAGCAAATCCCTGCATTTTCTGCTTCAAAAATCAAAGGAGTTCCTGCCTATAAACTAGCCAGAAAAGGTTTTAAGGTCCCTATCAAATTTCGTACCGTCATATTCCACGAATTGGAGGTTGAGTCTCTTTTAATACCTTTTTTTCAATTCAGAGTAAAGTGTTCAAAAGGAACTTATATCCGTACACTTGTAAATGATCTCGGGCTTTTACTAAAAGTAGGAGCACATCTTACATCTTTGAAAAGATTAGCATGTGGAAAGATGTTCCACATTAACAATTCAGTTACAATTAATGAACTAAAAATAATAGTAGATGATACGGATTTACCTTGGATTTCACCACTAAAACTACTGAAGCACGTCTACACTGTAAGTGCAACAACTCATATGATGACTTTCATAAAAAACGGTCGTCAAGTAGAGGTCCCCAAGCCCATTGAAACTATTAAAAACATAAAAAAATATCCAGAAAATGAATTATCCATAGAATCTAATCAAATTCAGACAAAAGTTTTAGATTCAAATCATAATTTGGTTGCTATCGGTTACGTAATGTGCGAGAATAACGTTTGGTTATTTAAACCAACAAAAGTTTTTATCTAGTTAAGAAAATTTTTTAATATGTTAACAAAAAATCGAAAAGTCGAAATTGTAAACAAATTTGGAAAAAACGATTCCGATACTGGCTCTACGGAAGTGCAGGTTGCATTATTAACTGAGCGCATCAATTCATTGACTGAACATTTGCGTAATCAACCTAAGGATTATAGTTCCCGCAGAGGATTATTGAGACTAGTGGGTCAACGTCGTAATTTTATGAATTACCTCAAAAAAAGAGATATTGACATGTACGGATCTATTTCTGAAAAGCTTCAGATTCGCGTAAAGTGAATCAAACAAAACTGCACAGGGAACTTGTCCACGGGGGCTGGTATTCTGTATGGTATTTATTGGTCAATTCCATTTGTACCGTTTCTTTTCCCCCGTATCCGGTAAACATGAAGTCTGCTTTCCCTCATTCTGCTATTCCATTTTAGTTAAGTGAGAATGAATTTGTTGAAAATATAGTGAAGCTATCTAAAAAAGACAAACGGATTAAAATTAAATTCAATGGTCCATAATAAGCAGAACAATCCATGTTACATTTGAGAATACCGAGAGACATTTGAAAGGGGCTTAGCCCTGAGTATAAATCGGTAGAACGTTGATAATAGGAGTATAATGAAAATTGTAGAAAGAGAATTCGGACCGGCAACTATAAAGCTGGAAACCGGAAGAATGGCCAAACAGGCCAACGGATCCGTATTGGTTACTTACGGAGATACAGTTGTATTGGTCGCTGCAACTGCAGCAAAAGGATCAGGAGCCGGTGCGGATTTTTTCCCCCTTTCGGTATTTTATGTTGAAAAAGCTTATGCAGCGGGAAGAATCCCAGGAGGGTTCTTAAAACGTGAAGCCCGCCTTTCGGACAGTGAAACACTTATTTCACGAATTATTGACAGGCCATTGAGACCTGCATTTGAAGAAAACTACCTTGCAGAAACAATGATTGCTGCAACAGTATTAAGCCACGATCTTATCCATCCATCAGATGTTGCCGCTATGAACGGTGCTTCAGCTGCTTTGGCAATTTCTGATATACCTTTTCACAATCCTCTAGGTGGTGTAAGAGTAGGACGTATTGATGGTAAATTTGTCACAAATCCCAGTCCTGAGGAACTCGAAATCAGTGAGCTTAATATCTTCATGGCTGCATCAAAAGATGCAATTTTAATGGTTGAAGGTGAATCAATCGGTGTTTCCGAATCAGTAATGTTGGACGCGCTCTGGTTTGGGCAGGAAGCAGTTTTGCCAATCATCGAGATGCAGGAAGAATTGATGAAGAGTGTAGGCAAGAAAAAACGTACAGTCGATGTCCCGTTAGTAAATGCTGAACTAAAATCCAAAATTGAAGCAATTGCACCTAAACGTCTGCGAGATTCCCTCAGTATAAAAGATAAAATTGAGCGTTATGAGAGTCTAGATTCATTACGTAATGAAGTATGCAAAGAGATTCTGGGAGACTCACCAGATTCAGGTTCTGAAAATGAACTCAACCAAATTTTTGCTGACATCAAAAAAGATGAAATGCGCTCAAGTTTGATTAAAAATAAAATTCGTATCGACGGACGAAAGCCTTCAGAAATTCGCCAAATCACTTGTGAGACCAAAGTTTTACCACGCACACACGGTTCAGCCTTGTTCACACGAGGAGAAACACAGGCTCTTGCTGTTACCACCTTAGGTGCACGTGAAGATGAAAAAATGATCGACTCACTTGACGGTATTTCTTTTAAAAGATTCATGCTGCATTATAATTTCCCAAGTTTTTCAGTTGGAGAAGCACGACCACCACGCGGTCCAGGACGTAGAGAAATTGGACACGGAACTTTGGCAGAACGTGGATTGAGTCCTGTTGTTCCTAACAAAGCTGAATTTCCATATACTATCCGTCTGGTATCTGAAATCCTTGAATCAAACGGTTCATCTTCGATGGCTACTGTATGTGCTGGTTCTCTAGCCATGATGGATGCGGGAGTACCTCTTAAAGAGGCGACTGCAGGTATTGCCATGGGGTTGATCAGTGATGGTAAAGACAACGTTATTCTTTCAGATATACTTGGTGATGAAGATCACCTGGGTGATATGGATTTCAAGGTTGTTGGTACTGAAAACGGGATTACTGCCTTACAGATGGATATTAAGATTAAGGGACTAGGACGTAAAGTAGTTGAACAATCCTTGATGCAGGCTCGTGAAGGACGACTACATATTTTAGGGAAGATGGCGGAAGCGCTTAAAGAATCCCGCGAAGGACTTTCAACTTATGCACCTCGTTTTATCACTCATAAAATATCACCTGATAAGATAGGTACCGTTATTGGTCCAGGTGGAAAAATGATCAAGAGTATTGTCGAAAAAACTGGTGTAAAGATTAACATAGATGATGACGGCATTGTTTCCATCATGTCACGTGACCATAAGGCTGTAGATGATGCTCTGGAAATCGTCCAGAATCTGACTCGTACAATTGAGATTGGAGAGACCTATACCGGTCCAGTTAAGAAAGTGTTGGATTTTGGTGCGTTTGTCGAAGTTTTTCCTGGCACAGAGGGTCTTGTACATATTTCAAATCTGGCAGAAGGGCGAGTCGAAAAAGTTACTGATGTTTGTAAAGAGGGTGATATTGTCACCGTTAAAGCAACCGGAGTTGACAGACGAGGTAAAATACAACTTAGTATCAAAGATGTTTAAGTCGGAGCATCATAGACATAGCGCATTTTAAAAAACCGTCTGCTGACCTCATCTTTCCTGAAAAGGGTCAGCAGATTTCCTTTCCAAGTAAAGCAACTCTCAGTTATTTTATTAATTCCATAAAATTGACTGAGGCACGTCTATAATCCTCAATCAGGCACTATTAGTTTGAGTTTGGCCTTGTCACAGGCTAAAATGGTGTTGATTATTTCTGTATTACCTCACTAAAATTATTAGCTTCTGCATGAACCTCGTTATAACTGATTCAGGACTAGGGGGTCTCTCTGTATGCGCCCAGTTGATGTCTCTATTAAAAGAAAGTGCAGGTTCTGGGAATTCAGTTAATCCTGCTGATAGGCTGAAGATCAGTTATATAAACGCTGTTCCTTCAAACGAACGCGGTTATAATTCCATGTCTGGAAAAGCAGAGCAAATTGTGATCTTTGAAAAGATTCTAAGAAACACAAAAATACTAGTTGAGCCAAATTACATTTTCATTGCTTGCGGAACACTGTCTGTACTTTTAAAAGATTTACAGTTTAACAAAGATAACAATAGTTTGATTGAAGGAATTCTGCCGATTGGGTTAAAACTTCTTCTTGACAGTCTTCATCAAAATTCAAAAGCAACAGCTCTCATCTTTGCTACACCGACTACTATAAATGCTAATATTTTTCAGGATGAACTTTTTCAACACGGAATCAAGCATAGCCGGATAATAACTCAAGCTTGTCCCGAACTGGCAACCCATATTTCAAATGATCCTGCAGGTTCATTTGTGGAAGATCGAATCAGGCACTGGGTTCACCAGGCTTTAAGCCAATTGCCAGCAGACAACTCGGGGCCTTTGCTAGTCTTTCTGGGCTGTACACATTATGCATATCGTGAGGGGCTATTCCGAAAATATTTTATACAGGAGGGTTTCAGCCAGATTAGCATGCTTAATCCTAACATTGCCGCAGCCGATTCTTTGCGTAAAATAGTCCTGCAAGGTCAACGATCTGACAAAAATCAATCAATGGAGATTTCCCTTGAATTTCTATCGCCTTACGTAATTCCGGAACAGGAAATTATAACACTCTCGCAACTGCTGAATCCTATTTCAGCTGAAACCTCGGAGGCCTTTCAAAATGGCAGGATTTGCCCCGAACTACTTGCCGAATGAAACATGACTACAACTGAATTAGCTGAATATAAACTGCTTCCCACCCTACAATATTCAGAACTGGTGGACTCAGTAGGTAAATCAAAAACTTGGTTTGGACTACTTAACCTCCGTGATTATCCAGCAGATAAGTTTCCAGATGCCGGACAAATTGCGGATTATATATTTGCTGAGATTGAACAGCCTGAAATTCAAATCTTCTTGCTACTGATTGAAAGGCAACACGATGAACCATGGGCTGGAAATAGTGATTCTGTCTATATTCAGCAATTGTGTGAAATAAAAGCCCAAAAAAAAAATTACAATGAACAGTACACAGAAATAATTAAAAGGGGCTGTGTTTGGAAAAACATGCTTCCTTTCGATAATTTACTGGGAATAATAACTCAAAATACTGATAATCCTCTGGAATCTGTAGCAAAAAACAGACATTGCGTCATCGTCAATACCGCTCAACCCTTAAATCTAGAAGTCCTAAATATTCAAAAACCTTGGGGATATGAAGGATGGTACACCGGCGTTGAAAAACGAGGTGTGGTAAGAGTCACAGATAAATATGGAAAAACAGAATTACCTCATGCACTGACTCTTTTCAAAAAACAACTGCTTGCAGATTATTCAATTCCTTTGATCTTACTCAAAACCCTTAATCCTCTCGCTGAGGATGTAGTTGGAGATTTGTATTATGAAATGCATGAAGAAAAGTGGGAAGTTTATGTAGTGACAGAAATTGATAAAACCGCCTGGCCTTCCGGAACAGGAATTATCAAGGCAGGACTGCATCCAAATAAAATTGCAGAATATCAACAAAATCACGCTGAAAAATGGTCAGACGTTCTTATCGAAGATTTTAAACAGGCAATTGCTGAATATGAAAAGATAAGACGTCTGATTGATGAGTCAGCAGAAGAATTTTCAACTGAACTTTCTGCACAGGAAATGTCACTCAGGAAAAAAGCTGCTGATTTTGTAGGAGACTGTCCTGTAAAAGTAGGAGACATTGTCAGCTTTCCGGTGTTCCAATTACACTCACTAAGACATGGTATCAAGGTCATCGAATTTCAAACACCACATTACGAACGTCTGATTGTGATGTTTGCTCAAAAAGTTTTGACTCAGAAGCATTGGGATACAGAGAATGCGTTAAGTAAAATACTTCCGGAAGTTTATAAACAGCCTGAACTAGAAATATTACATAAATCAGACGGCAAACTGGTTGAACGTTTTGTTGATTTTCCACAGTTTACTGCTGACCGTATTTCTCTGGATAATGAGCATACTTGGGATGATCAACTAGGCCGACAATACCATTTACTCATCAATGTCTCCGGACAGGCTACTGTTTTTCCAGAAAACGGTCAGTCTTTATTTTTGAATCATGAAGAAGCACTTTTTTTGCCAGTAGGAATGGGAAGTTATAGGTTGAAAAGCACAGGAGATAGTCCGCTAATTTGCTTAAAGGCAATGCCTAAATAACTCATGATCGTAGAAGTTGCACTTAATTTACCACTACGTAGGTCTTTTGATTATCGTTGGCCGAATAATCTAGCCCGTGTTCCTGAAACAGGATTACAAGTGCTCGTACCATTTGGGGCACAGAAAAAAGGCGGTGTTGTTGTTCGAGTTAAAGAAAAATCCGACTTTAGCCGGTTAAAATCAGTTGAATCACTGGTTGATGAGGAACCACTTTTTTCCTCAGAAATGCTGAAACTTACAAAGTGGACTTCTGAATACTATTTTTGTGCCTGGGGTGAAACCCTGAATTCCGCAATACCTGGTGGACTCACCCTACGTTTAAGCACTAACTATACTTCAAGCTCAAGCTTACTTCCAAATCTTGATAAACTGAGCAAAGCAACGCTTTCACTGATACAGACACAAAAAACATGGACTCAGAAGGAGTGGCTTAAATGCAACCCTGTTGAGCGTGATCATCAAATACTGAGGGATTGGATAACGAATGATAATGTGCAAACAAGCCATCTTTTACTTGGACAAAAAGCTAAACCAAAAATGGAACGTTGGGTCAACCTGATCAAAAATGTTGAGGTAATAAAACCCGCGAAAAGACGTAAATCAAAACGTGAGCAAATAATTCAGATTTTGTCTGAAAATCCTACTGTCTGCTGGAGTGAAATTCAAAATAGGGTAAATGCCCCATCACAAGCCTTAAAGAAACTTAAAGAAGAAGGTTACATTGATTTTTTTGAAAAACGCGTTTTTCGGCGGTTTATTGAAGGAGAATTACCTCAGATCGAAGCATTTAAAGAACTAAACCAGCAACAGAAACTTGCTTTCGATGTACTTGATAATTCAATCGAAAAAGGCGTTTTTCGCACTTTTTTACTGGAAGGCATCACTGGCAGTGGAAAAACCGAAGTCTATCTTCATGCGGTACGCGCTGCATTCAAGTCAGGCAAATCATCTCTCGTTCTCGTCCCTGAAATTTCACTTACACCACAGTTGGTCAACCGATTCCGTTCTCGTTTTGGGGATCTTGTGGCAGTCCTACACAGCGGAATGGATGATGGTGAACGTTTTGATGAATGGTCCAGGGTTCGTAATGGAATTGCTACGATTGTGATCGGCGCACGCAGCGCGGTTTTTTCTCCCTTGAAAAACCTGGGACTAATTGTGGTTGATGAAGAACATGATCCTTCATACAAACAAGGAGAGTCTCCACGTTATCACGGCCGTGATACTGCCATTTATCGTGGATTTGCGACTAATGCAACTGTACTGCTTGGCTCTGCAACACCTTCACTGGAATCAGCAAATAATGTTCAAAATGGCAAATATGATATTTTACGTTTAACTTCACGTATCCATCAAGTTCAGTTGCCGGAAGTAAAACTTCTGGATATGAAAACTGTGTCCAGTCAAAAAGGGAGCCCATATTTTTCCAGTGAACTGGTCGAAGCCCTGCGTTCACGCTTACTGAAGAATGAGCAAAGCATCGTTTTTTTAAACCGCCGCGGTTTCGCCCCTCTGGTTCGGTGTTCAAAATGTGATTCGACTTACACATGCCCCAACTGCAGTTTGAGTCTCGTGTACCATCAAGGCGCAAATCAAGTGCGTTGTCATCAATGTGACTTCGGCAAATTTCTTTATAATATTTGTCCGGATTGTGGAAGTGAAAATACTCCGATAATTATCGGTACAGGAACAGAACAAGTTGAAGAAAACCTTAAAATGTTTTTCCCCGAAGCGCGGATTTTACGAATGGACCGCGACACTCTTCACGGAAAACACGCTCTTTCAAAAATGCATGAGCGTATCCGCAAACACGAGGTTGATATTGTAATCGGAACACAACTTGTGACCAAAGGGCATGACTTTCCGGAAGTGACATTGGTGGGAGTAATTATGTCCGATTTATCACTGAACATTCCTGATTTCCGTGCAAGCGAACGTACGTTTCAGCTACTGACTCAAGTAGCAGGAAGGGCTGGGCGCGGTTACAAACCAGGGGAAGTACTGATTCAAACACATAATCCTCTTCACCATAGTTTACTATGTGCTAAAGAGCACAACACAACAGAGTTCATGAAACTTGAATTGGAACGTCGCTTAAATCTCGGTATGCCACCTTTTAATTCACTTACTTTGATTGTCTGTAGCAGTCCCCATGAAGGACGCGCAGAAAAAATGGCCCAGGAAATTTTCAACAGAATAAGAACTATTATCTCAAATACACCAAAGACTAAAGTACCCGAAACTATTGAAAAGTATGAAACCACTGATGCAGTCAAAGTAATAGGTCCGATAGAAGCACCAATGAAAAAATTACGTAACCGTTTTCGCTGGCAGCTATTACTGAAATCAGATAATGTACAGCGGCTTTTGCATTTGTTGAAACATGTTTTTGAGTCTTCACTTTCACTCAAACGTGATGAGTTGGTGCAGATAGACGTAGATCCACATCATTTGCTTTGATGATATGAAAATAAGTTATGTTTTGAAAAATTGTTTAGGTAATTTAATGAGAATATTTTTTTAAAATTAATAATTTTTTATCAGGATAAATTTAATGGATTTTACACAATGGAGTCAACTGGCGCTGATCTGTGTCTTAGGTGCTATGTCACCAGGACCAAGCCTTGCGGTTATTCTAAGGAACTCAGTCTCAGGGGGTAGGACGCAGGGAATAATGTCCGGAATTGGCCATGGTCTGGGTATCACGTTTTATGCTGTAATTGCGATTGCCGGTCTGGTGGCAATGTTCAAAAACATTCCTCATTTTTTCACGATCGCGCAAATTACAGGTTCATTTTTTTTAATCTGGATTGGTTTAAAAATGATCATATCTGCTCTTTCTCAGAAGCAAAATGAAGAAGAAATAGAGCACACTCGAGTCACAGGTAAACAAGGATTTATCGAAGGTTTTTTGATTGCTTTCCTGAATCCCAAAATAGCAGCATGGTTATTTGCGCTGTTCAGTCAATTTGTAGAAGCTAATGCGACAATTACTGAACAAATAGTACTCGTTTCAACTGTGGGAGGCATAGACGCGTCGTGGTATTGCTTCGTGGCCTTGCTTGCTTCTTCAGGAGGACTTGTAGAAAGCCTGAAACGTAATGCAAAGCGTATTGATATAGGTATGGGGATACTGCTGATATTACTGGCTGCAGGAATGCTCTTGCGTGCTTTTAATCTCTTCATTTAATAAAATATTAATAGTATTCTATTACTTCTCAGGAATAAGCAGCTAAAAATCGAACTCTAAGTTAAATCTGTCTTCTCAAAATTGAATTATTTAATCACTCAAAGACAGTGCTGTATCATTTAAACAGGGAATTTTATTCAGGCATGTTTCATTTTTATTTCTTGAAAAGCACATTCACGCTCTGCAATCAGACTCAGTTCATCTTCACTCCAGCCACGTTTTTCCCACTTCATCTTAAACGTTTTCTGTAGTGTGTGCAGCAGCAGTCTAAATAAATCCTGTCTGGAATGTGCGGGAAAAATACCTACAGATTCAAGAGAATGCATTTCCTGCCTTAGTTTTTCTTCACTGACATAGGGAAATATTTCAACTATAAGGGGAACTGAATCTTTGAGAGGAATCGTACCATGTTGCAAAAAAACTCTTGAAGAAGAAGAAGAAGAAGAAGTAGAGCTGCGGATATTTTTTACTCTTTGCGCGCTACCAATTATTTTTCTACCTTCCACCAAAATTTCATATGCAGATACTTCTGAAAAGCATACGTGAGTATTGATTTTTTTATTTTGCGGACTATGCTCCCACAATTCCGGTTTTAGACCCAACTCCTCAAAAAAAGCGTAAAAACCTTTTGCTAGAAAACGGTAGTTGTCAAGCACACCTCTGTCAAATTGTTTGTCCAGAACACCACCTACAAGAGAATATGTCAGATCAAATCCGTGCAAAACCGCTTTCCCACCTGTTATACGGCGGACAATAGGAATACCGAGATTTTCGCATGCGTCAAGATCAATGCGATGATCTATCTTTTCATTCCTGCCCAGTGAAAGAGTAGCTTCTGCCCATTCATAGATCCGGAAAACAGGATCGTCATTTTTAGAATAATTTTCCAGCAATACCTGATCAGCGGCCATATTAAAACTACCGGAGCGTGGGATGTCTTCGATCAGACGCCAGATTTCCATCTTGAATTCTTAAATAGTCAGGATTTTGGATTTAGTAAACTTGAAAAATCCATACCTCCTGTCATTTTACCAATTTGCTCCCCCAAAGAGTTCTGCATTTTTTGTTGACTTTGCCGTAGTCCTTCATTTACCGCAGAAAGAATCAAATCCTGTAGAGTTTCTATATCATCAACGTCCACGACTTCTGGATCTATTTCAATACTTTTTGCTTCCTGCTTCCCGTTGAAAGTCATTCTAACCATTTCTCCACCTACTGAAACCGTGAAAACCTGCTTTGCTAGTTCCTCCTGCTGTTGCTTCATTGTTTCAGAAAGTTCCTGAGCCTTTTTCATCATTTCATTCATGTCTATCATTAGATACCTTTTTGATAAAAAGTTTATTAAGATTGGTCTGAAATGTTTTATTTTGGATGTTTTTTTTGCATCTATAATTCTATAGCGCTGATTTTGCTGTTTGTAAAAACGTCGAGAATATCTTTCACCTGCGGGAATTCCCTGGCATTTTTACGTTTTAATTCATTTGACTGCTCAAAAAGGATTTGTTCATGTTCGACTATTGTCAGTTTTGAAGTCTCTGTAAGAGCTATCTCGCAGCTGACATGAACTGCGTGTCCACACCACTCTGTAGCAATTTCTTGCAACAAACTGCGATTCTTTTCTGTAAACATTGAAGGATAGTTTCCACTTTTAAACGCCAGACTCAATTGTGTACCAGTCAAAATCTGAGGAACAGCATTTCGAACAAAGCTTGCAAGCATTGAAGAACGTTTTTTAACTTCATCTGCAAAATCCGTCCATTCTTGAGCAGGTTTTTCAGACGATTCTGCAATATTCAACATTTCCGTCAGCGATTCATTTTCAACAGTCTTTTCTTCAGATTCCTGATTTTGAGAGTAGTCTTCCTGTTTTTCTAGCGTTTCCGGAGCTAGAGTATTAGTTTCAAAAGTTCTCGGAATCTGTTGATTTTCGTTAGCTTTTTCAGTTTGAGTATAATTTAACTGAATTTCAGTAATTTCTCGTTTTTTATCAATTCCATGATTTTCCTGAGTATCAGAAGTTTGTGAAAAATTTCCCGAAGTTTCCGGTGTTTGTGTAAATCCTTGCATACTCATGCTTATATTCTGCATCGATTTTTCTGGATCAACCGTTCTTTCCCCAATATATGAATTGTCTTCATTTTGATGAAAATAACTGGTTCGCTCCTGATCTTGGGCTTCAGTCAATAGTGTTTCAGATTTAGGATTTACAGCATTATCCTGATTGTCTGCTCTCTTATGTGTTTCCTTTGTTTCGGACTGTAAAATGTTTTTAATGACTGAAGCATCAGCGGGCTGTTTTTTAACTCTGGAATCAACCGATAAAATATTATGATGTTTTTCAGAAGAATTATCTGTTGGGTGGTTTGTCGACTCTTCTGGGATAGCTTTCACAGAAGTTGCGTTTTCAGAATTTGTTTCTGCAGGAGGACCCCCATTACGAAGATTCTTTATCCCATTGATTATTTCATGAAGCCCAACCAGGGGTTGAATGGATGCAATTTGGAGAATTGCCATTTCAAAACAAATTTTTGTGTGGGCACTGTGCTTCATCTGCTCTTCCAGTTCAAGCAAAACATTAAATATCTGCTGTAGCTCATCCACACTTACAGCTTCGGATAAAGATGCAAAGATTTCTAGATCATCCCCTGAAATATCCTGGAACAAAGCCGTACTTGTACCTAGTGACTTTACAAGTGCTGTGGTTTTAATAGTTTGCAGCAAATCTGCTAAAATATTATGAGTATCATGTCCATACTCCTGCAACTCATAAAAATAACTCAGAGCTTCACCTTCATTTTTTTTCAGCAAAGCATTCGTAAAAGCAAAGCGAGATTCACTGTCCAAAATTCCAAGAATCTGGGCCACTTTTTGATCAGATGCACTTGTTCCGCTAAAACTAAGAATTTGATCAATTGAAGTCAAAGCATCACGCATGCCCCCTACTGAATTCCGAGCAATCATTTCGAGCGCCCCGCGTGACAGTTCAAGCTCTTCATTAAGGACTACTTTTTCCAAATAATCCACCATAGTTTTTATCGGAATTCTTAAAAAATCGTAACGCTGACAACGTGAAATAATTGTCTGTGGTATTTTGTGAGGGTCAGTAGTAGCAAAAATAAATTTTATGTATGAAGGAGGTTCTTCCAGAGTTTTCAGCAATGCATTGAAAGACTCAAGAGTAAGCATATGAGCTTCATCAATGATATAAACTTTGTAACGACACCTCGCAGGCACATAATTTACATTCTCACGCAGTTCACGGATATTGTCAATTCCTCGGTTGGAAGCTGCATCAATTTCATAAACATCCGGTGATGCATTCTGACTTATCTCTATGCAGTTTTCGCAGATATTGCACGGGTCGCCATTTTCCTGATTCAGGCAATTCAATGCACGAGTTAATATTCTCGCCGCACTCGTTTTTCCAACTCCACGGGAACCGGAGAACAAAAATGCATGTGCTACTCTGTCAGCAATAACAGCATTTCGTAAAGTTTGAGCTGTGGTTTCCTGTCCAATTAGATCTTCAAAGCGGATAGGACGCAACCTGCGCGCCAGTACAACATAGGACATGAAAGGGATTCCGATTATTGAAAAGAGAGGCCGGGTAATGCGGCACATCTACAAGATCTTAGTGCTGCTTCCGTTAGGATCTGACACGGTTCGAAATTTTCAATTGCGCACCCCCAGCCATCAGAAGTATTGTAGATATTTTATAAAACTTTTATAAAGAATCAACTCTTTAAAATAATTATTTAATTAGCCTCCACTTCTTCACAAAGTATGCGAATACTGTTAGACTAAAACTCGAAATATTTTTTTATTAATAAAGTCCGGTATATTTTTTTATTTTTTTTATGGCTAAATGGTTGATAGTCTCAGATGTCGTTGAGTTGCTACATGTCCCGGAAGCGACCATTTACCGTTGGATTCGACAGGGTGACATACCCTGCGTGGTAAGACGTGGTAAGTATTATTTTAACCAGTCTACTCTGATAACATGGGCTGAATCAAAACATATTCATATTGAAAAGTATTCTCTCAGAGAGAGTAAAATAAAACAAAAAGCGAGCACTGTTCAGTCCCCGCTGATTGAAGCTTTCGAGAATGGGAATGTATTTCACGCAGTTCCTTCTGACTCACTAGAAACACTTTTCAGCGAAATACCGGCCTGCATGAATTTACCAGGACATATTAAAGACACATTGGCAGAACAACTGATGCAGCGTGAAATTCTTTCTCCAACCGGAATTGGAAATGGCATTGCTGTTCCTCACCCAAAAAAACCGCTAGGACAGCAATTAAAAAAATCTATGATCGGTACTTTTTTTTTAGAAAAACCATTGGACTTTAAAGCACCGGACAGACTTCCGGTATTTGTCGTATTTGTCTTGTTGAGCGCTGATTCTTTTAACCATCTGCATTTGCTTTCTCAACTGGCTCGACTTCTAAATAATACAGATATAAATGACTTTCTCAAAAACTCTCCTTCATTAGAAATTCTCGTTGAAAAATTTCAAAAAAATCTGGCGAAGACAGCTTAACAAGTTTCTTTCACGCGGTTTTGTTGGAAATGATGCTAATTTACTTTCACGTTTTCAAGCTGTTTCGGCACGTGAAGCAGTAGTGATGATGACCGCCGCTCTGGGGATCGGACTAATTTGCGGGATACTTGCCGTAGGACTCAACTGGAGTGTTCATAATCTGCGTCTTTTCATAGCTGAATTAGACCTAGGCTGGCGTTCAATTTTTTTCCCTTCAATAGGTGCAGGGATTGCTATTTTTTTAGTACGCCATCTCATGCACGATAACGATGGACATGGAGTTTCCTCAGTAATTAAAGCCATTGCAATGGGTTCAGGAACGCTTCGGAGGCGAATGATTTATTCCAGATTTTTTGGTAGTTTTCTAACTGTTGGAAGTGGAGGTTCAACTGGACTGGAAGGACCTATTGTTAGCATCGGCGGTGCTGTGGGTTCTGCACTCGGACGTTGGTTAGCCATGAATGAACGACACAAAAAATTGCTTGTGGGTTATGGAGCTGCTGGCGCTGTTGCAGGAATTTTCAATGCTCCTTTGACTGGTTTGATTTTTTCTCTTGAAATAATCATCGGTGAATGGACATATTTAACTATACTGCCGACTATCATTGCTGCTGTATCTGCGACAGAAGTTAGTCGATGGATTATGGGCAACAAGATTGCATTTGTTCAGGAAATTGCAGGATTTTCTATCACCTCTTTAATTGCATGTATTGCTCTCGGTGCTTTAACCGGAGTTATTTCAATATTGTTTGTGAGAAGTCTGCATGTCTGGGAAAAATTTTTTGCAAAAATATCTTTACAACCTTGGATAAGAGCCACTATTGGTGGTTTGTTTGTCGGTGTTCTTGGTTTTTACATGCCAGAAGTTTTGTCTGAGGGATACTCTGTAACTCAGTCTTTTCTGACTGATTCAATACGTCCAGAATTGGGTATAATCCTATTGTTTGTGCTTCTAAAATTTTTGGCGTGTGGTATCACTCTCGGAAGTGGTGGTATAGGTGGAGTATTTGCGCCCAGCCTCGTGATCGGAAGTGGAGTTGGACTTGCCTTCGGAATGATTTTGCATCTAATACAGCTGGATGGCATCGCTGAAGACGCAGCTTTTGCTTTGGCGGGAATGGCTGGTATGGTTGCAGGAGTAATGCATGGTCCATTGACAGGTATATTCCTTGTCATGGAGGTAACACGTGGATATTCAATGATTTTGCCCTTGATGCTGACTGCGAGCAGCGCCATGGTAGTAAGTTCATTCTTTGAAATTGGTTCTGTTTATACGCAAGATCTGATTAAGCAGGGGAGTTTGATTAAACGTGGAACAGACAGATATCTATTGCATCATCTAAATATTAGAGATATTTTGGATAAGGATTTCATCACTATCCAAGAAGGTTTACTTTTAAGGGATTTTATTGAAGAATTCAAGAGGTCACGCCGCAATTATTTCCCCGTACTAGATGCTGAGAAACAATGTGTTGGAGTAGTATTTCTTGATGACATACGACCGTATCTTTTTGATACAAGTCTTTATGATTTAGTTACAATGGGATCCGTCATGCGAAACCTCCCTATGATCAATTTAAATGAACCTATCAATGTTGCTCTTAACAAGTTTGAAACCTCTAAGGCATGGTCATTACCAGTTATTGAAGGAACAATTTTCTTGGGAATGCTTTCCAAGTCAACACTATTTGATCACTATAGAAGAGAACTTCAAATTCAGGCAATTTGAAAATAATTCACGAAACACTTGATATTTTTTCCTGTTTCCTTGACTTTAACATTGACGCATCTTTTAAGCAGATCAATAATGACTGAAATTTTGTAATAATTTCTGTTGAATTATTTACTCATACTTTTTAACCTTTAATGCATTGAGTTATGAATAAATCAGAATTAATAGAAGAGTTATCTGTCCAAACAGGACATAATCCCAAATTAACAGATAAGAGTGTACGTATCTTTTTTGACCGTATTAAGGATGCTCTTAATGCAGGGGACAAAGTGGAAATCCGAGGATTCGGATCTTTTACTCTAAAAAATTATAAGGGATATTCAGGACGTAATCCTAAAACCGGAGAAACAGTTGATGTCAAACCAAAAAAGCTCCCTGTTTTTCGGACAGGCAAAGACTTGCGCAGTAGGGTGAATAAGTAAATTTTGAGGAAGGTCAGGAATTTTCGTTTAAATCTTCAGGAGGCTGATCGAGTAAATCTTTGTACCTGGGCTGGGGCTCAATTATCTTAGTGATTTGAACTGCGTGCTTGCCTTTATATGCACCTTGAGTTGCTAAATACTTCAGTTTTTCCTGTACTATAACTTTAAGTGGTTTATCCTGATCCTGATTTAATATTATTCTGTCACCGGTTTTTAAAGTAAGAAAATTCCTTAGAGACATCCGTGCTTCTCCAAGTGCGACCTTTACGTTAACCTTGGAGTTACGTAAATTTTCTTCAAGGCGGCTCACGTTAACCGCATTGACATCCTCGTCGTAACTTGTTTTACCTGCTTCTATTTGTAAGCGAACTGGATCAAGCATCAGATAAGGCAGACAAATACTCATTGTGTATGGGACACGGTTGATTTCAACATCGAATGTTGTGCTCGCCACAACCTCTTCCTGTGGAACAATTGCCGCAAATTTTGGCTGCACCTCCATACGTTCGAAATATGGTTCCAAAGGTGTTAGCCTCTTCCAGGCTTTACCCAGATCTTCGAGTGCGCTGAACACAACTTTTGAGAGCATACGTATTTCAATTCCTGTAAATTCGCGTTTAGGAGGAGGGTTTTCAAACCATCCTGCTCCTCCGAAAAGCAGGTCAATCAGTAAGTGTACCAGATGATGTTCAAAGACAAATAAGGCATGCCCCTGAAGTGGATTCATGCCAAAAATACTTAGTGAAGCAGGTGTTGTCATTGCTCCAAGATAATCTCTAAAACTTACCAGTTCTGTAGAACGACGCATGATTGTTACTGGGCGTCTTACATGATGTGAAAAACTCTGTGCGAAAATCCTGGCAAAGCGATCATAAACCGCTTCCAGTCCTGGCATCCGTCCTCGTATAATTGGAGTTTGGCGACCTAATTCATATGGTAATATCTCAGTTTCATGATCTGATACGGGATTCAGTCGTTTTTCCTGTTCAACCGAAATACGTTTTAATAGTGCACTTATTTCTTTCTTAGACTGAGACATAGACTTTTGGAGTAATGCAGTGAAATTAGGAGTTCTGGTTTATCTTGAAAATAATAACGATCATGTTCTGATGATTCACCGTGAAAAAGAAGATGAACATCAGGGACTATGGTTAGCACCGGGCGGAAAAGTCGAAACAAATGAAGCGCCGTACG
>MPLT02046268.1_pt1 | contig 20626 bp, 19 predicted proteins | sample 1617391 | NCBI WGS metagenome assembly MPLT02 (sample SAMN05944800, study PRJNA350692) | marine metagenome | biome: marine; feature: ODZ; material: water; isolation source: 70 m water sample filtered on 0.2 um supor filter | place: Pacific Ocean | collected 2012-04-08 | depth 70m m
AGTCGCTTGTGCCGTCGCCGGTCGAGATGTACAGCATGCCATCCAATCCGAAGGCGATACCCCCGCCGTCATGCCCTCCGGAGCGCCATTCGATGATTGAGTGCTCTGAGGCGAGGTCGATTTCCGACGAGCCCCGAGGCAGCGTGACGCGCGAAATGCGGTTGGCTTTTTGGCCGTCAAACGCCTCCAAATTCAGGTTGCTGAAAAGGTAAAGATGTCCATTCTCGGCGTAGTTTGGGTCAAAGCAAAACGAGTAAACATTTCGTCCCGGCAACTCGAGCAGCACCTTGCGTTCCTTGGTCTCGGGGCGATCCTCGAATGCAACCAGTTGAGTCGGCTTGCCTCCACCGTGATGGAGCAGGGCGAAGAGCCTCGACGACTGGGTCTCGGCGGCGATGAACATCGGCGAGCGCCAAACCTGATTGGTGTACGCCGGCACGGCACGGAACGGAGGCGGCGGCTCCGGGGTTCCAATGAGTCTCGAGTTTTCCCAAATCTCCCGCTTGGCCAAGCCGAACGGCTTGTCCTCGTCAGCCCAACTCTGGTCGACGGACGGAAGCCAAGCCGCCAGCAGCATGGCGGATACGACGAATATAAGCTGAAATTTAGAGGGCTGGGACACGGCCACGGGCAAAGTAATTGTCACGCTGCGGTAGGGCAAGCCAAGCGCTTGGCCAAGCGGAATGGGTTGGCAGCTGTGCCGCCGTCAGCGAAGATTCGGGCCATGGACTTGAACGGAAAAGTGGCCCTCATCACGGGAGGAAGCCGGGGCGTCGGTGCGGCAACGGGGTTGCAGTTGGCCAAGCGCGGCTGCCACGTGGCGATCAACTGCAGTCGCACGGCAGACCGGGCCAAGCAGGTGGCCGAGCAGTGCCAAGCAAATGGCGTTCGCGCGGTGGTGGTGCAGGGAGACGTGGCTTCTGATGCAGATTGCCGGCGAATTGTCGCGGAGTCCATCGAGGCGCTTGGCCAGTTGGACATCCTCGTCAACAACGCCGGGACGACTCGCTTCATAGATTTTCAAAACCTCGACGATGTGACGGATGAGGACTGGGATGGTATTCTCAGCGTAAACTTGAAGGGGTCGTTCCAATGCGCGCGAGCTGCACGGGCGGCGCTTGAGGCGAGTGATTTCGGTGTAATCGTCAACACCGCCAGCGTGGCCGGTATGACCGGGGTGGGCAGCTCGATCCCGTACTGTGCCTCCAAGGCGGCTGTCATCAATCTCACGCTCTCGCTGGCGCGGACGCTTGGCCCGAAGATTCGAGTCAACGCCGTCGCCCCCGGATTCATTGAGGGCGAGTGGCTCCAGAATGGTCTCGGCGAAAACTACGAAACCGTGCGAGCGAAGAAAGCAGGGGAGGGATTGCTGGACGCAGTCAGTACACCGGACGATATCGCCGATGGAATTCTCTCGATGATCACTTGTAAAAAGGTTACCGGCCACGTGTTGACCGTGGACACCGGTCACACCATTGGCCCTCGGATTGGTAGTGGGCTTTAATTGAGCAGAAAAAAACGCGCAACGAATTGCGCGTTTTGAGAGTGGCTTGGCCAAGCGCTTGGCTTAGCGATCCTCCACCGGGGCGTACTTCAGGTCGTCCGGCCCATCGTAAAGACTCTTCGGACGAATGAGCCGGTTGTCGGCCAATTGCTCCAGCACGTGCGCTGTCCAGCCCGAGGTGCGGGCGATTGCGAACAGCGGCGTGAACAGGTCGGTCGGAATACCCAGCGAGTAGTATACGGTGGCGGAGTAGAAATCGACGTTCGGGTGCAGGTTTTTCTTGGACACCATGAGGTCGCGAATGCGCTCGCTCATATCGAGCCATTTAGTTTCGCCTAATTCTCCGCTCAGTTTCTCGGCCATGGCCTTGAGGTGTGGCGCACGGGGATCGAGCACCTTGTACACCCGATGGCCGATCCCCATGATTTTGACTTTATTCTTCAGGCAGTCCTCGACGAAGGCATCGACCTTTTCGACGCTGCCGATTTCCTGCAGCATCTTGATCACGCCTTCGTTGGCACCACCGTGCAGTGGCCCCTTGAGAGTGCCGATGGCGGAGGTGATCGCCGAGTACATCCCGCTCAGGGTGGCGATGGTGACCCGGGCGGAAAATGTGGAGGCATTCATGCCGTGATCGGCGTGCAGGATGTAGCACATGTCGATCGTCTTCTCCTTGGCCTCGCTCGGTTTTTCGCCGTCGATGAGGTAGAGGAAGTTGGCGGCCTCGCCGAGGGTCGGGTCGGATGCCGGAAGCGGCTTGTCCTGACGGGCGAGGTGAAAATAGGCGGTGATGACTGGCACCTGCGCGATGAGCTTGATGGCGCGAGCGGCCTGATCCTCGATCGAATCCTGTGCTTCCGGAGGCTCGTAGCAGGCGAGTGCGGAGACAACGGTACGGATGGCCCGCATCGGCGAGGCGTCCTTGGGCAATTGCTTGATCAACTCGACAACACCGTCAGGAAGATTGCGGGCTGCGGCCAACTCGGCCTTTAGTGCGGCCAATTCATCTGCGTTGGGCAGTTTGCCACGATGCAGCAGGTGGACGACCTCCTCGTACGTGGCCTTGCCGGCCAGTTCGTTGATGTTGTACCCGCAATAGATCAGCTCGCCGTCCAGCCCGCGAACGTCACTCAATTTGGTGGTCGCCGCGACCACACCCTCTAATCCCTTGCTGGGTGCCGGTTTGTCCGTGTCACTCATTCTAAAAAAAATGTGAAATCCCTGTTGGGGGCCGAGAACTGTAAATTATTGCGCGTTTCAGGGCAATGGTTTTCGGATTAGTCCGGCCCGATTCACACTTGGCCAAGCGCTTGGTCGCCACGATAAACACAGCGGGCGGTGCAGGTTTCCGCGACCTCCACGGCGGCCAAAAGCGGCAGGGCTGGCTTCAAGCGATCCCAGATCCACACAGCCACGTTTTCGCTGGTGGGATTCTCCAGACCGTCAATTTCGTTGAGATAATGGTGATCCAGTTGCTCCCAAAGCGGCTTGAACGCTGTGGAGATATCGGCGTAATCGATCACCCAGCCAAGCTTGGGATCGCACTCGCCCTCGACCACGATCTCCGCTTGAAAACTGTGCCCGTGCAGCCGGCGGCATTTGTGACCCTCCGGGAGGTGTGGCAGATAATGCGCTGCCTCGAACTGAAATGTCTTGCGTAGTTCCATTATTGAATTGTCTCGAGATCGGTCCAGCGGATGAGGTCGCCAAGCGCCGGTCTTCCGTCGTGACGCCATGCCAGCGGTGGGCGCTGCATCTTCCCGAGCGGGCACACTCGGGGCACGCCCCATGCGCCGAGTTTCAGTGCGAACTCCCGCAGCTTGGCCTCACTGGCGGCGATGCCCACGGTGGAAATGCTTTCCCGGTACGGCTCGAGGATGTGCATCAACTCGTCGAGATGTTCGATCGGCTTCACGAAGACAAACCGGTTAAGCGGAGAATTTTGAAACTGTTTTTCGTCCTCCTGCACGACGGTCCACTCGGTGGAATCTTCGCTCTCCCAGAGGATGGCGCCGACATTGTTGGCGGAGCGGATCTTGTAAAACCGCCGCATGTTCGCGATCGCACCGGCTTCCTTCGTCGAGAGTTCACCGCGGGGGATCGTCTCGCTGCGGGCGGCCAGTTCCTCCGCGAGCATTTCGGCGAAGCGTTCCGGTTTCAAATTTCCGAATTCCTCGACGTAAATGACATGAGGGGACAGGCAGCCCTGCTGATTCCAAGCGACCACATCGTCCGCGGCACGGTTGATGATCGTCTGTGTCCCCATCACCTCGTTGGCAAGCTGCTCCACGTAGCCAAGACTGACGCGGTGTCCGTAGCCGACAAATCGCTTGCCCAGCGGAAGCCGACCGCGAATCGCTCCCACGGTCTTGTCGCTGCCGGTGGCCACGACGCAGTCCGCCTCCTTGTATAGTTCCCCCTCAAGCGTTTCGTTGCCTCCGTCCCATTCCGCGATCTCGAGTGCCGATGCCAGGCCGGGATCGACGTAGTGGAGCGTGTGACCGAACAACCGCGGGAGCAGTGACTTACCGGAGGCGCACTTTACAAACTGTGCCGAGCGAAGCAGCAGGCCAAACGCGATCGATTGAAAAACCGGCACCGGGAGATTGCCCGGGGCCACGTGTGCGATGAGCTGCGGCCCATGCACCATCGCCAGTGAGTGACTCGATAAACTGCCGAACGACTGCAGCCGGGTTGCGTCGCCGAACTCCTGACCGAGCAATCCGAAAAAATTCTCCTGCGTCCATTCGGAAAAACAGGCATCCAGCCCGGCGGCGAGAACTTCGCGGGGAAACCCGGTCGTCTCCGGGTCAGCCGCCAGCGCCATTTTGCGCAACTCGTAATCCGGCGAGAGCCAGAGCGATGCGGCCTCGACCAGCTTAGAGATAATCGTCTCGTTGCCAATCTGCACGAGATACTCCTCGCGATTCGTGCGCAGTGTCTGGCACGCCTCCGTGATCAGCGTGTCGCTCAGGACGGCGCCTTGTTTGTCAGCCAGGAAATAGTCCAGTGATTGCTCGAGCATGGTTCAAGTTCATCAGCGAACACCCGCGCGACTCGGCGAGTTTAGCTCGGCCAAGCAGTTCAAAGCCGTCCTCATGCCGCTTGGCCAAGTCCTCGGTCAGAACGCAAAGGGCCGAGCCGACGTTTGCCAAGTCGGTGATCTCCAACAGCCCCGCTTGGCCAGGCGCGACCTCGTCCAATGTCTCCGGGGAGACGACGCAGGCGCGTGCCCAGGGCGGAAAACGAAACAGCCGGGGAGCGGGATTCGCTTGGCCAAGTTTGCCGTCATACGCCTGCGAACTCAATTCGCACATGCCGTATTCGCACAGGATTCGTTCCGGCAGGATGCCAAGCCGCTCGACGATGGCACGGTGTAACTCCGGCTTGGCCACCTCGCGCGATCGCCCCTTGTAGCCGCCGGTCTCCATTGCGGCGGAACCGGCCGGGAGCCGAAGTTCGACATTCTCTGCCTCCATGAAGTCAAGCAGGTGAACGAAGGAAAACGCGGTTCCCAGAACAGTGGCCGGCTCGTTTTGAGTGGTGGCATCATGCAGAAAATCAATGGTGGCCTGGCGGTCGATCCGCCACAGGGCATCGGCGGCGAAGAAGTGCTCGCGCTTGGCCAAGTGCTTGGCCACGGCCCCCATCATCTGGCAAAGCGACGACTCCGGCGCCTCGCTTGGTTTTGGAAAAAGGAACAGCAACCGGCCGCCGGCTTCATCCACCATATGCTCATTGAACCAACTCCACAGCGATGCCTCGTACACCGAAAGAGTGGCCGGATTGTGATGATGCCGGCTTCGGTTCGAATGGGTGGTTCCGCTTGAGCGGAAAACAGTTTGCCGATCTGCCTCCGGCAGGACGGTGATGTCGAACGACTTGAACGCCCGCGTTGGCACGGCGGGAATCTCCTCCCAACGCGTCACCGTGTCCGGGGTCCGTTTTTCGCTTTGGCAAAGATTGGCGTACGCCTCGTTTTGCGTGAATTGAAAGCCGAAGAGGCCGAGCGCGAGTTGATTGAATTCAACCGCCGGTGGCGATTCGTTGCCCCGGGAGATGAACGTCATCACGGCCTCACAAGCGTCGGTAAATGTGGAGAGGGATGTCATGCGGTTTTTTATACGGACAAGCCGCGCTGGCTGGTTTTCCGCCACAGCCAAGGCCGGGAAGCTACGGGCAAAACGGTCGGCTGGCAACAAATGGTTTTGTCACCGATTGGCGGCTGTGTTTTGATTCTGCCCATGAAATATTTCGCAGGATTCGGAATGTTGGCAATCGGCTTGGTGGGCTGTGGCGGTGATGCCCCGGCACCAGGTACATCGACTACTGACACCAACGCCGTTGAGCAAACCCCGGCCGCTGTAAACACGAACACCGCGACGACGAACCCAAACATTTCCATCAAGCCGACCACTGAGATTCCCGCCGCGAAGCCGGTGACCAAGCCAAAGCCCACGCCTCCGCAGGCAGGCACTCCCGCTGCAACACCGGCAGCAACCAACAACGCGGCTACTGCGCAGGCCAATTCTGGAACCCCCAACAAGCCGACGCAACCAGACAGGGTCGAGGGCCAGGGAAATCTCACGGAGAAAAACGGGGCGTTCTTTTCCGGGGACTCGCCTTTCAACGGCCAGTTTGTCGATCGCCACGACAACGGCGTGAAATCGGTGGAGGGACGATTTGAGAACGGAATACAGCAGGGTGCGTGGACGTATTACCACGAAAACGGGAGTCGTTTTCGTACCGGTCAATATGTCGACGGCCGCGCTGACGGGCAATGGACTTTCTGGCGGGAGGACGGCTCCAAGTGGTCGGAGCAAACCTACGTGAACGGCCAGTTGAACGGGCTTGAGACACGTTGGTATCCGAACGGTCAGAAGCAATCCGAGACGACATGGGAGGGCGGCAGGACGATCGCCAAACAGGAATGGGACGAATCGGGCGCGCCCAAGCAATAGCAGCCTGGTTGATGGGCAGGCCAACGGGCGTAGCCGAGCCGGAACTGCAACGTACCCCAGGTGGCGCTCGGCTTGTGCAGAACGGCTCCGTGCTGAGTGAGGTGCTTTCCCAACCCGGCCCGACGGACAGCGTTTTCGATGTGTTGGCTGCAGCGATGAATTTATCCACTGGAAACCGCGCAGGAATCCTTGGCTTTGCCGGGGGCGGAGTGATCGCCCCGTTGCGTGCGATGGGGGGGCAGCACGACTTGGCCGGGGTCGATCTCGATGATGCCGGCTACAAGTTATTTTGTGAGGTCAGCGATGATTGGCGGGCTGCGGTGAAGTTTTCGAAGGCGGACGCCGTACAGTGGCTCCGGTCCCGCCGAGCCCCATTCGATGTATTGCTGGAGGACTTGTCGATCGCCCGCGATGGCGATGTGTTCAAGCCGGACGTCTCGATTGACACGCTCCCTCGATTGATTCGCAGCAAACTCAAGCCCGGCGGTTTGGCCGTTTTCAACTTGTTGCCTGCCGACGACCGGACTTGGACGGAGATGACCAAGCGGGTGAGCGATCCGTTTCGGCACGGCATTCGGATCACGTTTGAGAGTTTTTACAATCAGGTGTTGATCCTGGGCAGTAGGCCGTTTTCCGACGCCCGGGAGGTGTCCCGACGAATCCGGGCGTCATTGACGGCGATTCAATCTGCGATGTCGAGTGACATTCAAATACGCGCGATGCGCTTGGCCAAGCGATGACGCTCCGTAGGCAAAACGGTTTTACGCTGATCGAGTTGCTGGTGGTCATCGCCATCATCGCGATCCTGGCCGGGATGTTGTTGCCGGCCTTGGCCAAGGCCAAAGGCAAGGCGCAGTCGATCAAATGCGCTTCAAACATGAGGCAGATCAGCCTTGCAGTGACGATGCACGCTGATGCACTTGACGGCGCGTTGCCCATCGCGACCAACTTCGCCGAGCCCATGGAATCTCCGCACCGCATCTGGGTAACAGCCGTGGCTGGATTCATCGGCAGTGAAGACGTGTTTCTCTGTCCATCAGCACGAGATGCGAAGTTCGGAGGCAACTGGGCCAAGCGCAACTGGCATCCGATCGGCTACAACGGGGCGACGACTTTTGATCCAAGGGGAGTGGAGGGATCCACTGTAAAACCCAAGTTGGTCGCGGTGCCGGAACCCAGTCTGGCCGTGCTCTTCGCCGACACACCCTGTGGGCCAAACGGAAAAAAATATCGGGGCTACGTTTTCAGTCCCAAAAACGGGAAGCGGAACAAACTGGATCCGTGTCGGTCGACGCCGCTTATCTCTGACCGCGATCTCGTGGCTGAACTGGGCGGCAGCAAAAATCCGAGCCAACTTAAGCCGGTGTTCGCGAGGCACGGAGCCACAGGCGAAGACGCCGGCCGCACGAATCTCGTCCTAGCCGACGGCCACGTGGAAGCCAAGACCGCAGCTTCAATCCTGAGGCAATCCGAAGGCGCAAACCTAATCTGGAATTTCGGCCGAAACTAAAACCAAGCGCTTGGCCAAGTGGGAGTAGGGGAAAAGAGGGGTTCAGGAGCGGGTGCGGACGTGGCTGTATTTGCCGTTCCGACGGGTGCGCGTTTCCTGAAAACGGGGTGTGTAAATCGTTTTGCTATTGGCTTGTGAGAGGTACATGGTCATCAACTTGGACTGGTTGAGCGGCGGCCTCCGGGTGGATAACAACCGGCTGCACGCTGTAACCAAGGTGTAGATGATCCGCTTCACAAGTAATGGGTCACAAACGACCGGACTCAGCTTACGCCATGGGGGCTGTGTTTCCAACCGGAAAGTATTCACAGGCCTTTTTTTTTATTCACAATAGACTGTGAACGGCCTGCAAATTGTGGACAGGCTGTGAATGAGCCTGAGAAAACCGGGCGAAAACAAGGGGAACAATCGGGACAATTACCCGCCCACGATGGTCACACCGGATGAGGTGCCGATGCGGGAGGCGCCAGCCTCGATCATGGCCTTTGCGGTTTCGGCATCCCGGATGCCCCCGGACGCTTTCACGCCGCAGAATTGGCCGACGGTCTCGCGCATCAGCTTGACGTGTTCGATGGTGGCTCCACCGGGGCCGAATCCGGTACTGGTCTTGACGAAGTGGGCCTCGGCCTGCAAGGCGATTTTGCAGGCGGTGGCGATCTGCTCGTCGTTGAAAAAGTCGGTCTCGATGATGACCTTGACGCGTCGGTCGTCCGCAGCATCGATGACGTCCCGAATCTCGCGGCTTACCGCCCTGTGATCCCCGTCGATGAATTTGCCGAGGTTCATTACCATATCGATCTCGTGGGCGCCGTTGTCGACGGCCACTTCGGTTTCGTAGCGCTTGGCGTCCGGGTCGGATGCACCCGAGGGGAAGCCCACGACTGTGGCGATGGATACGTCTGAGTCGCCAAGATGATTCCATGCATGCTGCACCCAGCAACCACTGACACACACCGCAAATAGCTGGTGCTCAATGGCTTCGGTGCAAAGTTTTTCGATATCCCGCGCGGTGGCATCGGGTCGCAACAAGGTATGATCGATGTATCTGTTGAGCGGCGTTTCCGTTTGATCAGCCATGGATCAACCGGGGAGCAGGTCCTTGACCATCTCGCGTTCCTCTCTCAACTCGTTCACCGTGGCATCGAGTTTGCCCTGACTGAATGCGTCGAGCTGGATTCCTTGCACGACTTCGAGTTGCCCACCGATGTTGCGGGTTGGGAAAGAGGAGATCAGGCCTTCGTCGACCCCGTAGCTGCCGTCGGAGCAGAGGCAGAGGCTGTGGGTGTCACCGCCGGGGGTGGGGTTGATTACGGAGGCAACCGAGTCCACCACGGCATTGGCGGCGCTCGCGGCACTGGAGGCGCCTCGGGCCTTGATGATCGCGGCCCCGCGCTGTTGGACGGTCTTGATGAAGTCGCCCTCGAGCCATTCCTGATCGTTGATCACGCTCGCAGCGGCTTCGCCGTTGATCTTGGCGTTGGTGAAATCCGGGTACTGGGTGGCGGAGTGATTGCCCCAAACAGTCAGATTAGTCACGGTGGTGACGTCGACGCCAGCCTTCTGCGCAAGCTGTGTCTTGGCGCGATTTTCGTCGAGGCGTGTCATGGCAAACCAGCGGTCGCGCGGGACATCGGGCGCGTTGTTCATCGCGATGAGACAGTTGGTGTTGCAGGGGTTGCCGACGACCAGCGTGCGGACGTCACTGGCGGCGTTGTTTTGGATGGCCTGTCCCTGTCCGGTGAAAATCTTGCCGTTGATGCCGAGCAGATCGCCGCGCTCCATGCCCTGCTTGCGCGGAACACTGCCGACGAGCAGTGCCCAGTTGACGCCGTTGAAACCGGCAGCCAGATCGGCCGTGGCCACAGTGCCCTTGAGCAGCGGGAAGGCGCAGTCGTCCAGTTCCATTCCAACGCCTTCCAGCGCAGGCAGCGCCGGCTCGATCTCGATCATGTGAATAATGACCGGTTGATCCGGGCCGAACATCTGGCCGGAGGCGATCCGAAACAGCAGGGCATAACCGATTTGACCGGCCGCACCGGTCACCGCAACACGAATTGGTTCTTTACTCATTCTAAAAAAGCGGCGGCGAGTATGGATTTTAGACCTGTTTCCGACAAGTTTTTCCGCTTGGCCAAGCGCTTGGCCAAGCGCGTCAGTCTTCCGGTGCATCGCCTGCAGGCGGCTCCGGTTCGTCCTCGGCGGGGACGATTTCCCTGTGGAGACACTCCGGGCACTCGATCTCCTTGCCGATCAGCACAGCCGGAACCTCGAGTTTTTGGTTACAGTTGTCGCAGTACATGATGACCGAGCCGGCCTCCTCAGAATCATGCCGGATGATGGGCGGGAGAGCCGTTGCTTCCGGCTTGGTTTCTTCTGATTCATCGTCGTCCTCGATGATGGGCGCCAACCGGTCGAATTGTACGGCGTTGGTCGGGCGCTGGATGCTCTCGACGACTTCAATCTCGGCGTGAAACAGATCCGCCTCCTCAAACTTGAACAGTCTGGCCAGGAACAGGTCCGGGATTTGGCCGATACGGGTGTTGTGTCGCTCGACGCTGTCGTTGTAGCCGGAGCGCATCAGGGCGACCTCGTTCTCAAGTAGGACCAACTTTTCGTGAAGCTGCGCCATCATCTGGTTGCCCTTCAAGTCGGGGTACTTTTCCTGCAGGCCAAAAAACTTTTGCATCACGGCCACCTCCTGCGTGATGAACAGCCCGGCCGCGGCAGGGTCAAAATCCACCGCGCCCCGGGCGGAATCCCGGAGCTTGGCCAAGTCGGTTTGCAGTTCCTTCTCGTGCTTCAAATATTCCTTGGCGATCTTGACGAGGTTTGGGATTAGATCGGCGCGTTTCTTGAGTGAGACACCGATGTTGGACCACGCGCGCAATACACGGTTGCGAACAAAAACCAAGTCGTTGTACATCAGCCCGACAAAGCAGCCGGCCAGAAACAGCGGCGCGATCATCGAGGCGAAAAGGAAATCCGTTGCTGCGTACGAGGCGGCGGCTCCGAACAAGCCGAAGCCAATCAGCACGAACCCGTTCAGCCCGAGGTTCAGCCAACCCAGTCCGCGCCGGCTCTTTCGGCCCATCAACTCGGTCTCGGTGTAGTTGGTGGTGATGAGGGGAAACTTGTTTTTGCCCTTGGCGATCATGAGGCGATCGCCGGTATTCTCGTCGATGATCGCGGTGCCGAGCACGTACAAAGGGTCGCCGATCCGAATGCTGGTCTCGCTGTATCGACGCCTGCCTGATCCGCGCGAGAGGCTGTGGCGGGTGTGAATCTCAGCGTCGTCCAGATTGACTGGGACGATCCCTTCGCTGTCGCGACAATAAAAGTCGATCAACCGCGTTTCGTCCGTGACAGTTACCCACTTGGCCTTCTTGCCGGAACCGCGTTTTTCCTTCACGACATAGTGGTACTGGACGCAGGGGGTATTGCTGAGCGGCCCGGTCAGGCTCTCGGTCTTGCGCTCGACTTTCCCCTGAATCTCCGCCGGGCCATAGGCCAAGCCGGTGGAGAGGGAGGTCGGGATGTTTTCGATGTAGCGCTTCTCCTTGATTTTTCTAAACCCAACGAACGTCCCCGTGAGAGCAACCAGCCCGCCACCCCCGAGCATGAACAACAGGTTCCAGAAATTGACGCTGACCGACTGAATTGTGAGTTGCTCGGCCGACTGTGGCGCGAACGACTTGGCCATGGCCAGTTCCAGGATGGGCTTGATTCCGAACATCGGGGCGAGATACCGCTCGGGGAAACGGTTTCGCACCGAGTTGTATCGGGCGATGTTCGCGGCCATGTCGCCGTAAATCCCCTGCACCCGGTCGAACTGCCGCTTGGCCAAGCGCTTGGCCAAGCGCTCGTTGAAGACCTCCCGGTTATCCCAGTCGCCCGACCACCGGACGTTCGCCTGGCCGAGCAGGCGCTGAAATTCCTGTTCTGCCCGGTCGCTTTGCCGGAGGATCCGCGAGCGCGAGGCACCGAGATCAAGGCGCATCATCTGCAGCCCCAGCAGGATCAGTCCGCCGCCCTGAATCATCGAAACGATGGTCAGGAACACAAGCAACCGGTGCACGCCGACCATCCAGCAGGTAAACATGATGCCGCAGGAGAGAGACAACAGAGCAAACGAGAATAGCCAGATGCCGCCCGAGGCCATGTCGGCTCGCTCGGACGCCTCGCCGTAGGTGGATACAATGGGTGTGTAGTCGCCCTCGTCCGTGAAGTTCACCATTGTGCTCTCGGCGGATTGGCTGGCATACCCAAAGATAAAGGTTTCCTCTCCCGGTTCGAACCTCGCTTCGGTGTAGCGGTAATCGCCGCTATAATAGGTGTGTGATGGGACACTAAAGTCGGCGTTGTCAGTGGTCACCGTGACCCTACCGCTTGAGTCCGCGAGTCGGAATTCCGGCACCCGCCGGCTATACCGCTCAACCGTCACCCAACGGGTCTGTCTGTCGCCGTCGGAGTCGGTATACACCTCTTCACGTTCCTCGTGGTAGTAAAAGTAAATGCACTCATTACCTGTGTATGGTGCACTTACCGTTCGCCCCTTGGCCTGCGAAGTGCCTGAGAGATTAACCTCCCCGGTAATGATTGAAACGACCTGACTTCGAGGGGTGCGCTCGAGGTTCCGCATCTCGGTCAGCGAATTGAAGCCGCCAAGTTGCGATGAGAAAGCGACGATCGCCAGAATCGGCGTCGCAATTGCACAGAGCGTTTTATGCCAAGCTTTCCACATGTCGCTGAGGCCGCTTGGCCAAGCGCTTGGTTACTCGATTCGCCCGTTGACGAGGGAGTCGACGACGGCGGGGTCGGCGAGGGTGCTGGTGTCGCCGAGGTTGCCGGTGTCGCCCTCGGCGATCTTGCGCAGGATGCGGCGCATGATTTTTCCGCTGCGTGTCTTGGGCAGGCCGGGGGTGAATTGGATTTTCTCGGGCGAAGCGTGCGGGCCAATGTCGGCTCGGACCTGTTTCACGATCTCGCTGGCCGTCGTGTCGGTGACTTCCTCGCCGGTCTTGAGCGTGACGTAGGCGTAGATGGCGTTGCCCTTGATGTCGTGTTCGTAGCCGACGACCGCCGCCTCGGCCACGGCCGTATGGCCGCCGATGGCGCCCTCGATCTCGGCGGTACCGAGGTTGTGGCCGCTGACGATGATTACGTCGTCAACACGGCCGGTGATCCAGTAGTAGCCGTCCTCGTCGCGTCGGCAGCCGTCGCCGCTGAAGTACTTACCCGGGAACCGCGCGAAGTAGGTGTCGAAAAACCGCTGATGATCACCGTACACGCCGCGCATCTGGCCGGGCCATGTCTCGAGCATGCAAAGATTACCGGAGACGCCGTTGCCCTCGATGACATTGCCCTCGTCATCGACGAGCGCCGGCTTGATGCCAAAAAACGGCAGGGTCGCTGAGCCGGGCTTGATCGGGATCGCGCCCGGCAGCGGTGAGATGAGAATGCCGCCGGTCTCGGTTTGCCACCATGTATCGACGATGGGGCATTTCCCCTTGCCGACGACCTCGTGGTACCACGTCCACTCGGGCGACTTGATCGGCTCGCCGACGGTGCCAAGCAGGCGGAGGCTGGAAAGATCATGAGCGCTTGGCCAGGCGTCGCCCTCCTTCATCAGCGCGCGCAATGCGGTGGGTGCCGTATAGAAAATGTTCACCTTGTGCTTGGCCACGATTTCCCAAAAACGGCCAAAGTCCGGGTAGTCCGGCACGCCTTCGTACATCATCGTGATGGCGCGGTTGGCCATCGGGCCGTAGACGATGTACGTGTGGCCGGTGATCCAGCCGATGTCGGCCGTGCACCAGTAGACGTCGCCGGGGTGGTAGTCGAAAATATAATGATGCGTGGTGGCGGCGTAGGTGAGGTAGCCGCCGGTGGTGTGCAGTACGCCCTTCGGTTTGCCGGTGCTGCCGGAGGTGTACAGGATGAAAAGCGGATCCTCGGCGTCCATCGGTTCGGCGGGGCAAACGGGGTCGGCGGCATCGCAGGCCTCGTGCCACCAAACGTCGCGCGCGTCGGTCATGTCCACCTCGGTGCCGGTTCGCTTGACGACGAGAATCTTCTCGATGGACGGCGTGCTTTCGACGGCCTTGTCGGCGTTGGCCTTCATCGGGATATCGAGCTTGGTGCCGCGCACGCCGGTGTCCTGCGTGATGATGGCCTTGCACTCGGAGTCGTTGATGCGAGTCACGAGGCTGTCCGCGCTGAACGCGCCGAACACGATCGAGTGGATAGCGCCGATCCGCGCGCAGGCGAGCATGGCGATGGTCAACTCCGGGATCATCTGCATGTAGATGCAAACGCGGTCGCCTTTTTCGATGCCCAAATCCTTCAGCGCATTGGCGGCCTTTTGCACCTCGACCTGCAGTTCCGCGTAGGTGTAAGTGCGGCTTTCGCTCGGGTCGTTGCCTTCCCAAATGAGTGCGGTGTCGTCGCCTTGGCCATCGTCTACGTGGCGGTCGACGCAGTTGTAGCAGGCGTTGAGCTTGCCGCCGATGAACCACTGAATCTCCGCCTTGTGATAGTCCCATTCGCGGAGCGTGTTCCATTTTTCAAACCAGTGCAGGCGCTCGGCGTGCTCCGTCCAAAACCCTTCCGGGTCGTTGATCGATCGGTCGTAAAGTTCGCGGTATTGCTCGAGGGAGGAGATGTGTGCGTTGGCCGAAGCCTCGGCGCTGGGCGGGTAGATTTTGGTTTTGGAGTCGTCGCTCATGGTTCAAATCGGGTCGGGGAGTTTATGGAAGCCAAGCGCCGGGTCAACGCCGGAGCTTGCGATCGTAAAACTGAAAATCCTTCGGCGGCCGAATCGGCATAGTCAGCCCGCCCATCTCGCCCAGTTCGGTGAATAACTGGTTTTTGAGTTTGTCGGCCAACTCGGCAAAGGCCGGCACACGGATCAGGTTGTGCCGCTCGTGTGGATCGGTCTGCAGGTCGTACAGCCCGTTTTTGTCCCAAATCCCGTGGTAATAAATGTATTTGTAGCGGTCGGTGCGGATGGCCAGCGTGGTCGGTGTGGCCGGGAAATTCCATTCCCAGTGGTATTCGTAGAGGAGATGTTTGCGCCAGTCGGCCTGCGCCTGGCCAAGCAGCATCGGCAGCAGCGAGCGGCCGGACATCTCCGGCGTGCCGTCCGGCTGGGCGACCTCCATCGCGGCGAGGACCGTCTGCGCCATGTCGAGGTTGAGGGTCATGCGGTTGACTTTCGTGCCGGGTCGGATCCGCCCCGGCGCGTAGGCGAGCATCGGGATGCGGATCGACTCCTCGAACGCATCGCGCTTGTCGTAAAAACCATGTTCGCCCAGTGCGAAGCCGTTGTCGCCGAGGTACAGCACGAGCGTGTCCTTGGCCAAGCCGGACGCGTCGAGGTAATCCAAAATGCGGCCGACGTTTTCGTCGAGTCCGTGAACGGTTTCGGCGAAGCGCCGGTATAGCCCGGGGAAGGATGGCACCGGGTCGTTGTCCAGCGGGCCGGTCTCCATGTGGTCGATGCCGTGGATGCCGTAGCGGCGTTCGCGCACCCAGTTCGGCTGTGTCTCATAGTTGCGCTCGGTCAACGACATCGTCTGGGGTAAGGGCACCTTGAATTTGTCGTACCGACCGTGGTGCCGCTTGGCCGGCTGGAACGGGTAGTGCACCGCCTTGAAGCCGACCTGCAGGTAAAACCGTTTTTTGCCAACACCCTTCAGGTAATTGAGCGCTAGGTCGGCGGTGACGTCGGCGTTGTAGCCTTCGAATTTTTTCCGGCTGCCGTTGATGTTGAACTCGGGATCGAAGTACACGCCCTGACCCTTGAAACTCGCCCAATGGTCGAAGCCCTTGCGCGGGGCGTCGTTGTCGTGACCCATGTGCCACTTGCCGATGTAGGCCGTCTCAATACCGGATGACTGGAGGTACTCGGGGAAAAAACGGGTGCCCTTGGGCACTGCGCGCTGGTTGTCGACGACCTTGTGCCGATGCATGTATTGGCCGGTGAGAATGGTCGCCCGGCTGGGGGAACAGAGCGACGTGGTGACGAAGGCATTCTCCATGTGCGCCCCCTCACGGGCCATGCGGTCGAAGTTTGGTGTCTCGATGAATTCCGGTCCGTCCGGGTGAAAGCCGAGGAAATCGTACCGGTGATCATCGCTCAGGATCAGCACGACATTCTTGAACGGCGCCACGTCTGCTGCCGCTTGGCCAAGCGGCAGCAGAATGGCGGAGAGCAGGCCAAGCGCTTGGCCAAGCCGGGGGAGAGCACGCAGGTATCGGGTCAACGAGTGCATGGGCGCATGCTACCGGGCAACGCTCGCGCTGCAAACCCGGAACTTGTCGGCTGCACGGGGTTGCCTGCGCTGGGGTCATCTCGTAGGCTGCCGCGCCTGCCCAAGCGGGGCGAAGTAACATGGTTGAACTGGAAGGATTGGAAGTGGTTGTGGACCGGGTGGTGTACCAGCCGGACATGGCTACGCCGGAGGATCGGCCGCACTGCTTTGCCTACTTCATTACCATCCACAACAACTCGGAGAAGACGGTCACCATCAAGGGCCGGAAATGGGTCGTGGACGAGGCGGACGGCAACAAGACGGTGGTCGAGGGCGATGGTGTCGTGGGGTTGTTCCCCGAACTGGAGCCGGGGGAGACGTTCGATTACCACAGCTTCCACTTGTTCGGCGGATCGTGGGCCGTGGCCAAGGGCAGCTACATCGGGCTGGACGAGGACGGGCGCACTGTGGTCACCCGCATCCCGGAATTTCGGATGGACGTGCCGGCGCAGCTCAACTGAATTCCAGTTGCCTAGGCATCCGTTTTTTCACTTCCGCAAGAGTCGCGTCCCATCCGGTTTGTTTGGACGCCCGGAAAAGCGTAGCGCTCGGGTACCAAACCGTTTCGTCACGCTCCATTCTCCAACGCCAATCCGGCAGGGCGGCAATCAATATCCATGTAGGCTTGCCAAGCGCGGCAGCGAGATGAGCCACGGCGGTGTCGACGGTGATGACGAGGTCCAGTTCGTTGACGATTGCCGCCGTGTCGCTGAAGTCGGTGATCCTGTTGTGGAGCGGTATCAACCCACCGCCGCAGTCCGACGCCCGCGGTCCGACCTGCAGATTGTAAAAGTCGATTCCGTCCAACTCGACGACGGCCTTGAATTGCTCCCATGGGATGGAGCGTGAGCCATCGGATTTGTGGTTGGGATTTCCCGCCCAAGCGACGCCGACTTTTGGTTTTCCGTTGTTCGGAAGAGCCGCGTTTTTGTCGGTGAACAGGTAAGGCTCGGATTGGAATTCAGATTCCGTGTGCAGGCCAAGCCTGTCCCCGAGACTGAGCAGCGGGAGGTGGACGTCGAAATCGGCCAGCGATTCGTCCCCGGCCACCACATCAATTTGCGGGAACGAGTGTTTGATGAGCGACATGAGTGGTTTTTGACATGCAAAAGTAAGTCGGCCGCAATGCTCCCGAATCCTCGGCAAAAAACGGCTGAACATGATGGTGTCTCCCAGCCCCTGCTCGAAATGGACAAGCAGGTGTTTGTCGTGAATGGGTTCACTGCGCCAGAGCGTTTTTGCATGGTGCTGTTCGCGGGTGTCGGTTTGAAAGCGGTACTCGAAGTCGGCCCAACCCTGTTTGAACTCGCCCTGCTACAACAGGACCTGCGCCCGATTCCGGCGGGCGGGCGGGTTTTCTGGATGGCTCTCGATGACTGAGTGGAGACAGTCCCTTGCCTGATCGAGATTCAGTTCACCCATGTGCATGTTGGCAAGGTTATTCCCCGCGAAACGGTGGCCTGGCTCCAGTTCCAGAGCTTTCAAATACTCCTGTTTCGCAGACTCGCTGTTGCCGTTGGTCTGGTGGCACAGGCCAAGGTTGTATCGACTGTCGGCGTGCGCGGGATCCAGTTTCGTTGCGAGGATGAAACATGCCTCTGCCTCGTCGATGCTACCCATCCCAAAAAATGAGACTCCGAGATGATAATGGGCAACGGCGCTTTTGGGTGCGGCGCGTGTGGCCCGGGTGAAACAGTCGTGCGCCCAGTCCGGTCGATCGGCGATTGACCAAGCGTTCCCAAGGCGTTCCCAGGCATGCGCGGAGTCGTTGGGGTTTGCCGAGATGGTGTTGGCTGTTCGGAGGATGCTGCCGATGGTGTTGTGCAGTTCGGCCGGAATCTCTTTCAGCCAAGCGGCCTGGGCGTTTTCATCGAGGAGCAATGCCCAGTGGAGGAAGCTGTCCTGAGCCTTGGTTTCGTCGCCGGATTGCAGCGCATCAAAAGCGGCTTCCCAAACCTGCTCCGGGGTCGGACTGTCCGGGGAATTCGTCATGGGCCAAGCGCTTGGCCAAGCGGGTTACTGCGGCCACTGGCCCTGGACGATCGGCACCGTCTTCAGCTTGGTCGGATCCACGACCACATGCTTGATGTTGGTGCGATTGTGCGTGTAGGTAATGTGCACATTGCCGTCGCTGGTCTGGATGACTGCGGGATAGGAGTACTCACCCGGTTGATTCTCAAGCACCAGTGCGCCCTCCCATTCCTTGCCGTTGGACGAGACCGAAACATTCAGCGGCGAGCGCCCGTTGCGCGTGTGGTTGTAAACGAGCAGTGCCCGGCCGTCGGCCAACACGGTGCCATCCGCCCCGGCGTTGGGGTTCGGCAATGACGTTCGGCGCATGCGGGTCCACTTGCCGCCGTTGTTGGTACTCCAGCTCTCGGTCAGGCGTCCGGACTTGGAGCGGCAAAGCGCCTGAATGGAGCCGTCCGGATATTGCAGCAGGGTCGGCTGGATGGCCGCATGATCGAGAGGAGAATTGAGCGGCTTGCTTTTGCTCCAGTAACGGTTCTGGATGAATTTTTCCACCTGCACACGCCAGCCGGCGTCCTCAAGGCTGGAGCCGCAAAGCAGCGTGCGGTTGGACAGTTCAATCGGCTTGTTCTTAACCGGGCCAACGAAGCCATCCGGCAGGCGAACCGGTTTTTTCCAGGTGACACCGTCGTCATCGGAGCGCTTCATCATGCCCCACCATCTGGTGGGCGAGGGGCCGACCTTGTAAAAGAGAATCAGCGAGCCGGTGGATTGCTTGAACAAAACCGGGTTCCAGCAGGCCTGCTGAGTGCGGTCCACGGGGCTGATACCGTCGGCCACCACTTCCGGCTTTGACCAGCCGCTGCCGGTGTTGCGGGACATCCAGATGACCACGTCACGTGCCTTCTCTTTCGTGCCTCCGAACCAAGCTGTGGCGAGGCCGCCCTCAATCTCAACGATGGTGGAGGCGTGCACCTCGGCGACCGGCATTTTCTTGGCGATCATCTCGCTGCCGTAGAGGCCGGGTTGGTTGTCGAGCGGGTTGGCCACATCGATGTCCACCGTGGCTGCCGAGTCGGCACTGACGATTTCCACGTTGTCCGTGTTGTCCTGGCCGAATGACAGGACAGGCAACGCTGCCAACGCAGCAAGAGCAGCCAAGCGCTTGGCCAAGGTTGAAATGTTCCGGATCATAACAGGTTATTGGGACGCACGGCGGCGGGGACTGTTCAAAAATCCGAACCTCCATGCATGGCGGTTCATGCTGCCGAATTGGGAGCCAAGGTCAATTCAGAAAAGCCTGTTTCTCCGACAAAATGCAAAAAAGTTGGCCAAAGTCCGGTCCTCACGCCAGAATGCGCCGCCTTTTGCCCGATGAGTACAGGCGGAAACAACGGCAGCCGCGTCAGCCGAGACGTGGTCGTGCAGAACAAGCTGGGCTTGCACGCCCGGCCGGCATCGATGTTTGTCAAGCTGGCCACCCGGTTTGAGTGCGAGATTTTCGTCGAAAAAGAGGGCGAAGAGGTGAACGGGAAAAGCATCATGGGCCTGATGATGCTCGCGGCCGGCCCGGGCACCATGCTGACGCTACACGCCGAGGGGGGCGATGCCGATCAGGCCATTAGCGAGCTGGAACAACTTGTGAACCGTAATTTCGAGGAGGAATAACGCCTCTCAAACCCATGTCCGACAGCGAATTTGACATCAAATACGTCGCCAATCTGGCGCGAATTGCCCTGACTCCCGAGGAGGAAGCTCGGCTCGGCTCCCAGCTCGGCGACATTCTGGGCTACGTGAAAAAACTGGAGGAGCTCGACATCAGCGATGTGGAGCCGATGGCCCACGCCGTGCCGCTCGACAACGTCCTGCGCGCGGATGATGTGCAGCCATCCATCAGCAACGATGAGGCCTTGGCCAACGCACCCAAAGCGGCAAACGGTCTGTTCGTGGTGCCGAAGATCGTCGAATGATGCTGCACGAACTCAACCTCAACGAGTTGACGGTCAGGCTCGCGGCCGGGGAAGTCTCCTCCCGTGAGGCCATGCAGGCGTGTCTCGACCGCATCGACGCCGTCGATGGCAGCATCAACGCATTCATGAGCATCGACCGCGATGATGCGCTTGGCCAAGCGGACGCCGCCGACGAGCGCTTGGCCAAGGGCACGACCCATGCAGAGCAGCCTCTGCTCGGCGTACCGATTTCGCTCAAGGACATTTTTTGCGTCAAGGATCAGCCGGCCAACTGCTCATCAAAAATTCTCGGCAACTTTCGTTCGCCTTACGACGGTACAGTCGTTCAAAAACTTCGCGAGGCCGGGGCGGTGATCTTCGGCCGGGTAAACATGGACGAGTTCGCCATGGGCAGCTCG
>MPLT02170025.1_pt1 | contig 20530 bp, 19 predicted proteins | sample 1617391 | NCBI WGS metagenome assembly MPLT02 (sample SAMN05944800, study PRJNA350692) | marine metagenome | biome: marine; feature: ODZ; material: water; isolation source: 70 m water sample filtered on 0.2 um supor filter | place: Pacific Ocean | collected 2012-04-08 | depth 70m m
CCAGCTCCAATATTTCCTGCAATAGCTATATGCATATTAATACGTATTTAATAATTTAAAAGTGACATCTAATTTAAAATTTAAATTTGAAAAAATTCATTCTAATTAAACTTTATTGAATTCTTATTGTCTATTTAGTAATAAATCACTAGAATTGCGATGGTTTTAAAAAACAGAATTATGAAAAAAATGCTAATTATTTTATGTTTTATGGCTTTTAGTGGATCTTCTCAAGATTTTCAAGGGAAAGCCTATTATATGTCAAAGATGAATGTAAATATGGATTGGATGAAGAATTTGCCACCTGATAGACAAGTATCAGTAAAAGCAAGTATGAAAAAAGCAACTGAAAAAAATTATATACTTAATTTTAATAGTTCTGCATCTTTCTTCAAAGAAGAAGAAAGGCTTGACCCCAATGCACAAGGTGGTGGATTTAATTGGCAACAATTTGTTACCGGTCCAGCTCAAGGTGATATATACAGAGATATACAATCAAATACTTACACTAATAAAAAAGAACTTTTTGGAAAAATATTTTTAATAAAAGATAGTTTACCTAAAAGTAAATGGGTTATGACAGGAGAAACAAAACAAATAGGTATATACAATGCTTATAAAGCAACAATATCTAAAGAAGTTGAAGAGGAAGTAATTAGTTTTCAAAGATCTCGTGGGCGTCAAGGTCAAAGACCAACTCCACCTAAGCCTCCAGAAAAAAAGATTCGTAAAGTAGTTATGTCTGCATGGTTCACGCCAGAAATACCTGTATCAACAGGCCCATCATTGTATGGTGGACTTCCAGGTCTTATTTTAGAATTAAATGATGATAAAATTACTATACTGTGCACCAAAGTAGTTTTAAACCCAAAAGAGAAAGTAAAAATTAAAAAACCATCAAAAGGCAAGGTAGTTTCTAGCCCTGAATATGAAAAAATTGCTGCTGATAAAGCTGAAGAAATGAGAAGCCGTTGGGATGGACGAAGAAGTAGAGGAAGTGGTAGAGCTGTCCAAATCAGAAATTAATTTTAATTTATTTTAAATATATGAATAAATCACTTTTATTTTTTCTATTATTTTTTACCTCTTTTGTTTATTCTCAAGTTAGGTTCGAAGGAGTAATTACAGATTCCATGGGAAATACAATCATGGGGGCTAACGTTATTGCAGTTGAAAAAGAATCACAAATTTTAGATGGTTTTGGTATTTCTAATGATTCAGGTTTCTATAGAATTTCATTGAAGAAAAATACCGATTATCAAATAAAAATTTCTTTTATTGGATTTCAACAAATAGAGTTAGACTTAAATCTTAGTGAAGATTTCGAAAAGAATTTTGTTTTAGAACAACAAGCAGAAGCATTGGATGAAGTGGAGATTGTTTATGAAATGCCGGTTACTATCAAGGGTGATACAATTGTATATAATGCGGATTCTTTTAATACAGGAACTGAAAAAAAATTAGAAGACGTTTTAAAAAACATGCCAGGAATTGAAGTAACAGATGATGGAACTATTGAAGTTGAAGGTAAAGAAATAACAAAGATAACGGTTGAAGGTAAAGATTTTTTTGATGGAGACTCAAAACTTGCAACACAAAATTTACCTGCTAATGCTGTTAATAAAGTAGAAGTTCTAAGAAACTTTACTGAAGTTAGTCAATTGAGAAATGTGACAAATAACGAGGATAATATAGCTATAAATATTAGTCTTAAAAGCGGGAAAGATAAATTTTGGTTTGGGGAAATACTGGGTGCAAAAGGTAATGAAGATACACATTTAGCTGCACCAAAGATTTTTTATTACGCAAAAGATTTAAGCATGAGTCTTCTTGGAAATACTAATAATTTAGGTGAACCAGTTTTGTCAAGAAGAGATTTTTACAGATTTGGTGGAGGATTCAATAATTTAAATCAACAAACAGGAACATCTATAAATATTTCATCTGATGGTGCTGGAATTGGAAATCTTCAGAATAACCGCGCTAAATCAATTGATGCTAAGCTTGGTGCATATAATTTTAGTAAATCTATAAATGAAAAGTGGGAGATAAGTGGTTTTGCAATTTTTGCAGAAACTCAAAATGTTGTGGAAGAAAAAATTTCAAGAATATACACTGCTACTAATGCAAAACAAGAAACATCTGAGGGTGTAGTTCAAGATAATCAACAACAATTATATAAGTTTACAACTGAATATAATCCAAATGAAAGATTACAAACTGAATATAATTTATTAGTAAAATCTGCTGAAAGTATAGAAAATACAAACCTTAATTCAAGTGTAGGAAGGCCTGGTACAAATACCACTGAAGATATAAGTGAACTAAGAAGTGACAAGCCCAGTTCAATTAATCAAGAACTTAAGGCTTATTATACTTTAAATGAAGATCATATATTCTCATTTGAGGCTCAACATTTATCACAAAATGAAGATCCATTTTATCAAGCAATTAAGGAGCTACAACCTTTTAGAAATATTTTAAGTCTTGATAGAAATCAATCTAAATTTAATATTAATCAAAAAAGAGAAACAGAAACAAATAAGATTGAAGGAAAGCTAGATTACTATTATATTATAAATCCAAAATCTAATTTAAATTTTTCTTTTGGATTAACTGATGTGAGTCAAAAATTTAATTCTTCTATTTTTCAAATTTTGGATAATGGTACTCAAAAGAATTTTAATGAAGACGTTTTATCGAATGATGTACAGTTTAATTTTTTAGATGCCTATTTTTCATTTAGATATAGATTTATTACGGGAATTTTTACTATTGATCCTGGATTTACAATACATAACTACAAGAATGAAACATTTCAATTAGGTGTTTTAGAATCTAGAAGTTTTTCTGATATAAGGCCTAATATGAGAATTTTTATCAAGTTCAAAGATTCGGAATCCTTAAGATTTAATTATAGATTGACAACTCAGTTCACTGATGTTAATAATTTAGCTAAAGGTTATGTTTTTAATAATTATAATAGTTTTTTTCAGGGTAATCCTACTTTAGAATCCGCTGAAATTTATAACTATGGATTAAATTATCAAAGTATAAATATTTTTAATTTTACAAATATTTTTGCCAATTTAAGGTATAGTAAAAGAAAAAATTCAATTCAAAATAAAACCTTAATTTCTGGAATTAATTCAGTAAGATCTGCAGATAATTCAAACTTTCCAATAGAATCTTATTCTGCTTCGGGGAGAATTGATAAAAGATTTAAAAACTTTAAAGCAGGTTTTAATATGAATTTCAATTTTAGTGAATTCAATAATATTGTAAATGGAAATCCTTTAGAATCTGTTAATTTCACACAATCCTATAAAGCCACAATTGCTACAAATTTTAGAGATAAACCAAATTTAGAAGTTGGATATAGCTATAATAAAAGAATGTATGATATTGGAGATAACAAAAATTATTTTTACACAGATTCACCATTTGCGAGGATAGATGCTTACTTTGGTAATGGTTTTGTGTTCACAGCGGACTATTCATATAATTACTATAGAAATGCCGAACAAACATTAAATGAATATAGAAATGCTGAAGCTGATTTATCTTATAATAAAGATGGATCTAAGTGGGAATTTGGAATTAGCGTTACTAATTTATTTAATGATACATCTTTAAATAGAGATAGTTTTAATCAACTTTTTACTCAAACAAGATCATACATTGTTCAGCCGCGATATACTGTCTTTAGAATAAAGTATGATTTAACTGGTCTAAACACTTCACCTAGAGGAGGAGGGAAAGGAAAAGTTAGAAAATAGTTGCTAACTACTTTTATAGAATTCTTCAAATAAAGGCATTATCTTTACTTACATGATTTTTAAATTGAAGTTTAGAAATATACTTTTATTTTTAATTTTTCCTTTAATATCCTATTCTCAATCAGGTTTTGAGTCAATTCTATTGGCTGTAGAAGACGATTCAAAAAAAATATTTAAAAGATATATGAACCCTCTAATGAAAGGAGCTATTTATAGTTCTAATTCAGGATGGTACAATACAGCAAAAGTCCATAGTAAATTAGGAGTTGATTTAAGTTTTAGACTAAATACAACATTTGTTCCATCTTCAGAGCAAACTTTTTCTATTTCTGACTTAGAAAATATAACTAGCAATGCTAAAAATTTACCAACAATAATTGGAGAAAATAGACAAGAGAATTTATTGATTACTATTCCTGCAGATGGGCTTTTACCAGAATTAAAAACAACTGTTAAAGCTCCTAAAGGAATAAAAAGTAAATTGCCTTTAGGAGGAGTTCCAGCTCCAGTATTACAATTAGGAGTTGGAATTCCTTTTGACACAGAAATAATAATAAGATATAGTCCTGAATATCATCGAAAAGGTATAGATATGTCATTAAAAGGATTAGGAATTAAACATAACTTACTTCAATATTTTGGGCCGATTGATAAATTTCCATTAAATGTTTCTGCATTTGCCTCTTTTTCTAAAATGGAAATTGATTATGATATCCAATCATTTAGTTCAATAAAAGGATCTGGTCAGGTTGCAGAATTTAGTCTTAATAATTACAATTTATTATTATTGGCATCTTTGGACGTTTTAGTTGTTAATTTTTACTGTGGATTTGGTTTAACAGGTGGAAGCTCTTCTTTTAAAATGATGGGAAAATATGATTTAGAGTATCAAACACAATCAAATGTTCCTGTAAACAAAACTTTAATTGACCCAATTGATATAAATTTTAATACTTCAAATTTTCAGACTACAATTGGAGCTAAGTACAAATTTTTGATTTTTAGTGCTTTTATAGACTTTACTTTTCAGAAATACAAGACCTTATCTGCTGGGATTTCTACAAATTTTAGATAGTTTTTAGTGTTAATAGTTTTTTGTTATTTCAATAACTAATATTACATTTACATTAGTTATGTTTAATACAAGATTATCTTTTTATACTGAAAAGTTTTATTTCTTCTTCTATTTTGGAGTTGAAAAAGGACTTTCATATATATAAGATTTTTTTAAATATATAATTTATAGTCCTGATTTTTCAGGACTTTTTTTTTAATGCAATATGAGTAAAGTAGCAATTCAAGGAATTAAAGGGTCTTACCATCATCAGGTGGCAATGGACTTTTTTGGAAAAAAAATAGAAATAGCAGAATTTATGTCTTTTGATGAATTGGTTAATTCAATAATAAATAATAAATGTGAAATGGGAGTTATGGCAATTGAAAATTCAATTGCAGGATCAATAATTCCAAACTATGCATTGATTGATAATTCTAATTTAAAAATTATTGGAGAACACTATATTAATATTAACCATCAATTAATGGCCTTTCCAGGTTCAAAAATTAAAGATCTAGATGTAGTAGCTTCTCATCCTATGGCTCTTTTACAATGTAAAGAGTTCTTTAAGAAACATTCTAAAATTACATTAGTTGAAGATAAAGATACTGCTGCAGTAGCTTATAGAATTCAAAGAGAAAAAATTAATAATATGGGAGCAATTGCTAGTGTTGAAGCTTCAAAAATTTATGAATTAGAAATATTAAGTGAAAACATTCAAACTATAAAAAATAATGAAACCAGATTTGTAATTATTTCTAAAAATTTATTACAAAATGATTCTAAATGTAATAAAGCATCTCTTAAATTTGTGCTAAGTCATAAAACAGGTAGTTTATCTTCAGTTTTAGAAATTTTAAAAGATTGCAATTTAAATTTGACAAAAATTCAATCTCTTCCTATTGTAGAAACTCCTTGGAAGTATTCTTTTTTTGTCGATACAACTTTTAATTCTATAGATTATTTAAATAAAGCATTACGATTAATGGATGAAAAATCAGAATTTCTTAAAGTCTTAGGAATTTACCAAAATAAAATTAGATGATTAAAGGTTCAAACAGATTAGATACAGTTTCAGAATACTATTTTTCCAAAAAATTAAGAGAAGTATCTGCTTTAAATGATTCAGTACAGCCTGTTATTAATATGGGAATAGGTAGTCCTGATTTATTTCCATCTAAAGAAATAATTAAAGCTTTGAAGAAAAGTTTAGATCATAAAAATGCTCATAAATATCAGAGCTATCAAGGCTTACTAGAATTACGTGATGCTATCTCAAAATTTTATTATAAATTTTTTAGAGTAAAATTAAATCCCGAAAATGAGGTCTTGCCATTAATTGGATCGAAAGAAGGAATTATGCATATTTCTTTAGCATTTTTAAATCCAGGTGATGAGGTATTAATACCAAATCCAGGATATCCTACATATTTATCAGTTACAAAATTAGTTGAGGCAAATCCTCTTTTTTATGATTTATCAAAAGAAAATAATTGGTTTCCTAATCTATATGATTTAGAGAAGAAAGATTTGTCAAAAGTCAAAATTATGTGGGTTAATTATCCTCATATGCCTACTGGTTCTTCTGCAACTTTAAAACAATTTCATGAACTAGTTATTTTTGCAAGAAAAAACAATATTTTGCTAGTAAATGACAATCCATATAGCTTTATTTTAAACAATGATTTTATAAGTCTATTATCTGTAAAAGGATCAAAAGAAAATTGTATGGAATTAAATTCTTTGAGTAAATCTTTTAATCTTTCAGGATGGAGAATTGGGATGTTATTAGGGTCTAAAAAAAATATTTCTAGAGTTTTGAAAGTTAAAAGTAATATGGATTCAGGAATGTTTTATGGAATTCAAAAAGGAGCTATAGAGGCTCTTAATTCTGATACAAATTGGTTTAAAAAACTAAATACTATTTATAATAAAAGAAGAGAACTAGTTTGGGAATTAGCATCTATTTTGAATTGTAAATTTGATAAAAATTCTAAGGGATTGTTTGTATGGGCGAAACTTCCTAAGGGGGTTAAGGATTCTAAAAGTTTTATAGACAAGTTATTAATTGATAAAAAAATATTTATTGCTCCTGGAACAATTTTTGGTTCAAAAGGAGAAGGTTATATAAGATTTTCTTTATGTGTTAAAGAAAATGAAATTAAGGAAGCTATTAAAAGATGTAAATAATGAAAATAGGAATTGTAGGCTTAGGTTTAATGGGTGGTTCTTTTGCTTTAGATATAAAATCTGCTTATCCAAAATCTAGAATTTTTGGTTCAGATATTTCTAAAAAAAATCAACAGCGAGCTATTGAATTAGAGTTAATAGATGAAATTATTGATTTACCTGAATTTCATGAGATGGATATAATTCTTGTTTCCATTCCAGTTGATAAGTCTATTTATGTTATACCAAAAATTTTAGATATAATAAATAAAAAAACATTGGTTTTTGACGTTGGCTCTACAAAAGATTCTATTTGTATGACATTAAATAATCATCCTAATAGAGGAAATTTTTTAGCTTCTCACCCAATGGCTGGTACTGAGTTTTCAGGTCCTGATGCTGCTTTAAAAGGATTATATATTAATAAGACAAATATAATTTGCGAAATAGATAAAACAGATATAGAAATTAGGAATAAAGCATTAGAAATATTTAAGTTATTAAAAATGAATGTTATATATATGGATCCAAAGCCTCATGACGTGCATGTAGCTTATGTGTCTCATTTATCACATATAAGTTCTTTTATGCTTGGTAAGACAGTAATTGAAAAAGAAAAAAACGAGAAAAATATTTTTGATTTAGCTGGTAGTGGTTTTGAATCTACTGTAAGATTGGCCAAGAGTTCACCAGAGACATGGACACCTATTTTTTTACAGAACAAAAAAAATATAGTTTTGGCTATAGAAGAATATGTTTCAAATTTAAAAAGTTTAAAAAGAATAATTGAAGAAGAAGATGAAACAAATTTATCTTTTGTATTAAATAATACAAACAGGATAAAAGAAATTTTAAAAAAATATAATACGTGAAAATGGAAAATAATAAAAAAATGAAAAACTGGCTAAATGCATTGAACTTAAACCATCCTTTGGTTATTGCTGGTCCATGTAGCGCAGAAACAGAAGATCAGGTTTTAAAAATTGCACATGATTTAAAAAATTCAGATGTTTCAGTTTATAGAGCTGGAATTTGGAAACCTAGGACTAGACCAGGAATGTTTGAAGGAGTAGGTGCAATTGGATTAAAGTGGTTAGAAAAAGTAAAAAAGGAAACAGGTCTTTTGACAGCTACTGAAGTTGCAAATGCAAATCATGTAAAACTTGCTATAGAACACAATATAGATGTTTTATGGATTGGCGCAAGGTCTACAGTAAGTCCATTTATTGTTCAAGAAATTGCAGATGCCTTATATGGTACAGACAAAATTATTTTAGTTAAAAACCCAGTAAATCCAGATTTATCTTTATGGCTTGGAGGTATTGAAAGATTAAACTCTGCAAATATTAAAAATCTTGGAGTTATTCATCGAGGGTTTTCAACTTATGAACAAACTAAATATAGAAATAATCCTGAATGGCAATTACCAATTGAATTACAAAATAGATTTCCTGATCTTCCTTTGATTTGTGATCCTTCTCATATATCAGGAAGAAGAGACATTTTACAAGATGTTTCTCAAACGGCACTTGATTTAAACTTTGATGGATTGATGATAGAAACTCATATTAATCCTGAAAAAGCTTGGAGTGATGCAGCTCAACAAATTAAACCTGAAGTTCTTATTAAAATGATGGATGATTTAAGAATGAGAAAAGTTACTAATGAAGAAGTAGATTTTAAAAATAGTTTAAATACTTTAAGAACTCAAATAGATGTAATTGATCAAGGTTTATTGGATACTCTTGGAAAAAGAATGAAAGTTGCAATTGAAATAGGTAATCTTAAAAAGAAAAAAAATGTTGCGGTATTGCAAACTAAAAGATGGAATGAAATTTTAGGTAAAATGATTTTAGAAGGTGAAGAAAAGGGCCTTAGTGAGGAATTTATATTAAGGATGTTTAAAGCTATTCACCAGGAGTCGATTAATCATCAGAAAAAAGTTATAAACAGTTAATTTATGACAGGGATAGTTTATAAATCTACCGGAAATTTGTATTTGGTTCATACGGATTCAAAAGAGGTTTATAAATGTAGTATTAAAGGAAAATTTAGATCCTTAGGAATTAAAAGTACAAATCCTATTGCTGTTGGAGATCATGTTAATTTTGAGATTATAAACAAGGAAGACTTTACTGGAATTATAAATAAGATTGAATATAGAAAAAATTATATTGTTAGAAAATCTGTTAATCTTTCTAAATTCTCTCATATAATAGCTTCCAATATTGATTGTTGTTTTTTATTTGTTACTCCCAGTAATCCGCTAACTTCATCCATATTTATAGATAGAATTTTAGTTGCTACTAAATCTTTTGGAATTAATACTGTTATTCTATTCAGTAAAACAGATATATATTCTAAAAATGATATAAAATACATTAATAATTTACGAAATATATATTCTAAAATAGGATATAAATGTGTAGATGTTTCAGTTTTAAAAGAAATTAATATTGATAAAATAATTGAAATAATGAAGCACAAAATTTCAATTTTTACAGGTCATAGTGGAGTAGGGAAATCTAGTTTACTAAACTTATTAGATCCAGCTTTAAACATTAGAACCGCTAAGGTTTCTAAACAAAATGAACAAGGAAAACATACTACAACTTATGCAGAAATGTATGATCTAAATTTTGGTGGTAGAATTATAGATAGTCCTGGGATCAAGGGTTTTGGATTAATTGATATTGAAAAAAATGAGTTAGGGGGATATTTTTCAGAATTTAGACTATTACAAAATGATTGTAAATTTAATGACTGTCTTCATGAAAAAGAACCAAAATGTGCTATAAAAGAAGCAGTTGTAAATGGTTTGATTTCTGAATCAAGATATAAAAGCTATCTAAGTTTATTAGTTAATGAGGATAAAAGTTTTAGAACAGAGAATAAATAAAATGAGAGTAATTATTCAAAGAGTTAAAAGAGCTAGCGTTAAAGTGGAGAACTCTATAGTGTCTTCTATTAAGCAAGGAATGGTAGTTTTACTAGGAATTGAAAATGAAGATAATGATAACGATATAGAATGGTTGACTAATAAAATTTCACAATTGAGAATTTTTAATGATGATAATAATGTAATGAATAAATCTATTATTGATGTTGATGGGAATATTATCATTATAAGTCAATTTACTTTACATGCTTTAACTAAAAAAGGAAATAGGCCATCTTATATTAAAGCTGCGAAATCTGAATATGCTAAAAAAATGTATAGTAAATTTTTAACTTCATTTGAAAAAAAAATTAACAAAAAACCTGAATCTGGAATTTTTGGAGCAAATATGCTTGTTAAAATTGAAAATGATGGTCCAGTAACTATTTTTATCGATTCAAAAAACAAAGAATAAATAATATGGAATTAAAAAAAATACAAAATAAAGTTGATGTTTGGATAAAAGAACATGGAGTACGTTATTTTAATCCTCTTACTAATATGGCTCAACTTTCTGAAGAAGTTGGAGAAGTAGCAAGAATAATATCAAGACGATATGGAGAGCAATCAGAAAAAGAATCTGATCAAAATAAAGATTTAGCTGAAGAATTATCAGATGTTTTATTTGTAGTACTATGTTTGGCTAACCAAACTGGTTGTGATTTAGAAAAAGCCTTTAATGATAAATTAAAACTTAAGGCAAAAAGAGATCATAAAAGACACCAAAATAACTTAAAATTAAAATAATAAAATGGCGTTTTTAATTGAGCATTCAAATAATAAAATTAAAACTTCATTAACAATTTCTGGCTCAAAAAGCGAATCGAATAGATTACTTATTTTAAAATATCTTTTCAAGAATATTGAAATTGAAAACTTGTCAGATTCTGATGATACAAATATTTTAATGAATATTTTGAATGAACCATTAGAAAAGATAAATATTCATCATGCAGGAACAGCGATGCGTTTTTTAACTGCTTTTTTTTCAGTCCAAGAAAATAAATATCATGAAATTTCAGGTTCTAAAAGAATGCAGAATAGACCTATAAAAATATTGGTTGATGCTCTTAATTATCTAGGCGCAGATATTAAATACATTAATAAAATAGGATTTCCTCCTATTAAAATAATTGGAAAAAAAATAAATAAGTTTAATGTTTCTTTAGACTCAAATATTAGTAGTCAATATATATCAGCATTACTGTTAATAGCACCATCATTAGAAAAAGGTTTACAGATTAATTTAAAAGGCAAGGTTATTTCAAAACCTTATATAAAAATGACTTTAGCTTTGTTAGAAAAAATTGGAGCAAAAACTTCTTTTAGAAATAACAAGATTACTGTAAATCCAATTAAGAATTCAAAACCTATTATTTATAAAATTGAATCTGATTGGAGTTCATTATCTTATTTTTATAGTATAGTTGCATTATCAAAAAATTCAACTTTAACAATTAGTAATTATTATTCCAATTCTATTCAAGGTGATATAAATTTAATTGATATTTATAATAATTTAGGAGTTATAAGCACTTTTGAGAAGAATACTTTAAACTTAAAAAAGGATACAAATTATAAACTTCCAAAAAAAGTTATTTTGAATCTAAGTGATAACCCAGATTTAGCACAAACTATAGCCGTTTCTTGTTTTGGACTAGGGTTGCCATGTGATTTATATGGATTAAAAACTCTTAAAATAAAAGAAACCGATAGATTATTAGCATTAGAAAAAGAATTAAGTAAGTTAGGTGGAAATATTTTAGTAACTAATGATAGTCTACATTTAAAAAAATCAAAAGAATTTAAAAGTAATATTTGTATTGAGACATATGATGATCATAGGATGGCAATGTCATTTGCTCCTTTAGGTATTATAAGACCTATTATAATTAATAATCCTGAGGTTGTTTCTAAGTCTTTTCCTACTTACTGGCAAGCTTTAAAAAAATTACATTTTAAAATATCAGAGTACAATAGTAATTAAATTCAAATAAACTTGACTTTACTACTTTCATGAATGTATATTTGCATCTTCAAATTTTAAGAATATGAAATTATCCCATTTTAATTTTGATTTACCACCAGGTTTATTAGCAGAGTATCCATCTGATCATAGAGATGAATCTAGATTGATGGTTCTTGATAGGAAAAAAGAAACAATAGAACACAAGTCTTTTAAAAATATAGTTGATTATTTTGATGAAGGTGATGCTTTTGTATTAAACAACACTAAAGTTTTTCCTGCGAGATTAATGGGTAATAAAGAAAAAACAGGTGCAAGAATTGAAGTTTTTCTTTTAAGAGAATTAAGTGATGAACAAAGGCTTTGGGATGTTTTGGTTGATCCAGCTAGAAAAATTAGAATTGGGAATAAACTTTATTTTGGTGATGACGATACTTTGGTTGCAGAAGTAATTGATAATACTACATCTAGAGGAAGAACATTAAGGTTTTTATTTGATGGATCTTATCAAGAGTTTCGTCAAGCACTTTTTGAATTGGGTCAAACCCCTTTACCTAAATATATTCAACGAGATGAAGAGGATTTTGATAAGGATAGATATCAAACTATTTATGCTAAACACGAGGGAGCTGTTGCTGCTCCAACTGCAGGGATGCATTTTTCAAAACATCTTTTAAAAAGATTGGAGATTAAGGGAATTAATATGGCTGAGATAACATTACATGTAGGTCTTGGTACTTTTAATCCTGTAGAAGTTGAAGATCTTTCGAAGCATAAAATGGATTCAGAAGAACTTTTTATAGATCAAAAAGCTTGTGATATTGTAAATAATGCAAAGAAAAGTAAGAATAGAATTTGTGCTGTTGGTACTACTTCAATGAGAGCATTAGAATCTTCAGTATCATCTTTCAAAACGTTGAATCCATATTCTGGATGGACTCACAAATTTATTTTCCCGCCCTATGATTTTAATTTAGCAGATTCAATGATAACAAATTTTCATACCCCTAAATCTACTTTACTAATGATGGCTTCTGCTTTTGGTGGGTATGATTTTATAAAGAAGGCATATGAAATTGCTGTAAAAGAAAAATACAATTTTTATTCTTATGGGGATGCAATGTTAATTGTTTAGAAAAAAATATATGAAAAAAGACGTACGTTCTTTAAGCCTTAAAGAGTTGTGTTCTTTTTTTGAATCTAACAATTATCCATCATTTAGAGGTAAACAAGTTTACGATTGGCTTTGGAAAAAATCTTGCTTTTCATTTGATGAAATGACAAATGTTTCACTTGAATTAAGAGATGTTTTAAAAAAGGAGTTCGTTATCAACCATATTAAAATTGATAAAATTCAAAAAAGTAATGATGGGACTATTAAAAATGCAGTTACATTATTTGATAATCTTTTAGTTGAATCCGTTTTAATCCCTACAGAAAAAAGAACTACAGCGTGTATTTCTAGTCAGGTTGGTTGTAGTTTAGATTGTGATTTTTGTGCAACATCTAAATTAAAAAGAATGAGGAATCTTAAGCCTGATGAAATTTTTGACCAAGTATCCACTATTAATCTTCAAAGTAAACTTTATTATAATCGCCCTATTTCAAATATTGTTTTTATGGGTATGGGAGAACCTTTATTAAATTATAAAAATTTACTTTTAGGAATTGAAAAAATCACTAGTAATGAAGGTTTAGGAATTTCACCAAAAAGGATAACTGTATCAACATCTGGAATTTCTAAATTAATAATTAAAATGGCTGATGAAAATGTTAAATTCAATCTTGCAATTTCCTTGCATTCTGCTATAGAAGAAACTAGAAACAAAATAATGCCATTTTCTATAAAATTTCCTTTAGATGAATTAAAAGAAGCTGTAAAATATTGGTATAAAAAAACAGGAAAAAAAGTTACTTATGAATATATAGTATGGAAAGAAATAAATGATAATATAAAACATATTAAAGCTTTAATAAAATTTTGTAAAGCTGCACCATCAAAAGTTAATATTATTCAATATAATAATACTGAAAACCCTTTTTTTAACGCTGCAAATGAAAAAAAAATTCAAGAATATATTTTAGAGTTAGAAAAAAATAAAATTCCAGTTACCGTTAGAAAATCAAGAGGAAAAGATATTGATGCAGCATGTGGACAACTTGCAAATAGAGAAATAAACTAATATAATCTAGTTTATTTTGAATTGTATATTTATTGTATGAAAGAAATTGAAAGAATAAAATTGTATATAAAAGATGAAATGGAACTTTTTGAAGGGAAATTTTCTAAATCAATGAATTCTTCAGTTTCTCTTTTAAATCGAATAACGCATTATGTTGTAAACAGAAAGGGAAAACAAATTAGACCCATGTTTGTTTTTTTAACTGCTAAAATGCTTTCAAATGGAAAGATTAATGAAAAGGTTTTTAGAGCAGCATCTGTAATAGAATTGATCCATACGGCTACACTCGTTCATGATGACATTGTGGATTCAAGTAATGTTAGAAGAGGTTTTTTTTCTTTAAATGCTTTGTGGAAAAATAAAATTGCAGTTTTGGTAGGTGATTTTCTTTTGTCAAAAGGAATGCTGCTTTGTATAGATAATAATGATTTTGACCTTTTAAAGATAATTTCAAGATCTGTAAAGGATATGAGTCAAGGAGAATTATTACAAATTGAAAAAGCGAGGAGACTGGATATTGATGAAGAAACGTATTTTGAAATAATTAGAAAAAAAACAGCATCATTGATATCTTCTTGTTGTGCTTTAGGTGCTGCAGCTTCAAATGTTTCTCAACATAAAATTAATGAGTTAGCAAGTTTTGGAGAAAAAATAGGTATTGCTTTTCAACTAAAAGATGATTTATTTGATTATGGAAACAAAAAAATTGGAAAACCTATAGGAATTGATTTAAAAGAAAAAAAGTTAACTCTTCCACTAATTTATGCTTTGAATAATTCTTCTAAATCACAAAAAAGATGGTTGATAAATTGTGTTAAAAACCATAATAATAATAAAACAATAATTGAAGAAGTGATTAAATATGTTAAAGAAATAGGAGGAATTAAATATACTATATCTAAACTTAAGGCATTTCATAGTGATGCATTAAAAGATATCAGTAAATTCCCCAAAAACCAATATAGAGAAAGTTTAATATGTTTAGTAAATTACGTAATAGATAGGGAATACTAGATTTTTTTAAAATCTTTTTAAAAACGTTTTTTTTATTTAAATTCAGTAGTGCAATAAAATAAATAATTTGATATCAAAAAATACAATAGATAAAGTTTTTGAACAATCAAGAGTAGAGGAAGTTATAGGTGATTTTGTTCAGTTAAAAAAATCTGGATCAAATTACAAGGCACTAAGTCCCTTTACTAATGAGAAAACCCCAAGTTTTGTTGTTTCTCCAGTTAAACAAATTTGGAAAGATTTTAGTAGTGGAAAAGGAGGAAATGCAATTGCATTTTTAATGGAACATGAACACTTTACATATCCTGAAGCAATTAAGTTTTTAGCTAAAAAATACAATATTGAGATTGAAGAAACTCAAATAAACAAGCAAGATAAAGAGAAGGCTAGTGAAAGAGAAAGCTTATATATAGTTTCCAACTTTGCTAAAGATTTTTTTAAGAAAAAATTAAATGAATCTGAAGAAGGTAAAGCAATTGGTCTTTCTTATTTTAAAGAAAGAGGATTTACCCTAGAAACAATTAATCAATTTGATTTAGGATTTTCTCCAAAAGAAATAAATTGTTTTTCAAAAATTGCTCTAAAAAAGGGTTATGCTAAAGATTTTTTGGAAAAAACAGGATTGTCTATTTTTCAAAATGATAAGTCTGTAGATAGGTTTAGAGGAAGGATTATTTTTCCAATTCATAGTATGTCAGGAAGAGTTCTTGGATTTGGTGCAAGAATACTAAATAATAAAATTAAAACAGCTAAGTACTTAAATTCGCCTGAAAGCCTTATATATAATAAGAGCAAAGTATTATATGGTATATTTTATGCTAAACAAGAAATAGCTAAGCTTGATAATTGTTTTATAGTTGAAGGTTATACGGATGTTATTCAACTTTATCAGAAAGGAATAAAAAATGTAGTTTCATCTTCTGGTACTGCATTAACAAATGACCAAATTTTATTAATTAGGAGATTAACATCTAATATTACTATGCTATATGACAGTGATAGGGCAGGAATAGATGCTACTTTAAGAGGTGTAGATATGATTTTAAGTACAGGAATGAATGTTAGTATTTGTACATTTCCAGATGGGCATGATCCCGATAGTTTTAGTTTAGAGCGTAGCAATCAAGAAATAAAAGATTTTTTATCTCAAAACTCTAAAGATTTTATTCAATTTAAAGCCTCCATTTTATCAGAAAATGCTAAAGATGATCCTATTTTAAAAGCTAAAACAATTAATGAGATTGTTAATAGTATATCAACAATTCCAGATAGAATTAAGCAAGAGATATATGTAAAACATTGTTCTAAAATTATGGATGTTTCAGAAGATGTATTATTTAATTCCTTAGCTCAACAAAATAAAAATGAGGTTGCATACCTATCAAAGAGAAGTATTAATAAGATTAAAAAAACTCCAAAAAATATAAAAGTTGATATATTATTTGAACTTGAAAAAAAAATTATAGAAATTTTATTACTGTATGGTACTCAAAAAGAAAAATTTGAGGAATTGCTATTGAAGAAAGATAAAAATGGTGAGGTTGTAATGGAACCAACCATAGTTGAATCTTTAGTTTATGAAAAAATATTTTTGGATTTACAACAAGACGAAGTAGAATTCACAAATGAATCTTTTAAAATTCTTTATAAAGCAATTATTAATGAATTCCAAAAAAAGGACAAATTGGTTATAGATGTTTTTTTAAATAGTTTAGAACCAGATTTATCAAATCATGTGACTTCTATTTTAATGAATGAAGATAGATATCAACTTCATAATTGGTTAAGTAAAAACATTTTTGTGAAAGATAAAAATAAAGTGATTTCTCAATTAGTTTCTGAAACAATTTTAAGTTTAAGAACTTATTTAATTAATGAAAAAGTTAAAGAGCTTCAAGAAGAAACACAAAAAAAATCTAATGACAATAATCAAATACTTGAAGAGATCACGGATTATTATAAACTAAAATCTTTATTGTCTAATAAACTTAATAGAGTTTTGTAATCCTTATCTTAATTCATCAGGAATTAGGTAAACAGGAACAGGATTCATTTTATGAAGATTTTGTTTATTAAATTTATTCAATATTTCAAAAACTTTCTTTTTTCTCCCTGAAAAATCAAATGAATTTTTCCCATAATCTTTTTCCTTCATAGCCCATTCTAATTCTTCATAAGTAGCACCAATCTGATCTTCATCTGATCTCGCATCATCCCAAAGCCCATCTGTTGGTTTTGCTAGAATAATTTCTTTAATAATAGAAAGTTTTTTAGCTATTTCAAATATTTCAGTTTTGTAAAGATCCGCTATAGGACTAATATCAACACCTCCATCACCATATTTTGTATAAAACCCTATTCCAAAATCCTCTACTTTATTACCTGTTCCGACAACGATATAATTATTTAATCCAGCGTAATAATATAAAGTAGCCATTCGCAATCTTGATCTTGAATTAGCTAGAGATAGCAAATTATTTTTATTAGAATTAATTTCTACTGAATTTTTAAAAGATAAAAAAGATTTGCTTAAATCAATTGATTCTGAAGAGGTGTTTTTATATTTATCCTTTAACCAATCAATATGTTTTTTTGCTCTATCATGCTCTTTTTTGTTTTGTAATATTGGCAAGTCTAAACATAGGGTAGGTAAACCAGTTTGTGCACAAAGTGTAGAAGTTACTGCTGAATCGACACCTCCTGAAACTCCTACCACAAAACCATTTGTATTAGATTTTTTAGAATAATTCATTAACCAATCTGTGATATTTTCAATAATTTTTTTTGAATTCATTTATTAAATTTTTTATAGTAATTTAAATAATTGGCTTACTTTATATTAAGTTTGGTAATCGAAATATTATGATATACAAAATTAACAGTTTTATGATTGATTATAAAATTTACAGTGTTATTTTATGTTTTTTTTCAATTATTATTATAGGATGTGAATCTAAAAAACCAGTGGAGGATTTAGTTATCCATCGTTTTGAAAATGAATTTTATAATTCAAATGAACAAAATCTTAAATTACTTGTTAATAAATATCCATATTTATTTCCTGAACAATATTCAATGGAAACTTGGAAATCTTTTTTAAAAGACTCAACAAGACTTAGTATATATGATAAAAGTTCAAAAATTTTTAACAATTTTGAAGTAATATCTAAGGAAATTTTGGAAGTTTTTACAAAATTAGAGACAATTTTTCCAGAATTCAAAAGACCCAAAGTCATTACATTAAATAATCAATCTGAATATGAGGATAGAGTTATCTATGCAGATTCTTTATTATTTATTTCATTGGATTCTTACCTAGGAAAAAGTTTCTATCCAGAATTACCGGAATATATTTCTCTAAATATGTCTAAGGAATATATTTCAAATGATGTTGCAGAAAAAATTTCTCAGAACTTTGTTTACAAACCCAATGACAGGTCATTATTGGCTGAAATGATATATCATGGAAAAATTTTGTTTTTAAAAAAACATCTAACCCCATTTAATGAAAATCATATTAAATTTCACTCAGATTTAAATAAAATTAATTGGGCTGAAGAAAATGAATATAATATTTGGAGTTTTTTTATTGAAAATGATTTTCTTTTTAGTAATAGAAATGATTTAAAATTAAGATTTATAAATTTTTCTCCATTTTCAAAATTTAACTTAGATATTGATAAATATTCGCCTGGAAGTATAGGAAAATGGTTAGGCTTTAAAATTGTAAATTCATATATGAATAATAATGATACAAGCTTAGACCAGCTTGTAAAAGAAGATTTTTATAAAATTTTTAATAAATCAAAATATAAACCAAATAAATAATGAAGAAAACAAGAATATCATTTGATATAAAACTAGATGAAAACAAAGTGCCAGAAAAAATAACTTGGTCTGCTCCAGATGGAGGTGTTTCAAATGAAGCTTCAAAAGCAGTTTTTTTGTCAGTCTGGAATCATAATAAACAAGAAACATTAAAAATTGATTTATGGACAAAAGACATGCCTTTAGATCAAATGAATGTTTTTTTTCATCAGACCCTAGTAAGCATGAGTGAAACATTTTTCAAAGCAACACAAAATGAAAAAATGTCAGATTCATTTAAACAATTCTGTGATTATTTTGCTGAAAATTTAAAGTTACAGTCTCCGCCAGGTTAAAATTCAGAATAAATCAAGTTCATAATCTCTTCTCTTCCTAATTTTAATTTAGATGAACTTATAATATTCTCAGGAGAAATTTTTATTTTTTCAAAAAGCACTTTAATATATTTTTTTACTTTTTCCTCTTTTTGATTAGCTTTTAATTTGTCAGCTTTCGTAAAAATTATTTTAAAATTCACATTATTTTTACTTAACCAATTTATAAAATCTAAATCAATTAACTGAGGATCATGTCTAATGTCAATTAAAACAAATGTAAGAGATAAATTAACTCTGTTTTTGAAATAATCTACAATAATATTTTCAATTTTTTTTTTTTCTTTTTTAGATATTTTAGCATATCCGTAGCCAGGAAGGTCTACCAAAAACCAATTGTTATTAATTAAAAAGTGATTGATTAGTAAGGTCTTTCCAGGATTCCCAGAAACCTTGGCAATTTTTTTTTTTGCAAGCATATTTATCAATGAAGATTTGCCAACATTTGATCTACCAATAAATGTAAATTCTGGAATATCTGTTTGAGGGCAGTCCTTAGCCTTTTGGCTGCTTTTAATAAACTTTACAGATTCAACGATCATGGCTAAAAATTTTTTTTAGCAAACCATTTTTCAACAATATTATTAAATTCTTTAGGATGTTCCATCATGGGGGCATGACCACAATTTTTTATCCAAAATAATTTTGAATTAGGCAATAATTTATTGAACTCATATGCTACTTCTGGGGGGGTTACATTATCATTTTCCCCCCATATTAGTGCTATTGGAATTTTAATTTCAGGAAGATCTTTAGCCATATTATGACGAATTGCACTTTTTGCCATAGCTAAAATCTTGATTACTTTTTTTCTGTCATTAACAACCTCAAATATTTCATCGACAATCTCTTTGGTAGCTATTTTTGAAGAGTAAAAAACATCCTGAGTCTTTTTTTTAATAAATTCATAATCCCCTCTTTTTGGGTAGGTGTCGCCCATTGCATTTTCATATAGCCCAGAGCTTCCGGTTAATACTAAAGCTTTAGTAAATTTTGGAAACAGTTTAGCATGTAAAAGTCCTACGTGACCACCTAAAGAATTCCCAACTAAAATCACTTGATCTAATTTTAAAAATTTTATAAAATTATTTATAAATTTTGCAAAATATTTAACATTAGTGTCAATAAGAGAAGCCGTATATACTGGTAATTCAGGCATGAAAATTTGATAACCAATTTTTGGAAAATATGAAATAAATCCTTCAAAATTTCCAAGACCACC
>MPLT02066609.1_pt1 | contig 20481 bp, 16 predicted proteins | sample 1617391 | NCBI WGS metagenome assembly MPLT02 (sample SAMN05944800, study PRJNA350692) | marine metagenome | biome: marine; feature: ODZ; material: water; isolation source: 70 m water sample filtered on 0.2 um supor filter | place: Pacific Ocean | collected 2012-04-08 | depth 70m m
CCACTGTCGATAACGCATTAAAGGTATTGCCGAACAAGGTGAAGCATACCGCTTGGGTCAGTTCCGAAGGTCTCGGCCACAAGGGGGATGTCGTTCACTTCAATGCGGCGGCCTATCGTGAATTTGGTAAACGTTACGCATCAAAAATAAAGTCCCTTCAGGAATAGCTCCATGAACTTCATCCGCTTGAGCCTCTTTTTAGGCATCGTTTCAGGAAGCCTCGTTGTAGGTGCCGAACTCTCGCCTCCAGAAAAAAACTTCGAGACTCTATGGAAGACGTTTAATGAAAGATATGCCTTCTTCGAATTACGTGAAGTTGACTGGCAAAAGCAATACAAGACCTATCGCCCTAAGGTGAGTAAAGAGACTACCGATGAGGAACTATTCAACATCATGTGCGAGATGTTGAAACCTCTTAAGGACGGCCACGTAAATCTGAAAGCCAAGGGTTTAAAGAAAAAAGCATTTAACCCGGAGGAACTTCCCAGATTCTTAAAGGAGTTTAATACCTCCAAGCTCGAAAAGAGCTACCAATCGATGGTTCGTAAAACTCTGAGGGATCAGGGCTTTGGCGATTTTAAAAAGGCGACGGCTTTATTTGAGTATTCACGCAGCAAGGACTTTGGTTATTTGTTGATCACTGAATTCGAAGGGGTGAGGCCCAAGAAACTTGGTCCTGCTTTGGATAAGGTGCTTGCTGAAATGAAAGGGATCAAGGGATTGATCATTGATATCCGGTTGAATCCCGGGGGTACTGATCAGTGCCTCTACCAGATCGCCAGTCGGTTTGCCGACAAGAAGCGGGTGGGGCATATTCGCAAATCCAAACGCAAAGCGGGTGAGGGCGAGGATGGTTTTAGTGAGTTGAAGACACGGTTTCTAAAGCCGGCAACGGATGCGGGGCCCAACGGTACCTTTACCGGCCCGATTTGCCTGCTGACTCATGGAGCATCTTACAGTGCAGCTGACGCTTTTGCCATGGTGATGACGGAGCTGCCTCACGTCACCATCATTGGTGAACCCACCAATGGGATTTTCTCGAACATGCTGGAAAAGAAACTGCCCAATGGCTGGAAGTACACACTCTCTTTTCAGGTATATTACGCGGCTGATAAGAAATGCTATGAAGGAAAAGGAATTCCCGTGGATATCGAGGTGCTAAACAAGCGTGAAGACCTCGAGAAAGGAGAGGACCCATTGATCATGAAATCAATCGAGGTGCTTTCCCCAAAGTAAGTGTTTTTTGACGCGCACAACCACCTGCAAGCGTTGCGCTTTGGTGGACGGCAGGCCGAACTACTAGCCGAGTGTCCCGAGGTGGCGCGCATGGTGGTCAACGGCTGTTGCGAAGAGGATTGGCCGGCCGTAGCCGCGTTGGCGGAGGCACATCGGCAAGTGCTCCCCAGCTTCGGCTATCATCCATGGTGCATCCACGAGCGCTCGGACCATTGGGAAGCAGAATTGAACCGAATGCTCGACGCTCATCCCGCTGCCGTCGGTGAGATTGGGCTCGACCGTTGGAAGGAAGGGCTCAATTACGAAGGACAGGAGGATGTGTTTGTCACCCAGCTCCGTATCGCTTCCGAGCGCAATCTTCCCGCCAGCATCCATTGCCTTAAGGCATGGGGGCGAATACTAGAGCTACTACAGGAAGGCCCAATTCCTGAGCGCGGTTTTCTGCTGCACAGCTACGGTGGCCCGACGGAAATGGTGCAGGCCTTCGCGCAACTAGGCGCGTACTTCAGCTTCCCGGGTTATTTTTTGCGCGCCGCCAAAGGGCGTCATCGCGAAGCGTTCAAGTCCGTGCCTGCAGATCGGTTGCTAATTGAAACCGATGCCCCGGATCAACGGCTGCCGGACGCACTGAATGCGTATCCGCTCACGGACTCCGCCGGCGAGCCCATGAATCATCCGGCCAATTTGCCGGTGGTGTATCAAGGTGTGGCAAAAATCTTGGAGACGCCGCTGGTCGCTTTGGCGGAGCAGGTCGAAGACAACTTCGAGCGTTTGTTCGGCAACTAATAATTTGCTCGTCAGCACGCGTGTTGAGCCCAACCATGGCAACTGCATTCAATGAAGGTATTGGTTTTAATTTTATTGGTTCTTAAGGGCGCCCTGTGGGGTGCGGATGAAAAAGGTTTCGCCGCGATCTTCAATGGAAAAAACTTTGATGACTGGGATGGCAAACCCGAGGCATGGGAAGTACGGAATGGTGAGATTTGGTGTACGGGCAAATCTCAGGAAAAGAATTGGCTTATTTGGCGAAAAGACCAGCCGGCCAATTTCATTCTACGGCTCGAATTCCGTTGGGACAAAGGTAACTCAGGAGTGCAGGTGCGTAGTGATGACTTGGGTAAGTGGCAGGTCTTTGGTTATCAGGCGGAAGTAGCTGAACAGGTCAAGATGGGTCTATGGCATCATTCACTACTAGCCAAGGAACATCCCAAGAAAAAGGCACGCCATTTGATGGCCACCGCCGGTCAGGTTGCCACCTTGACCCCTGACGGCTCCAAGACAGTAAAGCAAGGCTGGGATCCCAAGAAGGTTCAGTCGCACTTCAAAGAGCACGAATGGAATACGATGGAAATCATCGCCAAAGGCCCGAAACTCATCCACAAGGTCAACGGCGTGATGTTCGCCACCGTGATTGATCACGATAAGGAAATGAGCCGCAAGAAGGGCTTCATCGCACTGCAGGATCACGGCAAGGGCTGCATCGTTGCATTTCGCAAAATTAGATTAATGAAATTGCCATGATAAAATTGCATTCAGCTTTTTCACGTTGAGCATAGAGGTTTCAAAATACCTGACTTGTGCAGACCCAGTGCTGGGTCAGTTCATAAAGAAATTCGAGCCGGTTACACTGGTGCCCAATAACCGCATCACCCTTTTTGAGGCACTGGTAAAGTCAGTTATCGGTCAGCAACTGAGTGGTAAGGCGGCTCATTCAATTCTCTCTAAATTAAAGGTTCAAGTAGGCGGCAAAAAACCTATTAGCCCGGAAAAAATACTGAGCACGCCTTACGGAAAAATTCGAAGTGCTGGCGTTTCTGACTCAAAGGCCCGCACCATTATTACCTTGGCTGAAATGGTAAAGACTGGAGCTATCCCTTCGTCTCGAAAAATGAGAAGCATGAGCGACGAGGAGATTGTCCAAGCACTCACAGCCGTTAAAGGTATAGGGCAATGGACAGCAGAGATGATTCTGATGTTCAAACTAGGTAGGCAGGATGTAATGCCTGCTGCCGACTTGGGAGTTAGAAAAGGTTACTCCATCATTTTTAAAAGCAAGGAGCTCGCCACGCCCAAGGCTATTTTGGAACATAGCCAGAAATGGAGCCCCTACCGGTCATTCGCGGCCAAATACTTTTGGGCGGCAGCGGATGCAAAACTCTAGATGTGTCTCAGGAATCGAACTGACAACGCATTTTGAATTAAGCTAATTCTCCTACCACATGGCCGGCTGCTGCTAGGCCGAATGCGGCGGTGACGTGAGTAGCGGCGCCGAGTCCGGCTTCGCAGTTTAGCTTCAATGACTCACCGCTTTCGGATTTATTTTCGCAGACGGTGCCGTCGGGCTGGGGATATTGCACAGGCTCGGCGGAGTAGACGCAGGGGAGCTGCCATTTCTTGGTTCCACGAGGGAAGTCGTGTTTCTGCCTCAATTGCTTGCGCACTTTGAAGAGAAGTTTGTCGTACTTGGCTCGAGTAAGATCGGTCACGCGCACCGCCGTGCCATCGCGTCGGCCACCGGCTGCACCGCAGGTGATGATTGGAATTTTTCGCCTTCGGCATTCATCAATCAGCAGGCATTTATTGGTGAGGCCGTCGATGGCATCAATGAGGTAATCAAAGCCGCCACTGAGAATGCTATTAGCAGTTTGTGATGTGAAAAATTCCGTGCGTGCGTACACGGTGCAGTCGGGGTTGATGCGGTGGATGCGTAAGGCTAGTTCATTCACCTTTGCCTTATTGATGCTGCCCTCAAGCGCATGGATTTGCCGATTGGTGTTGGTGATACACACCTCGTCGAGGTCCACGAGTGTCAGCTTGCCAATACCCGATCGGGCCAGTGCCTCTGCACTCCACGAGCCGACGCCACCCACGCCGATGACCGCCACATGCGCAGCGCGCAGCTTGGCTAGGCCGTCTTTGCCGTAAAGGCGGGCGATGCCGCCAAAGCGTGCGTCTGCGGTGTCCATCAACGCCCGAATTGTTTTTGCACTGCTTCCTGGAACGCCTTGCGCACGGGCGAGTTGTCGCCGTTACGGAAGCCGGCACGCTGGATCATCAGCACCACGATGCGGCCGGTCTTGGGATCGGCCCAGCTCTGGGTGGCGTACGCGCCACCATGCCCGTAGGTGCCGGTCGAGAGCGAGGCAGTGACTTCCATGGGAGTCTTTACTACCTGAAAGCCCAGCCCCCAGCTCATGCCGTCGACAAAACCGGTTTTAATGTCGCCGGTCTGCGTGCGTGTCATCAGTGCTGCGGTTTTTTTCTGCAACACCTGTTTGCCCTTGTAGGTGCCGCCGTTGAGCATCATTTGATAAAATGCCACCACATCGCCCGCCGTGGAGTAGAGGCCGCCGGCGGGGTAGGGCGTTCGCTTGCGGTTGGAGAGGCCGCCCTTGAGAAAGTACACGTCCACCGGCTGCAGTTTTCCGTTTGAATCCGGCCGGTAACTGGAGGCGATGCGCTTGGCTTGCGCGGGAGAAGGCCAAAACGTCGTGTCCTTCATGCCGCACGGATCGAGCACACGCGCCTCCAGGTACTCGGCAAACGGAGTGTCGCTGACGACCTCTACGATGCGGCCAAGAACGTTGATTCCGGCATTGCTGTAACTCCAGCGGCTGCCCGGCTCGAACTGCAGAGGCGTCTTGGAATAGCTCATCACCAATTCGGCCAAAGTGCTCTCCGGCCTCGGCGAGTTGGTATTGGGCAGGCCGCTGGTGTGGGTGAGCAGATCCCGAATGGTGATGGCGCGCGCAGGCTTCTTAAGCGTGAGCTTACCCTTCGCCCGCGCTTCAACCATCCATTGCCCGGCAAATTCTGGGAGATGTTTCTCGACTGGATCTTCAATCGACAGCTTGCCCGCCTCCTGCAATTGAAGCACGCAAACGGCTGCCATTGGCTTGGTCATGCTGGCGATCCAAAATAGCGCATCCGGCGGCATCGTTGTTTTCTTTTCCAGATTAGCAAAGCCGGTTGTCTCTAGGCTGAGGATATCTGACTTAGTCCCTACGGCCGTCACGCTGCCGGCAATGACATTATTGGCTACAAAGCCATTCATCACCACCCGCACCGGCGAATCTGGCGGCAGGGCGAGGGAAGTCCACGTGAGCGAAAGAAGCAGGAGAGGGATTAGTTTTTTCATATTAGTTTGTCACTCTATGGGTCTTGTGCACGGCGGCTTGGGCGGTGCATTTGATCAAAATCTCGTCGATGCAGACGTGCGGCGGGCGCGTAGCCATCCAGATCATTGCCTCGGCGATGTCTTCCGCCATCAGTGGATCGAGGCCTTCGTACACTTTGTCGGATTTCGACTGGTCGCCCTTGAAGCGGACCATGGAAAATTCTGTCTCCGCTAGGCCCGGGTCGAGCGTGCCCACTCGAACGCCCGTGCCGTTGAGTTCCAGTCGCAGCGACTGGGTGATTTGTTTCTCGGCCGCCTTCACGCCGCAATACACTGAGCCGCCCTCGTAGGCCACGCGGCCTGCGATCGATCCGATATTGATAATGGTGCTGCCGGCGTTCTCCATCATGAGAGGCAAACACGCACGTGTCACGCGCATCAGCCCGAGGAAATTGGACTGCACCATCGCCTCCCAATCGGCGTCCTTGCCTTCGGCCACCGTATCGGTCCCGTGCGCGCCCCCGGCGTTGTTCACCAGCACATCAAGTTGCGGCGTGAGCTCCTTGAGCCAGGCAACACAGGCGTTTACGTTGGCTGTGCAGGCGACATCCAGTTCATGAAAATGCACCGAGGCCGCGCCGGCTTCTTGGCACTGGGCGGCTACTGCCTCCAAACGATCAACCCGGCGCGCGCCGATCACCAGATGTGCACCTTCCCGCGCAAAATGCACCGCGCCCTCCGCGCCAAACCCCGCCGAAGCGCCCGTGATGAAAACCCACTTGTCCTTGAGAGAATTATTCATGCTTGGGCTTGTTGTACCGTGACCCTCCAAAGTGTCAAAACTTCTTCCGAAGATAACTTTGAACAAGGATTTTTAAATCCTTACAATGCAAACCATTGCGATTCGCAGAAACCCAACTACACTGCCGCCATGCATCGAATCGTCCTTTTCCTATCCGTGTTCATCTGTGTTTCCCTACAGGCCGCCGACCGTCCCGTGGCCACGTACTCCATCGTTGCTTTCGATCCCGCCACCGGCGACTTAGGCGTGGCGGTTCAGAGTAAATTTTTCGGAGTTGGCTCCGTCGTGCCCTGGGCCAGAGCCGGTATCGGGGCGGTGGCCACGCAATCCTATGCCAACACCACCTATGGCCCGGAAGGCCTGAAGCTTATGGCCGCCGGCAAAACGCCCGAGGCCGTCCTCAAACAACTCATTGCTGTCGATCCTGCCCGCGATCTGCGTCAGGTCGGTATGGTCGATGCTCAGGGCCGCGCCGCCAGTTTCACCGGCAAACGCTGCACTCCCTGGGCCGGTCACAAGACGGGCGATCACTATGCCGCGCAAGGCAACCTCCTCGCCGGTGAAGCGGTGGTGACCGACATGGCCACCGCGTTTGAAAAGGCTCGCAAACAACCGAACAGTCAACTCGCCGACTGGCTGATCGCTGCCGTCACGGCCGCCGAGGCTGCCGGGGGCGATAAACGAGGTCGACAATCCGCCGCCCTGCTGGTTGTGCGCGACAAGGGTGGCTATGCCGGCCTCAATGATCGCTTCATTGATATTCGGGTGGATGATCACAAAACTCCCGTCAAGGAACTCGCCCGTCTCCTCGAGCTTCATAAAAAATTCTACCCGCACGCCCACCGCAACAAACCTGTGCGTCAACCGAATGATTGATCTATGATCATGTCTCTCTTCTCAGAGAGTGTGTGGAAGAGGTAGGTTTTTATTGCCCTCAACTCTCGAATCCCTGCTTTGGGTTTGTCTCCAAATAGGTGGTGATGGCTTGCGTGAATAATTCGCCGTACTCGTTGAGTTTCTTTTCGCCGACTCCGTGGATGTGGCCGAATTCGGCGAGGGTGGAGGGGTATTCGCGGGCCATATGGCGGAGGGCGACGTCGCCGAAAATGATGTAGGGCGGCACGCCGCGTTCGCTAGCCAGTTCGCGGCGCAAGGTGCGAAGCTGATCGAAGAGGGTCTCGTCGCAGGCCAGTTCGCCGGCGCGGGCTTTGCGCGGTCGCGGTCCTTTTTCGGACTTGGTGGGCGCGGGGCGGGTGAGTTCTAACGACGGGCGGTCGCGGTTGCGCAGCCATTCTAGGCCGGCGTCGGTGAGTTCGATCACGCTCATTTGCCCGGGGGTTTGGTGGGCTAATTCCAGTCGCACAAGTTCGCGGGCGATCACTTTCCATTCGTCGCGCCCGAACTCGGAGCCGATGTTGTATGTGCTGAGTTGTTCGTGGCCCCAGCGGCGGATCTTTTCGTTATCCGCGCCGCACAGGACATCGACGATGTGGTTGAGTCCCACGTTGAACCCGCCGTGTTCGCGCACGCGATAGATACACGCGAGCAGTTTCTGGGTGGCCTCTGTGCCGTCGAAGGTTTCCTTGGGCTCGAGGCAATTGTCGCAGGCACCACAGTTTTCTTCTTCAAATAATTCACTGAAATAATCGAGCAATACGTGCCGACGACAGTGGCGACTCTCGGCGTAGTGCACCATTTGCTGGAGCAGCTGACGGGCGACGGCGCGTTCGTGTTCGTCGTCTTTTTCCTCGATGAACCCGGTTTGCTTGGTGACATCGGAGGCGTTGAAGAGCAGTACGCAATCGGCGCTGAGCCCGTCTCGTCCAGCCCGGCCGGTTTCCTGATAATAGCCCTCAAGATTTTTCGGGAGATCCTGGTGGATGACAAAGCGTACGTCCGGTTTGTCGATGCCCATGCCAAACGCGATCGTGGCGCAGATCACCTGTAAGTCGTCGCGGATGAATGCCTCCTGATTCCGGCTGCGTGCGGCGGCGTCCATGCCTGCATGATACGGCGCAGCCTCCACGCCGTTTTCCTTGAGCCGCGCGGCCAATCGCTCGGTGCCGTTGCGGCTGTTGCAATACACGATGCCGCTCTCGCCGTCGTGTTTGCCGATCACCTCCAACACCTGCCGCAAGGCACTGCGTCGCGGAGTGACGCGGTACTGTAGGTTGGGCCGATTGAAACTGGCGATAAACCGCGCGGGCTCCTGCAGGCGCAGTTGGCTGACGATATCCGCGCGCACGCGGTCGGTGGCCGTGGCAGTAAGCGCCATCATGGGGATCTGCCCAAACCGGTGCCGCAGATCGGCGAGCTGACGATATTCCGGCCGGAAATCGTGGCCCCATTCGCTGATGCAATGCGCCTCATCGATGGCGATGCATTGCGGCTTCCAACTCTCGAGCATCTCCTGCGTGCCGCTGAGCATCAATCGCTCCGGCGCGATGTAGAGTAGCTTGTATTCGCCACGATGTAGTCCGCCGATGCGTCGGCGCGATTCCTCCGCGTCCAGTGTGGAATTCAAAAACGTCGCCGGCGCACCCGCTGCTTGTAACGCATCCACCTGATCCTTCATCAGGGCGATCAACGGCGACACCACGATTGTGAGTCCGTCCCGCGCCAGCGCCGGCAGTTGATAGCAGAGTGATTTACCTCCGCCTGTCGGCATCAACACCATCACATCTCGTCCTGCTAGTGCTGCATCAATGATCTCCTCCTGCAACGGTCGAAACGCATCGTAACCGAAGGTGGATTTGAGCAGGCTTTTGAGATCAGGCGTGGGCATATTGGCTATACTCCAATTCCCAGCGGGAAAGAGAAGTCATGTGGGGGGAGTCTGCCTGTTCGCTCGAAGATGACAAGTTTCTCTGTGCTCACGGGCAATGCACTGGATTGGTTTAGACTTTTTTAGTGCCAATCGCGATTGCCTATGGCCCAATCGGGTCTTTGTATGAAACACGTTTTTGCATTCTTTATGGCTGTAGCGCTTGGGGCGCAGGCGGAAAACTGGCCGCAACTGCGCGGGCCGGCCGGGGCGGGCATCAGCTCGGACAAAGGGCTGCCGGTCAAATGGACGGCCAAGGATTATGCGTGGCAGATCAAGCTACCGGGCGTGGGGCATTCCTCGCCAGTAGTGTGGGGTGACGGGGTGATTGTTACCTCGGCGGCGGATCAGGGTGAGCGTCGGTTTATTGAATGTTACGAGGCGGCCACGGGCAAGCCGGTGTGGAGCGAGGAACTGGGGGGTGCCACGCATCCTAAACACGCTCTCAATAGCTACGCATCAGCCACGCCGGCGACCGACGGAAAACGGGTGTTCACCTCGTGGGGTGATCACGATGAATTCTTCATGGCGGCACATGATTTTAAAACGGGCAAGGAACTGTGGCGGCGTCAACTAGGGGTGTCGCTCAGTGATGACGGCCATGGCACGGCCGTGTCGCCGGTGTTGTTCGAGGATCTGGTGATTATTCTGAATGAACACGACACCAGCCCCGGCTACATTACCGCACTGGATCAGGCAACGGGCAAGGTGCGTTGGAAGCTTGATCGGAAGATTAACAAGATGACGTACTCTACGCCGATACTCGTGGAGTATGGCGGGCAAACACAGTTGATCAATGCCTGTCTGGATGACGGTCTGATGGGGTTGGATCCGCGCAGCGGAAAAATCCTTTGGACCACGCCAAATACCTACACGCTGCGGACCGTGGCCATGCCGGTTTACTGGAAAGGCCATGTATTTGGCAGTTGCGGTGGCGGCGGCAAAGGCAAGCTGATGACGGCTGTGAAACTTGGCGGCAAGGGTAAGGTTACCGAAACGCATGTGGCTTGGGAGCGGCGGCGGTCCTTACCCTACGTGCCCACGCCGATTGCTTACGGGGATCATCTCTATCTTTGGCTGGATAACGGCATCGTGGTGTGTGTGGATGCCAAGACAGGCGCCGAGCAATGGAATGAGCGGGTGGGGCGCGGTGATTTTTCCAGCTCACCGGTGTGTATTGACGGCAAGATTTATTGCAGCTCGCGCACGGGCGAATTCACGGTGATTAAGGCCAGCCCGAAGTACGAACTGCTGGGCCGCAGTCAGCTCGGGGAATCCACCCACGCCACCCCGGCGGTCAGCAACGGTCGCCTGTTCCTGCGCGGGTTTCGGACATTGTATTGTCTGGAGGCGAAATAGGGTTACGGCATCACGATCAGGAATTGCACGGAATCGACGATGACGTATTTGCCTTCGGTGCCTTCGGTGCTGATGGTGACGGACCCTTCGCGGCCTTTCTTGAAATGAAACAGGCCGATGGAGCGAAAGAGCTTGGCGATGGGAGCCGGCTCGCCTTCGTTAATCTTCACCACGGTTTTGCCCTTAGAATGATGCACGGTGACGGGCACGCCGTTGGCGCGGCGGATGTTGGAGTTGTGTGACACGCGCACTTCGTAGAGACCGGTCCGCGGCAGGTCCGGCGTGAAGGTGGCGCTCTTTTGCCCCTTCTTTTCCTTCATGTCATGAATGTAGCTCACGCCGACGAAGGGCGGGGTGTGCACGCTGTGTTTCCAATCCCCGACGAGTTTGGCCTCGGTGTTATCCACCACGGTGCCGGCCAGCTTGGATTTGTCCGGCACGATGAACTTGATGTTCTCCGGTTTATCAACTTGATCAGGCCGCGGTAGAAGAGGGTCTCGACTAGCGGCTTGTGCTAAATTCAAAGCATTTACCAGTGCTAGCAATATAATATAAACCATGTGGGTTTTAGCTTACGGGAAACATTGATGGAAACAAGGTAGTGCTGTTCTTAATTTTTTTGTCTTTGGTACCACCTAAAATCTACACCTCAGCGTTGCGTTAAGGCACCAGCCTTATTAGCCTTTGAGGCATGAATCGCATGTTAGTTTTAGTTTCTCTGGTTTTTGTCAGTGTTGCTTCTTCGGCGCAATGGAATGAATTTCGCGGTCCTCAAGGCGAAGGCCATACGGATGCCAAACTGCCGATGGAAGTGGCCGCCCAGGCTCATGTCTGGAAAACCCCGATGCCCGGCAAGGCATGGAGTTCACCGGTGGTCTGGGATAATCAGATTTGGTTTACCAATGCGGAGGCAGATGGTCACAAGCTCTGGGCGGTGTGTCTCAATGTCAAGACGGGTAAGGTGATCCACAACAAACTCGTGTTTGAAATCAAGAGTCCGCAAAAGAGCCCGGTGGCGATGAACAGCTACGCCTCCTGCACGCCGGTGATTGAAGAGGGCCGGGTGTACGTGACCTTCGGCGCGCACGGCACGGCCTGTCTCGACACTAAGACCGCCGAGATCATTTGGCAGCGTCAGGATGATGAACTGACCTGCGATCATTTCCGGTTGCCGGCCAGTTCGCCGATCCTGCATGGCGGGCGGTTGTATCTGATTTTTGACGGCGCCGACCGCCAGTTTGTTGCGGCGCTGGACAAGGCCACCGGCAAAACGCAATGGCGGCACCAGCGCGCATTTGAGTTCGGCACGAACAACGGCGACCGCAAAAAGGCTTATGGCACCCCGGCCATCATTAAGGTAGGCGATCAGGAACAACTCATCGCCCCGGCCGCCGTGGCCACCGAGGCGCTGGACCCAGCCACCGGCAAGTTGCTCTGGACCGCGCGCACCGGCGGCATGAACGCCAGCGGTCGGCCGCTCTACGGCAACGGCCTCATTTTCATCAATAACGGCATGGGCTCACTTGGCGCCATTCCCGCCGTTGGCGGTGCTGAACGTGAAGCAAAATGGAGCACGCGCCGCAACATTCCCAAGAAAGGATCTCTGCTGCTCAAGGGCGAGCACCTTTACATGGTGGCAGACAACGGCGTGGCCAGTTGTCTGGTCGCCGCCACCGGCGAAGTGCTCTGGAGCGAACGGCTCAATGCCGGCGAATTCGCCGCCTCTCCGATCCTCTGCCAGGACCGCATTTACTGCTTCAGCCTTTCCGGCAAATGTGTCGTTCTGGCAGCTTCGTCTAGGGAATTCAAGGTGCTGGCCCGCGGCGAATTTGAGGACGGCTTCATGGCCACTCCCGCCGTCACCGGCAACGCCCTGATTTTACGCACAAAATCCGCCGTCTACCGCGTGGAATAATTCGTTTAAATACTCGCTCAAAATGAACGTCTGAGGTAGTGTCGTAGGCAGAAGAGCGATGCTGCATTTAACGGATAATTCGGTGAGCCGGCGGAGTTTTCTCTCCGTGGGTAGTCTGGCGCTGGGCGGCGTGGCGTTGCCTGATTTGTTGCGTGCGCAGGAGACGGTGAAGCAGCTGGGCGGCGTGGCCAAGGATCGGACGGTGGTGTTCCTCTTCATGCACGGCGGGCCGTCGCAGACGGAGACGTTTGATCCCAAGATGGGCGCGCCCTCGGGCATTCGAAGCATGACCGGCGAGATTCCTACTCGGTTGCCGGGAGTGACTTTTGGCGGCACGTTTGAAAAACTGGCCCGGCTGAACGATAAATTTTCCATCGTGCGCTCGTTTACCACACAGAGTGGCGCGCATGATTCCAAGCCTATCGTTAGCAAACATTCCTACGATGCTCAAATCGGCGGGCATTACGCGCGTGTGGCGGGCGGCAGTCATCCGGAGACGGGAATGCCACGCAACATCTGGCTGCACCCGCAGGCGGTGAACCCAGAGGCGACCGACCCGATTATGAAGCTCGGCCGATTTGATGTCACCGGCCCACTGGGCCCGGCTTTCGCACCGTTCCAACCGAGTGGCAAGGGGGATTTCCGGGCGGACATGAAATTGACGGTGAACCCCGCTAGATTGGACGACCGCCAGGCACTGCTTTCGGGATTGGATCAGTTTCGGCGCACGGTGGAGAGCGGTCGGGCTACTGGCGGTCTGGATAAATTTCAATCGCAGGCATTTGAGACATTGGCCGGCGGGGTCAGCGAGGCGTTTGACATCTCGAAGGAAGATCCCAAGGTACTGGCGCGCTATGATACGGCCGGCCTGATGGATGTGGAGCGGATCAGTAAACGCTGGAACAACCGGCCGCGTTACCAGAATCACGTGAACAATCTCGGCAAGCTGATGCTGATGGCGCGGCGGCTGGCCGAGCGCGGCGCGGGCTTTATCACGGTAACCACGGATTTTGTGTGGGACATGCACGCGGACAAGAACAACGCGACGATGACCGAGGGTATGCAGTATGTCGGCCGGCCATTTGATCATGCGGTGAGCGCGTTCATTGAGGACGTGGAAGCGCGCGGGTTGCGTGACAACATTTTGCTGGTGTGCTGTGGCGAGATGGGGCGCACGCCCAAGGTGAATGCCAAGGCGGGGCGCGATCACTGGGGCGGCAGTGCACCGTTGATGCTGTATGGTGGCGGCCTGAAGATGGGCCAGGTGATCGGCAGCTCGACCAAGGATGGCGGCGAACCGGCGAGCGATCGTGTGACCATTCCCAATTTATATGCCACGCTCATGGAGCAGTTGCTGGATACCGGTGCCGTACGCGCCATGGCCGGGATTCCGAACGAGGTTAACACTGTGATCAGCGGGGCCTCCCCGATCAAGCAGCTGTTGTAACAAATGGCGTAGCCAAGGAGTATTAAGAGTATGTTGACGGTATCGGACATTGCCCCGAATCAAACCTGCGCGGGATTATCGCGCCGGAATTTTCTGCAGGCGGGCGTGCTGGGCAGTCTGGCGTTGCCGGATTTGCTGGCCAACAGAGCGCTGGCCGCCGAGGCCGGTTTGCACCTGAAAGACAAGTGCGTGGTACTCCTCTTTCTGCAGGGCGGACCGCCGCATATCGAGTTTTTCGATCCAAAAATGACCGCGCCGAAGGAGATCCGCTCCATCACCGGCGAGGTGAAAACCAACATCCCCGGCATCACCTTTGGCGGCACGTTCCCCAAGCTGGCGAAGATGACGGATAAGTTTTCCGTGGTGCGCTCGTACGGCTCAAAGAATGGTGGGCACACCTACCATCCGGTGACCGTGGCGGGCAATCCGTTGCAGGCCTCGATGAGCGCGCTCTACGCGCGGGTGGCCGGCACTAATCATCCGGACACCGGAATGCCGCGCAACACGCTGGTGTTGCCCGAGGCTATTGATTCGGAGCTGAAGTTGGGGCGTAATTTTGAAACCGGTGCCCTGCCCACGCTGACGCAGGCCGGTGATCTCGGCGCAAGTTACGCGGCCTTTAACCCGGCCGGTGGCGGGGAGATTAATTCGGACATGCGCCTGCAGGTGACACCTGAGCGGTTGGCTGATCGCAAGGGATTGCTTGGCAGTCTCGACGGACTGCGCCGCGATGTGGATGCCTCGGGCCTGCTGGAGAGTGCGGATAAATATCAGCAACAGGCGTTCGACACCATCTCCCGCGGCGTGGCTGATGCGTTTGACTGGACGCAGGAAGATCCTAAGACCATCGCGCGCTACGACACGCGACCGTTGTTCGACCAGAAAAAGCTGCAGCGTTATTACGACATGAAGCGCGCCAGCAACCTGCTGGGCCTGCAGATGCTCATGGCCCGTCGCATGTGCGAAGCCGGTTGCGGTTTTGTGACGGTGAGCGATTGCGGCTGGGATTATCACGCAAATAACAATAGCCCGAAATACATGACCGGCGTGTACCCAATGGGTAACCAGGTGGATCATGCGGTGAGCGCGTTCATCGAGGACGTGCATCAACGTGGGCTCAGCGAGAAAATTCTGCTCGTGGTCACGGGCGAAATGGGGCGCACACCGCGCATCAACAAGAACGGTGGACGCGATCATTACGGCAATCTTACGTCGCTCCTGGTTTCCGGTGGCGGTCTGAAGATGGGCCGGATCATTGGCGAGAGCGATCGGCAGGCGGCCGAGCCGGCCACGCGACCGTACACGCCCAAGCACCTAATGAGCACTATCATGCACACGCTGTTCGACATCGGCGAACTGCGCGTGGCCGACAGCGTGCCCAAGCCGGTGGCCGACATCATCACCGGCGGTTCGCCGATTGAAGAGTTGGTTTAGGGCACCTCGAAATTGTTTCATTTTCCCGGTGAATAGGGCTCATAATCCGTTCGTCGGTTCATTTGTCGTAAAAAACGGCAGAATCACCCGCTTTTCGCGCTGAAAACGATTGCTTTTTCGCCGGTTTTTGCGCACAAATGGGCGGTTTTTGAGGAGGAAAACCCACATCACTCTGTCAGCGTAACGCCCCCTTTTGCGTTGGCTTGACAGGGAATGAGCGTACTTACACGGATTTGGCTGCCCGCAACGGTGTTTGCGGTGTTTCTTTTGGCGTTGTTCAATCGCCAGGAGTTGGTCGACCGGTTTTTGGAAAACGCCAACTTCCTCACGCGCAATTTCGTCGAGTACGGCGTGCAAATTGGCGTGTGGTTGAGCGCGGCGTTTTTGATGAACCGGATGATTGGCGTGCTGTTTTGGGACGGCTTTATAGGCCGGCTCTCGGACCGGCCTGTGCCGCGCCTGCCGCGTGACCTCACGGCGATGGTGCTCTTCAGCGTTGCCGTGCTGGCGATCATCTCCACCGTTTTTCAACGCGACATCACAAGCATGCTGGCTGCCTCCGGCGTGTTCGGTGTGATCATTGGTCTCGCCCTGCGCACAGTGATCCTCGATCTTTTCATGGGCCTCGCCATTCATATTGAGAGACCGTTTAAGATCGGCGATTGGTTGATGATTCATCAAAACCGCGTGGAGACCCACATCATCGCCGAGGTCATCGAAATCAACTGGCGCACCATCCGTCTGCGCACCACGCGCAACAACATGGTTGTCGTACCCAACAGCAAAATGGGCGACACCATCGTCACCAACTACATGGAGCCCAAGCCGCACTTCCGGATCGATCTCGATTTCACCATCGACTTCGAGGTGCCGAGCGAGCGGGTGTTGCGCGTAATGACCGCCGGCCTCAAGGCCGTGACCGATGGCGAAGGTATTCTGGACGATCCCGTCGCCGAGGTGCGCATCAAGGATTCCACTCTCGAAGGCGCCGAGTACGAGGTCCGCTTCTTTATTCTGCCCGCTAAAATTTCTCCGAACGAAGCGCGCCACGTCGTGAACCGCAGTGTGCTCGAGCACCTCATCCATTCCGGCATCACCCCCGCGCATGCCAAGGAGGAGATCTTCCTGCAACGCCGTGAACGTCGCGCGCTCGATGCCTCTCTCGACGAGGATTTGTACCAGCTCCTCACTCGCACCGAACTGTTTCGCAAGCTCAATGCCGCCGAATTCGCAGCCGTGTTCCGCGAAATGCGCAAACGCGATCTGGCCGAGGGCGAGACGCTTTATGCGCAGGGCGATGCCGGGGATTCGATGTTCATCTGTGTGGAAGGCCTCCTTGCCAGCGCAATCACAGTGCGCGGGCAAGGTGAGGTGAAGGTGGAAACGCTGCGGGCCGGCCAACACTTTGGCGAAGGCACCATCTTCAAGACCACCAGTCGTACCACTACCGTCACCGCCGAGGCTGATTCACTCGTGTACGAGATCGAACGCCACGTCATTGAGCCGTTGCTTGATGTGCGGCTGGATCTTCGCGAACAGTTGGAGAAGGGACTCAAGCAGCAGACTGACCGCATCAAGGACAGCTGGAAGGAAGCTCGGCGCAAGAAAGCTGAGGATCAACCTGAGAAAACCGTGCGCAAATCGCCGGTGAAGAAAGTCGTGCAGGCCTTCTTCCCCGGCATGTTCGAGGGTGCCAAAGAATCGCAGGAGAAATCAACCGATGAAAAATAGGATCAACCGCAGCCATCTCAAGGCCATTGTTCTGGCCGCCATCCTCGCCGTCGTTGCCTTGGTCAAGGCGCAGCCGGTCGCGCCATCCACTGGGAGCCGTGTGAAGCCATGGCTGAAGAATGCTCTGAGCGAACTCTCCAATCTGCCGAGCACCGGCACGGCCAATACCAATGTGGTCGTGGCTTCGCGACGCATTACCCTCAGCTACATTGATCCGGCGCGTGCCGTGCAAATGCTCGCCCTGCACGGCGTTACGATTGGCAAGCCCGAAGCAGCCGTGGACCCGGCACAGTTACCGGTCGTGTTGGCATTGCCCGGGACGATCAATCTCGAGACCATTCCCAAGGCCGAAGATAAATTTCCCCAAACAGAAACCGATCCAGCCAACGAACTGGTCGTGTTTCATAACGAGAATGATCCCGCCCAACTCAGCGGCGTGCTTTCGACACTGGAGAAACACGTGGATCTCCCCGCGCGCCAAATCATCATCGAGGCCATGGTGCTGGAGATTTCCTCCACGGCCCTTAAAGAGATAGGCGTGAAATGGTCGCGCAGCGGAAACGGGGGAGGGAGTACCATCACCGATCACACCAGTGCCCTGACGATCGGCACGCTCAAGTATCCGACCTCCGCTTCGGTCGAGGCGTTGAATCTAACCACCAAGAGCGTTTTCCACAGCATCAACACTCAGATCAAGGCGCTTGTGGCGGAAGGCGAGGCGGAGATTCTCTCGCGGCCGAGTGTGTTGGCGCTGGATAACCGTATGGCGTACATCAATGTTTCGGAGGATATCCCGGTGGCCAACACCTCGTATGCCCCCGGCAACAATTATCAACGCACCAGTTTTGAAACCAAAAAGGCCGGCATCTCGCTGACGCTGCGCCCGCGCGTGAGCAGCAATGGCGAGGAGGTCAGTATGCAGGTCAACGCTGAGGTCACCGCCAAGGTGCCTGATGCGGATGTGCAGGTATTGGGCGGAGCCGGTGGCACAACAGTGCTGGCAAGTGCGCCTACTATTTCCAAACGCGAAGTGAAGACCTACGCCCGCGTGTCCAACAACACGCCGTTTATCATCGGTGGCCTGATCGCCAAGGATAAGCAAAGCAAGGTGGAGAAGGTACCGTTGCTCGGTAGTCTGCCGATTTTGGGGCCGCTGTTTCAAAGCAGTAAAAATAACACTGTGAAACGCGAAGTGATCATCGTGCTCACACCGTTTGTCCTGCCGGAGGAACATGTAATTGGCAAAAATATGCCGATGGATGAGGATAACTTCGACAGCGTCGGCCATCAATTGTTCCGCGATGCCTACCGGATCCGTGCTGAAGACACCTTTGACCTGAATTACCTCTACGAAAACAAACAGCTTCAACGCATGAAACAACTGGCCGATCGGATCGTGGCCGGTAATCGCCCGTTGGCCACCGAATATCCCTACCGGCATTTCTACGGCAAGGCCGTGCCGGGCGAGAGTATCCTGTGTTACCGCCAGATTTATGAGGTGCTTAAGCGGCGCGACCTCCAGAAGAATCTCGATGAAACCAAGATCATCTTTTTCGAGGCCGATGAAAACATTCAATCCGGTCATCGCGTGCAGTTTCTGGACGCCTTCCTGCGCGCTAAGGCGCCGGCGGTTTTAACCGATCAAGGCGGGCAACAGGCCGTGGCCTTGACCTATACCATGCAGCGTTTTTCGGATGACCCGGCTTCCATTTTTAATGAACCGACTCCATCCGTGCAGTTGTTGAATTGCTCGAATGAAAAGGAATGGAGCCAAAAGCTTTGGGAACTGAACCGACCTACGGCCGAGCAGCAAGAGCAATACACCGTACTGTTGCGTCGCAAAAAGGATGTGGAACGTCTCAAGTACGCCATCTTGATGAAGAAGACGGTGGAGATGAACACCGAAAAACTCGTCTTGAGCCTGAGCAATTTTACCCGCGGGCGCCTGCTGCTCATGCCGCGTGTCACGCCCAAGGATATCGAACTGGTCGATGGTGATGTCGCTCGCGCGTTTTTCTATTCTGAGATGTATTATCAGGCCCTGCAGGTGGAGATGGAAAAAGACATCGCCGCCTTCCGGAAAGTCATCGAGGAGAAGGATCATTTGAAACAACTGATAACCCCCGCGCCGCGTCCTTGAGCGGTCGGAGCAAAGGAATAACATGAAAGATCAAAAACCATTCATCATTGGACTCGGGCTAGGTGTCCTAATCATCGCTGGGATTGCGTTGACCAAGCCTAAGCAACCCAAGAAGGCAACGGCTCCTGCGGCCCTTAAGCCATCGCAAGTCCTAAGCAAACCCAAGCCGGAAGAAAAGTCGACGTCCAAGCCCAAGTCGGAGGTGTCCGAAATCGCTTCCGAACCCAAATCAACCGAGGCTTCCGTCATGGCATTGATTGATGCCGTGGACGAACCGGCTGGGAAAATCCGTGTGCTCACCGGCATTGCCCTCAGTCATCTGAAAGCCAGCAAAGACGCGGCTCCGTTGCTTGAGGCGTTGTTGGAGCAGTTCGAGGCGTTGGCGGATGATGCCGCCCGCCGCGAGGCACTGGCCGATGTGAATGAGGAATTTTCCGAGCTGGCGGAGCATGAAGCCCTCGCTGATTTCCAGATCGCCTTGGTGGAGCTGGAGCAGGCACTGAATCCCGGCCCGACTCCAGCCGGAAAACTCATCGCTGGCATCGAAGCTCCCACACAACGCATCAAAGCTCTCGCTCAAATTGCCACCGCCCTGCACGCGGCGGGTCAGGCTGAATTATCCCAAACCCTAATGGAGCAGGCCGGCACGGAAACAGCCGCGTTGGAAGAACCCAACGAATTGCTCACCGCCAACACAGCGATGGCCATCGCCCAAATGAACATGAGCCAACCTGAGGCCGCCAAGCAAATCGAGACGCTGGTCACCCAGATCTCCGCGCTGGAAACCAGCGAAGCCCAACTGACCGCCTACGAAAAACTCACTCGCGAACTCGCCCCTTGGGCCATGCAGGAAACTGTGGCCGCGCAGTTGGAACGCATTCAGGCTTCCGTGCTCAAGCTCCATTATCAGGCCGATCCCGTGTTGCGGCTGGTCAGCGGCGTGGAGGATCCCAGCGGACGCGTGCGCGTATTGTGTAATTTGGCCGGCACCCTGGCGTTGACCGGTGATCTCGAGCAATCCGCCGCCATGCTTGCCAAGGCGCAGGAGATCACCAAGGACTTGGAGACACCCGGCCAATTGGCGCCGGCATTGACCCATCTGGCCGCCGCCCAATCATTGGTCGGACGAGGCGAAGAAGCCAAGACGACTTTGGCCAAGGCGATGGAAACCGTGGATGGCATCCAGTCCGTTGATGAACAAACCGCCGCCCTCGGTGCATTGGTGTCCGCGGTGGAATCCATGGACAATATCGATCACATGGAAACGGTGTTGGCTCAATCGCTCAAGACGGCCACAGCCATTCAGCATCAAGCCCAGTCGGTCATGCAGCAATCACTGCGGCTCATCAACCGCCTGCCTGCCGGTGAACAAAAAGCCGAGGCATTAGAGCAGATCGCCTTGGCCATTGAGCAAGGTGGGGCCGGACAGTTCGTCGAATTGCAGTTTGAATTGGCTACCCTCCATCACGAAGGGCG
>MPLT02311541.1_pt1 | contig 20306 bp, 24 predicted proteins | sample 1617391 | NCBI WGS metagenome assembly MPLT02 (sample SAMN05944800, study PRJNA350692) | marine metagenome | biome: marine; feature: ODZ; material: water; isolation source: 70 m water sample filtered on 0.2 um supor filter | place: Pacific Ocean | collected 2012-04-08 | depth 70m m
AGGGAAATAATCTTAGGATTATCAACTAATCAAAAAAAACCCTCCAATTGGAGGGTTTTTTTATTCATTTTAAATTATTTTACTATTATCTTTTTTTGTTTTTAATTTAGCTAATAAATTTGTTCATTTGCATAAATATTTAAGATGAAAATTATTGAACTAAAAAACTCTGATATTTTAGGCGCTTCAGCAACTTCACTTTGTCTAGCGCATTGTATTCTTACTCCATTACTTTTTTTATCTCCAATATGGTGGTGGTCAAGTTTAAATATCTTATTTATTTCTATTTCTTTTATAGCAGTATATAATTCAGTTAAAAAAACTTCTAGAAAAATAATGAAACCTTTATTTTGGATAGGTTTTTCGTCTCTTACTCTTTCTATTATTAATGAAGAATTTCATTTTTTGCATGTCCCAGAATTGTTTAATTATTCTGCTGCTGCTTTTCTTGCTGGGCTACATATTTACAATCTTAAATATTGTCAATGTGAAGATGAAGAATGTTGTATTCAAAAAAATTAAACATTTAGGTTTTAATCTATCTCTTATTTTGTAGTTTTCTAAAATTAGTTTCATGAAATTAATTTTTAGATTCATAATTTAATAACTACATTCTTCTCCGCTATCCTTATTAGTTAATTTCCATTTGCGATTTCCAGCTTTTTCTGCTTTACAAGCATTAGAATAGACCAAATTATTACAAGCACATACTGGTTTATATTCTTCTGTACAAATAATTTCAGGATTAGGGGATACAAAACAATCGCCTAATATATCGTCATCTTTAGTAGCACAAGAATCAAGTAGAATAAATAGTAATATTAGAATTAGTTTTTTTACTAATCCAATAGCAAGTAAATGTTTGTATTTATTTTTAAAAAAATCTAATTTCATCTTTGTAAATTTATCATATATTTTCAAATACTATGCCATAAGTTCCATACTAAAAAGTTAATTATTTTAGTCTAATGAAAAAATTGTTTTTATTAACTTATTTATTACTCAGTTTAAATATATTATATGGTCAAACTGATTCAAAAAAGAACTATCTAGTTAATACTATTGCATTTTATAATGTTGAAAATTTATTTGACACAATAAATGATCCCAAGACATGGGATGACGATAGAACCCCAAAAGGCAAAGACAGGTGGACTAGTATAATTTACAACAAGAAAATAGAAAACATCGCTAAGGTAATAGCTGACATTGGTTCTGAGCTTACAAACTCAAGTCCATCAATAATTGGATTATGTGAAATTGAAAACAAAAGAGTCTTAATTGATCTTCTTAAAACCAAATCATTAATTAATGAAAATTATGGGATCGTTCATTTTGATTCTCCTGATGAAAGAGGGGTTGATGTTGCTATGCTTTTCAAAGCAAATAGATTTAAGCCTACAAAAGCAAAAGCATTTCCGTTATTTTTAAAAAAATCTAATGGAGAAATTGATTATACAAGAGATCATTTGCTAGTTTCAGGATATTTAGATAATGAACTAATACATTTTATAGTTAATCACTGGCCAAGTAGATCTGGAGGTCAAATGAAAAGTGAGCCCAGTAGAATTTTAGCTGGAAAACTTAATAAGAAAATTATTGATTCTATTCTGATTTCTAACCCAAAAGCTAAAATAATAAGTATGGGAGATTTTAATGATAATCCTGGAGATAAAAGCATAAAACCTATTTTAAATACAGTTTTCAAAAAAACTAAAATTAAAAATGGACAACTCTATAATCCTATGGAAGAATTATTCAAAAAAGGATATGGCTCATATAGATACAGAGGAAAATGGGATATGATTGATCAGTTTATGCTTTCTAAGAATTTAGTTGAAGATAAAAATGGATTATTTTTTTTAAAAGCTGCAGTATTTAGCAAAAAATACTTGATTAATCCAAGTGGAAAATATGAGGGCTATCCTTATAAAAGTTTTGCGGGTGGAAAATTTTTAAATGGGTATAGTGATCATTTCCCTATTTATCTTTATTTAGCAAAGTCTTTTTAAAATTAAAAATTAAGATGATACAAATATTTATAACAGGAGGAACTTTTGATAAAAGCTACAACTATAAGAATGGAGAATTGTTTTTTGAAAAAACTCACCTTCCTGAAATGTTAAAGAGAAGTAGATGTCGTTTAAAAGTTTCCATAGAAACCCTTATGATGATCGATAGTTTAGAAATGAATTCTTCCCACATTAATAATATCATTTCTAAATGTCAAGAAAGTTCATCAAAAAAAATCGTAATAACACACGGAACCGATAGGATGGTCTCAACTGCTAAAGCTCTTGCAAAAGCTAAAATCAATGATAAAACAATCATCTTAACTGGAGCTATGATCCCTTATGAGTTTGGAAGCTCTTCAGACGGATTTTTTAATTTAGGTTGTGCACTATCATATGTTCAAACATTACAGTCTGGCGTTTATATAACAATGCAAGGACAATATTTCAATTGGGATGAGGTTACAAAAAATTCAAAAAAAGGATTCTTTGAAAAACTTTAAATTACACTTTCTATATAATTTATAATTTTTTCCTTTTCAACTGAAGATTTATCTATAATTTCTTTGGCCTTTTTTAAAATCCCTTTATCATTTGAAAGCTCTTTTAAATTAATCTTTACATTTAAAAAAGCCCCATATATTGCAGTATAAATACATAAACATGCAACTCCAGTATCAGATATTGAGTTCTTATTACCCTCTTTAGCTAACTTATAAATTAAAGAATAACTTTCAAATGATTTTTCCATTACTCTTAAAGGTACTTGAGCAGCATAAATTGTAGCTTCATTTATTTTCTGTAATCGTTCTTTTTTCTCTTTAGCTGAATTATTAGGAAGTTTAAAAGCTAACATTATCTTATTAAAAGCATTAGTATCTTCATCAACTAAAAACAATAACTCTTCCCTTATAATATTAATTTTATTTGCTATCTCACTAAAATCATCAACCTTGTCTTCCCATCCTCTTTTATTGGCTGATAAGTTTGAAACCATTAAACCTAAAGAAGTCCCCAAAGAACCAACATAAGCAGAAACTGAGCCTCCTCCTGGCGCAGGAGATTCTCTAGAAACTTCATCTGAAAATTCATTGGCTGTTAGATCTAAAATGCTTGGATTTTCTTTTGTTATACTTTTTAGATAATATTCAATTATATTTTTTTCCGGTATAAACTTTTTAACCTGATTAAGTCCTAAAGATTCTATTGCTATATCTATTATATCCGATTCGGGTATTCCTATAGATCTATTTTGTTTTTTTAAAAAATACTTTCCTGCATCAAGTATTGATTTTAATGGGATAAGACCTACTATTTCAGATCCAGTAACTCTAACTCCTCGTTTGTTTGCTTTATTAATTACCTCATCAAAAACCACATGTATTGGTGTGGCTGTTATATTAGTAAGATTCATTGAAATTTGAGAAATTCCAAATTCTTCTATATACCATCCTATTGCCTTAACATGCTTTAAAGACCCAGGAATCGTTTCAGGATTTCCTTTTTTATCCTTTACTATTTCTCCAATAACTGGATGTCCTGTTCTTTTTATCCTTCCCTTTTCTCTTACATCAAAAGCTATAGCATTGGCTAATCTTGTAGATTTTGTATTTAAATTAACATTATATGCAATTAAAAAATCTCTTACTCCAATAGCAATCGCTCCTGACTTTTTATTAAATAATTTAGTTCCATAATCTGGCATCCATTCTTTTTTTGAGAGCTTATCTTTTAATCCTTCATATTCTCCTGATCTAATATTAGCTAAATTTTTTCTTGTCTTATTTTTTGCAGCATGTTCGTATAAATAAACAGGTATTTTCAACTCACTTGCTACTTTTTTTGCCAATTTATTTGCATATGGAACAAGCTCATCCAATGAAATATTTGCAACAGGGACTAATGGACAAACATCCGTAGCTCCAAATCTAGGATGTTCACCTTTGTGTTTAGTCATGTCTATTTTTTGAGAGGCAATTTTAATAGCATTAAAAGCTGCATTAATAACAGAATCAGGATCGCCAACAAATGTCATTACTGTTCTATTTGTAGCTTTACCCGGATCAACATTTAATAAATTAACACCTTTAGTATTAGAGATTGCACCTGAAATAGAATTTATTATTTCCATATCATTTCCTTCAGAAAAATTTGGTACGCATTCAACTATTTGAGTCATAGATTCAAAATTTATTATTATAAACCTTCCCTTTTTTACAAATAAAAGATGGTTTGATTTTTCCTTGATTATATAATATTTCCTTATAATCTGAAATATTAAATCCTATAAAATCAGCAATTTTATTTTTTTCTATTATCCCTCTATCTTTAAGGCCTAATGCATTAGCTGCTCTATAAGAAATAGCAGAAAAAACTTCTGCATTAGTAAGTTTTTCTTTCACAGCTAAAATAGAGGCTTGTGTCAAAAGATCACCCATAGGAGCTGATCCCGGATTCCAGTCTGTAGCTATTGCCAAACTACACCCTTTGTCTAAAATTTTTCTTGCTGGCGCAAAAGGCAATCCAATACCTATGCTACAACCAGGCAAAACTACTGCTGAAGTTTTAGATTTTGAAAGATATTTTATTTCTGTTTCATTTATTACTTCTAAATGATCAACAGATATAGATTTGCTTTCAACAGCTACATTTAAACCACCATTAGTAAATTGGTTACCATGAACCAAAGTATCAAATCCTTTCTCATTTGCTAATTTTAAAAATGCCTTTGCTTCTTTAACATTAAATGCTCCTTCTTCAATAAAAATATCTATTCTATTAGATAATTTATCTTTTTTAATTGAAGGCAATAGATCATTTATTATAGAACTTAAATAACTTTCAGACGAAATTTCTTCATTTTTAGGAGGCACATGCGCTGCTAAACATGTGCTAACTAAATCATAAGGATTACTAGCATCAATATCCTTTATAATTTTTAACATTCTTATTTCATTTTCAAAATCTATCCCATATCCACTTTTAACCTCACATGTCAAAACACCTTCTAAAAAATGTCTATTCAGCCTGTCCTCAGTTAATTTTTTCAATTCATCATAGCTAGATAATGCCGTTTTCTCCATAGTGTCATAAATTCCTCCTCCTTCGGAAAGAATTTGCTGATAAGATATTCCTTGGATTTTTTTTGAATATTCATTTGCTCTTGATCCAGCAAAACAAACATGAGTGTGACAATCAATAAGCCCAGGCAACAAAACATGAGGAGAACTGATTTCAACAATCTCATCACACTGGCTTTTTAAAATTGAAAATTTTCCTGTTTCAACAATTAATTCCTTTTCAACAATAATACCACCATCATAAATTATTTCTAAATCTTTATCAATTATTGGCCCATTCAAGGGAAGATTTGACATCGTAATTATTTGCGTAAAAGGGCCAAAAAGAGTTCTCAATTTTATATTTCTAAATTAAACTTGTTTAAATTAACATTTGCACTACTATATCCTGCATCGCTATGCCTAATTATTCCAAGTGCTGGATCATTATATAAAACTCTTTTTATACAAGATTCCGCTCGATCACTTCCATCAGCTAAAATCACCATACCTGCATGCTGTGAATATCCCATTCCTACTCCACCTCCATGATGAAATGAAACCCAAGTTGCTCCTCCAGCAGTATTGGACATTAAATTTAATAACGGCCAGTCTGAAACGGCATCTGATCCATCAAGCATTCCTTCAGTTTCACGATTTGGAGAGGCTACTGATCCACAATCTAAATGATCTCTTCCTATTACAATTGGAGCTGATATTTTTCCTTCTTTAACTAAGTTATTGAAAATCAATCCAGCTTTTTCCCTTTCACCCATACCCAACCAACATATTCTACAGGGTAAGCCTTGAAATTTCACTTTTTTTCTTGCTTCTTCAATCCATCTTATCATATTTTTATTTTCAGGAAATGCTTCAATTAAAGCTTGGTCTGTAGTGTAAATATCTTCAGGATTTCCTGACAGGGCTGCCCATCTAAATGGACCTTTCCCTTCACAAAACAATGGCCTAATGTAATCAGGCACAAAACCGTTAAAATCAAAAGCATTATTAGCGCCTCCTTGTTTTGCAAATTCTCTTAAATTGTTACCATAGTCAAAAGTAATTGCACCCTTTGATTTCATTTTAAGCATAAAATTAACATGTCTTGCCATACTCTTAAGAGATCTATCTTTATATTCTGCAGGATTCTTTTTTCTTAAATTAATTGCCTCTTCTAATGTTATTCCATTAGGGACATAACCATGAACTGGATCATGTGCAGATGTTTGATCAGTTAAAATATCTGGAATAATATTATCGTTTAAAAGTTTTTCAAGCATATCTCCAACATCACTAACTAGGCCTACTGAAATGTTTTTCCCTTTTAATTTAGCTTCCATAACTATATCTCTAGCCTCCTCGTAGGAATATGTCATTTTATCAATATAATTTGTAGCTAATCTCTTTTCAATTCTTTTAGGATCAATATCTGCTCCCAAAAATGTTGCCCCTGCCATTGTTGCTGCGAGTGGTTGAGCGCCACCCATGCCGCCTAATCCTCCAGAAACTAATAATTTATTTCTTAAAGAACCATTAAAATGTTGATTAGCACATGCAACAAATGTTTCATATGTTCCTTGTAATATCCCTTGAGTACCAATATAAATCCAACTTCCCGCTGTCATTTGACCATACATAATTAGTCCGTTCTCTTTTAATTTGTCAAATTCTTCCCAATTAGCCCATGCAGGAACTAAATTTGAGTTTGCGATTAAAACTCTTGGAGCTTCACTATGAGTTCTTACTTTTCCTACTGGCTTACCTGATTGTATAAGTAAACTTTCATCATTTTCTAAATCCAAAAGCATCTTAATTATTTTTTCTACCGACTCAACATTTCTAGCAGCTTGTCCTGAGCCCCCATAGACTATTAGGTTATTTGGATCTTCGGCTACATCTGCATTCAAATTATTTAATAGCATCCTTAAAGGAGCCTCTGTCTGCCAACTTTTTGCATTTAATTTATTTCCAGTTGGAGAAAAATAGTTTGGATGATTTGCATATTTTTTTAAAAAAGATGTATAATCCATAAATTTTATGAAGTTAGTTCAATTAATTTTTTTGACTTAATAATTTCAATTGCATTTTCGATATCTATTGTAAATATTCTATCCGCCTTACAATGCTTAATTTTGGATCGAATATAATTGTAACATTTATCAACCTTCAATCCAGATTTTAAAGGATTATAAAAATCTAATGCTTGAACAGAGCAAAGAAGTTCAATCGCTAAAATTTTTTCTAAATTTTCAACAACTCTTAAAAATTTAACGGCACCTATAGAGCCCATACTAACATGATCTTCTTGTCCCAATGAGGTAGTGATAGAGTCAGCGCTTGCAGGAAAACATAAATTTTTATTTTCACTTGATAAGGCTGCCGTAGTATATTGTAAAATCATAAAGCCTGAATTTACTCCACTATTTTTAATTAAAAATTTTGGGACAATCTCATTTCCTTTAAGCATTAAATATATTCTTCTGTCCGAAATATTTCCTATTTCAGAAGCTGCTATTACTGCATAGTCAATAGGTATAGCCAAAGGCTGACCATGAAAATTTCCGCCACTAATAATCTCATCCTCATTTATTACTATTGGATTATCTGTAACGGAGTTTAATTCTATTTCTAACATTTCATTTAGATGAAGGTAGGCATCCCAACTTGCACCATGAACCTGAGGAATACATCTTATAGAGTATGGGTCTTGAACTCTATCGCAATTTTTGTGAGATTCTAAGATTTTTGAACCTTTCAACAAATCTCTAATGGTATTAGTCACTATTAAAGAACCTTTAAATGGTCTTAATTTTTGAATTTTTTGACTAAATGGTTTTATAGAACCTTGAACGCTTTCCAAACTAAATGCTGAAATAATATCAGCATTAATTAAACAGTTCTTAAATTTTTCTAATGCATAGCAAGAGTATGCTGAAATAAACTGAGTGCCATTAATAAGTGCCAAACCTTCCTTTTCCTTTAATGCTATGGAAGATTTTTTTTCTTTTTGTAAAGCTTCTTTAGTTTTTACCTTTTTACCTTTATACATAACTTCCCCCAATCCAATTAATGGAAGGAATAAATGAGCCAATGGAGCTAAATCTCCAGATGCACCAACAGAGCCCTGTGATGGAATAATTGGAATAATATTTTTCTCAATATGCCAACAAATTCTTTTAATTACTTCTAAACTAATTCCAGAAAAACCCTTACATAAAGAATGTACTTTTAAAATCATCATAAGCTTAGAAATTTCTAAGGGGGCACTCTCTCCAACTCCAACTGCATGACTTTTTAATAAGTTTTCCTGTAATAATTTTGAATCCTTATCAGAAATTATAGTATTACACAATTCCCCTATACCAGTATTAACTCCATATATTCTTCTCGATGATTCCAAAACATTTATTATGTTTTGTCTAGATTTTTTAATTTTATTTATTTCTTCATCCTGAATTTGGCAAATCAAATTATCCTCTAAAATCTGCTTAGCCAATTGACAAGTAAGCGTATCTCTGCCATATGAAAATTTCTTTAAAGACATAACAAAATAAAGTTTATTAAATATACAAATTCTGGACTTGAATGAAATTGTTTTATTAACTTTAAAAGAACTCATTTAATTCTAAAATCATGAACAATTTATCTAAAGATGATATCCCTAAACTTGGGAGAAAAATCAATCAATTAAAGAAGAGAATTTCAAGATCTGAAATCAGTAGAAAAATGGAAAAAGTTGAGTTTAGAAAAATGCGAATTAAAAAAATAAAGAATCAAATAGATGAGATTCTTAAAAAGAAAAAAAACACAAGATTATGAAAAAAATATACTTACTTATGTGTATGTTAGGAATTGTTTTCCCTTACTACCATTTAATAAAATTTCTGTCATCAAATAATTGGGCTATGGATGGATTCTGGACTGAAATATTTTCATCTCATCCCGTTTCAATGATTTCGATGGACTTAACTATTGCAGCCTCCTCTTTTTTAATATTTATTTTATATCAATTCAAATCAAAAAAATTAAATCCTACAAAATATTTAATTGCTCTTTTTTTAGTAGGATTTTCATTAGCAATGCCTCTTTATTTATATGATAATCATAATTAAAATTTTATTATTTGTTATATAATTATACCAAAGAATTCCGTTATAATTTAAAACTTGCATATCCCGTCATGTTGGGAATGGTGGGGCATATGACTGTTGCTTTTGCAGATAATGTAATGGTTGGTCAATTGGGAGCAGCAGAATTAGCAGCGGTTTCCTTAGGTAATAGCTTTTTCTTTTTAGCGATGTCTTTGGCAATAGGATTTGCAACAGCAATTACTCCAATTGTTGCTGAAGCAGACTCTTCAAAAAATATAACAGGAGTTAGAGACGCTCTTAAACATGGTTTAATACTGTGCTCTATTATGGGAATTTCTTTATACCTATTATTAATGCTAGTTAAGCCAATAATGTTTGAAATGAATCAACCAATTGAGGTTGTAAAATTAGCAATCCCATACCTAAATTTCATTGCTCTATCTATAATTCCACTAACTATTTTTGAAGCATTAAAAAGATTTTCTGATGGATTATCCAACACAAAATATCCTATGTATGCTACTGTTTTAGCTAACGTAATAAACATTGCACTTAATTATCTATTAATATTTGGATACTATGGATTTCCAAAATTAGGCATTACTGGAGCTGCAATTGGAACTTTAGTTTCAAGAATTATTATGGCAATTTTCTTATGGATTATTTTTATAAATAAAGAAAAATTCAAGAAATACATTTTTAATTTAAATTTTAAAATAATTAATAGTTCCATTTTTAAAAAAATAATTGATTTAGGGTTCCCATCGGCATTACAGATGCTTTTTGAAGTAGGTATTTTTACTTGCGCAATTTGGCTTAGCGGAGTATTAGGCAAAAATTTTCAAGCTGCAAATCAAATAGCTTTCAATTTATCAGCAATGACATTTATGATTGGTGTTGGATTAAATGTAGCTGCAATGATTCGAGTAGGAAATCAAAAAGGATTAGCTGATTTTGTATCGTTAAGGAGAATCGCATTTTCTATTTTCTTGTTAGTTATATTAATTGAAATAGTTTTTGCTTCTATGTTTTTTACTTTAAGAGATTGGCTACCCACACTATATCTTGATACAGAAAATGTTGCTAAACTAATAGAAAATCAAGAGGTAATTATGATAGCTTCTGAATTATTAATAATTGTGGCTCTATTTCAAATTTTTGATGGATTACAAGTTGTTATATTAGGTGCATTGAGGGGAATGCAAGATGTAAAAATTCCAACGATAATGACTTTTGTAGCATATTGGTTAATTGGATTCCCAACATGTTATTATTTAGGGCTTTACACTCCCTTGAAAAGTACAGGCATATGGATTGGATTACTTTCAGGCCTCGCTTCCGCTGCCATTATGCTATATATAAGATTCAACTACTTAACTAAAAAATTAATTGCTAATAATAACACTGACTAAATCCAAATATCATTTTCAGAAGTTAATTCACTTACTTCTAAGTCGCCAGTATTCACAACACCTCTAGGTTCAATTAATAAAATTTTTGCTTCATTTTCTGCGCATGGTTTATGCTCCAATCCTTTTGGAACAACATACATTTCTCCTTCTTTTAAATCAACATGGCCTTCTCTAAATTTTATTGTCAAATTTCCTTCTAATACAACAAATGTTTCATCGGTATCATTGTGACAATGCCACTGAAAATCTCCTTTAATTTTAGCAAGTTTGAATTGGTAATCATTCATTTCAGCAATAACTTTTGGTGACCAATAATCATTGAACAAACTATACTTCTGTTTAAAATTAATTGCTTTAAAGCTCATATTATTCTATTTCTTGTGAAGATTGAGTAACTGCATCAGAAAAATAAAATTTTATTTTTAGCTTATCATCTACTTTTACTAAATAAGCACTTTCAATCCATTGATAATTTAAAAGAGTTTTCTTTCCTTCATTTAAAGTAACAAACCTTCCGTTATTTTTAAAATATGCGTGAGCTGATCCTTTGTCAATTGAAATGTTCCAATCCGTTATTTCCCAATCATCTTCAATTGTATTAAATGTGCTAGCAAATTCTAAAAATTCTGCAGCATTCATTTTTTTGCCTATTTCATATAATACATAATCATCTGTAACATAATTATAAAAATTATTCTTGTCCTCGCTCTCTACAGAAAAGGAATCAAACATTCCGAATATTGTGTCTTTTACATCTTGCTCTGTAATTTCATTAGAATTATTACAACTAACAATTAATAAAATTCCTAAACTTAAAATTATTTTTTTCATTTTATTTTTTTACTACAATATATTAAAATTATGAATCATAATTTTTATATAAATTTGTCAAAAAAAATTATGGCACGCTCACATCTTTCACTTAGATCAGGGAACCCAGCATTGGGTTCAAACACATTTAAAGAAACTGAAGGCATGAATAGAAGTTCAACAGGGCCTTTAATAAAGGACGACTTTATGACAATAAAAGGAACGGTTGACAAAACTGCTATTTCTTTACTTCTAATGTTATGCGCAGGTTATTTTTCATATTTTGAAAATTCAATAATATATATGGCCGTTGGTGGAATAGGTGGTTTTATTGTAGCATTAATTACCATTTTTAAAAGACAATGGTCTCCAATTACAGTTCCTCTATACGCCATGCTTGAAGGATTACTTTTAGGAGGCATTTCATTTATGTATGGTCAACTTTATGAGGGGATCGTTTTTAATGCAATTATGTTAACTATTTCTATTTTAATTTCTTTGCTATTTGCATATCGATCAGGAATAATTAAAGCAACTGAAAATTTTAAGCTAGGAGTTTTTGCCGCTACTGCTGGAATTTTTCTGGTTTATGTAATTTCATTTATTGCTAGTTTTTTCGGAGCAGGATTCTCATTTTTAGATCCAACTAATGCCTCATTATTTAGTATTGGAGTAAGCCTATTTATTGTAGTAATAGCATCACTAAATTTAGTATTAGATTTTGATTTTATTGAAGAGGGAGCTGAAAAAGGAGCTCCAAAATATATGGAATGGTATGGTGCCTTTGGGCTTTTAGTTACTTTGGTTTGGCTATACCTTGAAATACTAAGATTACTGGCAAAATTAAATTCTAGAAAATAAATATTTCCTTGTTCTAAAATTTATTCATAAAAAAACCTTCAATTTCTTGAAGGTTTTTTTGTGTGAATAATTTCTTTGGAAATTTATTCTTCAGAGTCTTCTTGTAAAGAAGCTAAGAATCCCCCAGCGTCAAAATAATCTCCGCCTGAAATAATAAGTCCATCCTTAAAGTCCCATGTGTGATATGTTGATGGCAGCTCCCAACTTTTACCAGTAGCAGAGTGAACTCCAGTCCACTTTCCGTACGATCGCACACTTCCGTCAGGCAACCCTGTTTCAGGAGAAACTCCTGGCAAATAATTAGTTGGTGTATAAACAACATCCTCCATTTCGTCTTGCCAACCTTTTAAGTATTTCCCATACTCTTCTTTTCCAATTTGAGGAGATCCATAAAAGGCAGGTTGCCATTGTATATCTTCATGAGCAAGATCAAGCTGGGCTTGATGATCAGCCTCTGAACCTTGAAGCGCAAGTTGTTTTTTTACAGTTTCTACATTAGCAGCATAGTCTGGGTGATTTCCTTGAGAACAAGAAATAAAAATACTTACCAAAGCAATTAATAAAATTTTTTTCATTTTAAAATAGTTTAACGTTAATAATCAACAATATAATGATAAGTTTATTAAATATGACTTTAGATTGATCTAATTACAGTATTTTTAAATTCTAAAATATTGTATGGATACTTTAAGTCATGCTCTTTATGGTAAAGGGTTTTTTGGATATAGAAAATATAGATGGTTCTCTCTCCTTTTTGGAGCGCTCCCAGATTTATTTTCCTTTGGTTTGTATTTCCTTTATAATCTATTATTTAACAGCAACAAGCTTAATTTTGGAAAACCCTCAGCTGATGCCATTCCTTATTGGGTATATGATTTATATGAATTTTCTCATAGTATTGTCATAGCCTTTATTTTTATAGGCCTAGTGTATAAAATAAATAAAGATTTTGCTTTCCCAATGTTGGCATGGCCTTGTCATATTATTTTAGACTTTTTTACACATAGTATTGAGTTTTTCCCAACTCCTATTTTATGGCCAATTTCTGATTTTAGATTCGATGGCATTCCATGGTCTAACCCATATATTCTAATAACAAATGTGATCTGCATATTTTTGTTATTTATATATAGAAAAAAGAAAAAAAACAATAAAATTTAATTATGTATAGAATCGCTTTATTCCTTTTATTATTTTTTCAATTCTCCTTCTCACAAAACATTTTAGATTTAAAAAATAGGGCCACTATTATTAAAGAAATTCAAAAAGACAGAATTGAAAATTTGCTTCCCAGCCTAATGAAAGAAACTGGAATTGATATGTGGATAATTATCACTAGAGAATATAATGAAGACCCTATAATTAAAACATTTTTGCCTCCTACTTGGCTAAATGCTAGAAGAAGGACCATCTTGGTTTTTTATCATAATTCTATTAGTGATAAAGTGGAGGCAGCTGCAATTTCAAGATATAATTTTGGAGAAAACATTCCTTCTATTTGGAATAAAGAAAAAACTCCAAATCAATTTGAGGCATTATATAATTACATTTCTAAAAAAGGACCAAACAAAATTGGATTAAACTTTTCTGAAAATTTTGCCCTAATTGATGGCATATCAAAAACTGATTTTGATTTATTTTACAAGAATGCTCCAAAAAAAATTCAGGAAAAAGTTGTTTCTGCTGAAAAATTAGGAATCCGATGGATTGAAACTAGAACAAAAAAAGAAAAAACAATTTATAATCAACTAGTCAGCATTACTCACAACATAATTAAGGAAGCTTTTTCAACAAACGTAATAACACCAGGTGAAACTACAACTGATGATGTTGTTTGGTGGATGCGAGAAAAAGTGCTTAGCCTAAAACTTAAAACTTGGTTTCATCCAACAATAGATGTACAAAGAAATGAAGCAAGTGATCTTTATGCATTTGATGGAAAATCAAAATATGACATTATCCAACCAGGAGATTTAGTCCACTGTGATTTTGGCATAAGCTATTTAACCTTAAACACGGATTGTCAGCAAATTGCTTATGTTTTAAAACCCAACGAAAAAAATGCTCCCAAATTTTTAGCAGATGCACTAAAAGATGCTAATAGAGTTCAAGATATTTTTACGGATCAGTTTGCTTTAAACAAAACTGGAAATCAAATTCTAAAATCTTCTTTGAGCTTGGCTAAAAAAGAGGGTCTAAATCCTCAAATATACACCCATCCCTTGGGCACATTTGGTCATTCTGCGGGCACTACACTTGGAATGTGGGATTCACAAGGCGGAGTACCTTTTAAAGGAGATGTAAAAATGAATTTTGATACTGTATATGCTATTGAATTAAATAATAAAACCTATTTAAAAGAGTGGGGAAAGGAGATTAGAATAATGTTAGAGGAAGCTGGTATTTTTGAAAAAAGCGGGTTTAGATACGTCAATGGACGACAAGAAAAAATACTTTTAATAGGGAAATAAAAGAAACCCTAGTTCGAAGGACAAGTCCCCCATTTAGGTTTATTGTCTGTTGTTAAAGCGGACGCTGTACTAAAATAAGTTGGCTCTGAAGTAATATTGTTAACACACCATTTAACTAGTCGCTGATTGAATACACTAGCATATGAAAACATGTGCGACATATCTGTTACCTTACTAACCTTCCAATCACCTATGGGTTGATCAAATGACTTTGCAGATGAAAACATATAACTCATGTCAGTCACATTACTCACATTCCAATTCCCGAGATCCTGATTAAATGGTTCATTAAAATAAAACATTTTACTCATATCAGTCACTTTACTAACATCCCAACTTCCAATATCTTTATTAAAATCCATTACTTTTTTATAAATAGATATTAAATAACCTGAAAACATACCGCTCATATTAGTTACATTGCTCACATTCCAACTATTAATATCTTGATTGAATGAATGAGCACTCATAAACATATTGCTCATATCAGTAACATTACTAACATCCCAATTACTGATATCTAGATTAAATAACCAATTCCAACGAAACATTCCTGACATATTTGTTGCCTTACTTACATTCCAACCTTCAATACCAGACACGTTAAAGTAGTTGCCAGTAAAAGCTCCAAACATCCTAGACATATTAGTTACATTACTTACATTCCAATTTTTGAAATCTTCTGTCATACCATTTTCTAAAAACATGCAACTCATATTAGTCACATTACTAACATCCCAACCTGAAATGTTGAAATCTTTTTGAATATCCCCAATTTTATGGTAGAGCTTGGCAAACATTCCTGACGTATTAGTCACTTTACTAACGTCCCAACTCCCCAGATCATAGTGGAATGCATTAGCTCCTACAAACATATTGCTCATATCGGTAACATTACTTACATCCCATTTACTTATATCTTGATTAAATCGAACAGCCTTAAAAAACATTCCAGACATATTTGTTACATTACTTACATCCCATTTGCTGATATCTTTATTAAAGCGACCTTCGTGATAAGCCAGTCCTCCAGAACATATATCATCCTCTGCTGGAAGTGTTATGTTATCTCTCCTAAACATATTAGACATATTGGTAACATTACTAACATCCCAAGATGATATATCTGGATTAAATTGGTTATAATAAACATAAAATTCTCCTTCTGAATTACTTGTTGGGGCATTTGAAAATAGATCGGACATATCTGTTATTAATGTTGTAACAACTTTGCTTAGTCTTTCTTCAGCTGCTTTAATTGACGGTTGATATTGACCCCAATTAGAAGGAATTTTAAATATTGACCTTAATGTTACGATATCCACAGCTTCGTAAGTTACTCCATTAACTTCTCCTTTTGTTCCAGCTAAAACCCAATCTCTAGCTTTTATAGTCACCCCATTTGCATCTAAATAAAATGGAGGGAGCTCTTCAAAAACTGCTGTAACTGTTTTTGGTTTATCTATTGTAATTTGTTTTGGACTTTCTGTTCCCGTTAAATCTCCTTTCCACTCTTTAAATTTCCATTTATTTGTACAATTAGCTGTTAACTCCACTATCGTACCGCTATTATAATCTGTTGAAACACCTGCTTTGATTACTTTTTGCGCTACACTCCCTTCTCCTTCTACTTTAATTGTTAACGGATATGTTTTCTTAATAAAGTTTGCAACTACTGTTTTATCTTCAGCCATTACAAGAGTAGTTTCTTCACCTCCTGTAGCTCCAGTCCAACTTTGAAAAACATATTCTGCAGCCGGGGCAGCAACTAAATTAGCAGTATCGCCAGCTTCATATTGTCTTGTCGCGGGAAGAACTGTCCCTCCTTCAACAGGATTGGCAGAAGTAGTTAATATATATAAAACAGGATTCTTTTGGCAAGAAAACAATAACAAGCAAGAAATGAAAAAAAGGATTTTTTTCATAAATTATGGGAATAAAGAAATTATATTATCCTTGTTGGGAATTGATAAAATTTTCTCAATATAATCTTTATACAATTTGTGTCCCAAAGGCAGTTGTGTTTGAATTTCAGATGGTGTGCCGATTGTAAATTCTCCATTTCCTGTCATTCCAGCTTCTTTTTTACCTGCAGTTTCATAATAATCCCACTCAGCAAGAATTAGCCAATAAGCATATTCCTGAGTTATGATTCTATGATAAGCGTCATCATTTTTTAAATCATCATAACTAGAAATATCATAAATCCCTTTATTAACAGCTTCATTCATCGCCAAATATAATGGTGAAGAAGAGTTTTTATAATTCCAATCTGAATATGCTAAATACATAGTAACAGCTGTGACTGTATGTAAAAGATGTTCTATTACTTCTCCAATTTGATCTGCTCCACCAGTTTTCATTTCCCATATATAATCTGTGCAATTATCCCCATAGGGGTTGGGTGGAGTTCCTGGATTAAAATTAGAATTACTAGCCATTCCATCAACTCCGACTCTTTGATATACATATTTTTCTTTACTAACTGATAAATAATTTGATCTCATTGATTGATCAACATTAGCGCTAGGTTTAAACATTTCGCCATAAGCTTTCCCAACATTATTTAAAAAAGTAGTTGAAACACCCTTTCTGGCAAAAATTCTTAAATTATTATTGTCAACAAAATTTGGAAAATCAGTACTTGTTTCGTCAGAGCCACCTCCCACTTCAGATTCAGCACCTCCACATGAAACGAAAAAAATAATTATCGATATTAAAAAAAATCTATATTTCATTTATTTTTTTATTTAAAGATATGAAAAAACCTTATTTTAATTTTTCCCTCGAATTAATATTCTAATAAACCAAATTGGATAGATAATTACAAAAGGAATGGAATATAGTCCAAGATCCTTTAAAAAACCAAGTGACATTAATAACAATACTGTTACAAAAAAGAATAAAGTTTCTTCTTTTTTTTGATTCATCTTCGACTTATTAATAACCCTATAGCGTTAATTGTAAAGCCAATCCAAAATATAATTAGACTTGAAAAAATATCCAGAATCCAATAATCAATAGCAAAAAAACACATAATCCCAAAGCCAATTAAATCAAGATATTTTAAAACAAATTTTTTCATTATTTAAAGATATAACTATACTTTATCTTCATGGTCAATTAAACGAGCACATATATATGTAAGTATAGGGACCAGGACAACGCCTAGCCATTCTATAAAGCCCATAAAATCAACACTTTCAGGATGGAATATCAAAGCATAAATGAACATAAGAGGGAGTAAAAACCCTGCTAAAAAAAGGACATATGATTCAATACTTTTTAATTGAAGAAATTTTCTAGGACTTTTCACTTAATTTTTAGGTTTTTTAATAATGATATATTCCCTTTTATAGTTTTTTCCAACTTCAATCTCAACTTTTTCAATAAAAGGAATCACATTTGGAGATGAAACTATAATTGTATAATCGCCTGGGGAAATATCAATATCTCTTCTTGCAAGGGGCTCAAAAATATAATTATAACCTCCCATTTTTATTGATGTTCTAACTTCAGTATTGTTAAAAATATTAATTATAGACAACTTTGGATTTTCGGAGACACCAGTTACTATAAAATTACTGCTATCATCATTTGCTTTGATCTCATCACCTAAATCGACAAACAAAACGTTAACATAACCTTGTTTATTAGATAATATATCAATTACATTATAATAACCATTTATGGGTTTATCTGAAATAATAAATAATTGACTGCCAGGAATTAAATTTGTTATGATTTCATAATCAGGCCCTGGACCTTCCAACAAATTAATTTCTTTATTTTTTACAACTCCAATGTAAGACTTGTAGGTTATAGTATGCTGTGTTAAAAAGAGCCCATTATCAACCTCCATCTTACCTTCTATAAATTGGCCATATTCAAACAATCCTTTTCTATAGTAAGTTTCATCTTCTTTTTTTTCAGTGTAAGAACCTGTTCCATGCTTCATGTCATCCTTCCAATTTCCTTCATAAAAACTCCCTTCATTTGTTGTAAATTTTCCTAATCCGTTTCTTTTACCATTTTTCCAAAAACCAATGTATACATCTTGATTTTCAAATGTCATTTTTCCGTATCCATCTGGATTACCAGCATCATTAACACATCCATTATACTGATTATTCTCATATATAATTTTAGTAGAACAATCTTCATTCTGTCCAAAACAAAAAAGTGGAATAAACAGTAAGAGTAGAAGGATTTTTTTCATAACTAGTTATTTTACTCTAATATAACAATTATCTAAACCTTATTAATCTACTTCCTTTATAGAAGACTATGTGGTTGCTGAATTAAAAGAAGAAGATATGCCTATGGTTTAATTATTACAATTTATCCTTCTCGAATCAGTAATATTAAAAATTTTCCAACCCGATTTCTTTTTTAATAAGTGAATTGAGTTTACTCCACAGTGACTTAGTTTATCATCCAGCCAAAATTCATATTTAACCCAGACATTCGCAAGAGGTCCATCAATTTTGACATCAAAAGAAAGTAATTTTTCTTTCCAAACAGGGCTGTCAGGTCTAGAAATAATAGCAGACACAAAATTATCTCTATTTATATTTCTTAATACTCCATCATCTTCTTTAAATGAAGTAGAATTTAAATCAAATGACTTATCAATAACAGAAGCTATTACTAATGAATCTTTATTATGAAACCCTTCAAAAAAAGTTTTAACAACAGATTTTAATTTTAATTTTTCTAAATCTTGCCCAAAAGAAACAAGTGGAATAAATAGTAATAGTACAATTAGTTTTTTCATTTTTTATTGGATTTATAATTTTCTTCCAATGGGACAAAATCAATATTAAGATACCCTCCACTGGCATTATCGTCTGAAACTATTTGAGGTTTGCCTTTAATAATTTCAATAGAATTTCTATGTATGTGTCCAGCAAAAATTCCCATTAAATTTGGTGAATCAAAAACTTTTCTATAAAATTCAAATGTTGTTTTAGTATGACCATTTTCAGGCCATTTAGGGCGTCTTTCTAATTCAAAATTTCGATCAGTTGCTGCCCCCCAAAATGGGTTTCCGCAACCAAAAGAAATTTTCTTTCCAGGTGCATACATTGGAATGTGAATCAATAAAACTATAGGTAATCCAGATGCAACTTGCTCAGAAAAAAAACTCAATTGTTCATCACTTATTTCATAAGTTGAATTATCAATCGCTAAAAATCTAATTCCTTTTATATCATATGCTGCCATTAAAGGGTTGTTCCCTTGATACAAGGGCCTTAAACGTTTTTCTATCCATTCATCACGAAGTGAATCTAATTTACCTTTCATGCCTTCATAATGCCAGTCGTGATTTCCTGCAACATAGATATATGGAATGTCAATATCTTCTAGTTTGGACAACACCCATTCAATTGCAAGTTCTGATGGAAAACTAAAAATATCCCCAATTAGGGTTATAACATCTGCGTTTACTTCTTTAGCAAATGCAAGTGTTTCCTCAAAAGCCTTATTAGGATTTGTTTTAACCCTTGTTTTAAAATGTGTAGTTTGATTATACGCTTTAGCCATACGACTACTATAATTTAAAAAAGGTAATCCTCTATCATCATCC
>MPLT02201037.1_pt1 | contig 20223 bp, 13 predicted proteins | sample 1617391 | NCBI WGS metagenome assembly MPLT02 (sample SAMN05944800, study PRJNA350692) | marine metagenome | biome: marine; feature: ODZ; material: water; isolation source: 70 m water sample filtered on 0.2 um supor filter | place: Pacific Ocean | collected 2012-04-08 | depth 70m m
AAATCCGTCGGCCAATTCATCCTCAACATGGCCGACCACATCATCGGTATCCCGCAATTCGGCCGTGTAAATTCATTAAACGCCAGTGTCGCCGCCGGCATCGCTATGCACGCGTTGGGAGGGGATTAGTTTCAGAAATAAAATTTAAGCCAACACGGGCTTAATCAGTTTCCCGTGCACATCAGTGAGGCGGAAGTCTCGGCCTTGGAAGCGGTAAGTTAGCTTTTCGTGATCGACTCCGAGCAGATGCAGAAGCGTAGCATGGAGGTCGTTGACGTGGGTGCGGTTTTCCTCGGCGTTGTAACCAAGCGGGTCGGTTGTGCCGTGGGTGACGCCGCCCTTGATGCCGCCGCCGGCGAGCCAAAGATTAAAACCCTTCATGTGATGATCACGCCCCACGGCACCCTTGTTACGCTGGGCCATGGGCGTGCGACCGAATTCGCCGCCCCACACGATCAACGTATCCTCAAACATGCCTTTACGCTTGAGATCGGTGAGTAACCCAGCAATGGCGCGATCGACGGACGGCCCGCAGTGGTTTTGCATGTAATCCACGAGACCATTGTGATGATCCCAGCCGCGGTGATAGAGCTGAATGAACCGCACTCCCCGCTGGGCTAAACGCCGCGCAAGCAGGCAGTTGCTAGCAAAGGAACCATCGCCGGGTTTGCAGCCATAGAGATCTAGTGCCTCGGGAGGTTCGCTCATGAGATTCATCAGGTCCGGCACGCTCGACTGCATTTTGAAAGCCATTTCATACTGCGCGATGCGCGTGGCAATCTCCGGATCGCGCGTGAGCGGTGCCTGCAGTTCGTTGAGCGCCTGCACAGCATCAACTATATCGCGTTGGCGCGCGGCGTCCACGCCACCCGGTCGGCGCACGTACATCACCGGATCGCCGGTGGATCGCAGTTGGATTCCCTGAAACTGGCTCGGCAAAAAACCCGCGTGCCACATGCGTACGGAGATCGGCTGCGGACTGCGCCCCGCATGCGAACTGAGCACCACAAACCCTGGCAAATCCTCCGTCTCACTACCGAGTCCGTACTGGATCCACGAGCCCATACTCGGCCGACCGCTGATGGTGGTGCCGGTGTTCATGAGGGTGTTAGCCGGATCATGGTTGATGGCGTCGGTATGCATCGAACGAATCACAGCGAGATCATCAATGTGCTTAGCAAGATGCGGAAAGAGCGTAGTCATCTCCGTGCCGCTTTGGCCGAATTTTTTAAACGGAAACTGCGGCCGCAGACAGGCGAGCTTCTGGTTCTGCAGCTGCGCGATCGATTGCCCCTGAGTGTACGATGCCGGCATTGGCTGGCCGTCCAGCTTCACCAGCTCCGGTTTGTTCGCATCAAACGTCTCCAAATGCGATGGACCGCCGGACATGTACAAATAGATGACCCGCTTCACCTTCGCCGCATGATGCAACGGCCGCACCACGCCCGGCCAACGCTCCGTCTTGCGGCCCGCACCCAGAGCGGCGAGCGCCACGCTGCCTAAACTCAAGCCGGTCCGCCCGAGGAAAGCGCGGCGATTTAGGTCGTTTGTCATGATGAATGATTCACCACAGAGACACAGAGAGCACAGAGTTTTTTCCAGTCATCTTCTCTGTGCTTCTTCGGTTAAAAATCAGGCCAAGATCGGCTTGAGCACTTTCCCGTGCACATCGGTCAGCCGGAAGTCGCGACCCTGAAAGCGGTAGGTAAGCTTCTCGTGGTCGACACCCATGAGGTGCAGAATGGTGGCGTGGAGATCGTTTACGTGCACGACGTTTTCCACGGCGTTATAGCCGAAATCGTCGGTGTTGCCGTAGCTCATGCCACCCTTGATGCCGCCGCCGGCGAACCAGCAGCTGAAGCCCTTGATGTGGTGATCGCGCCCGCTGCCTTGCGCCATCGGCGTGCGGCCAAATTCGGCGCCCCACAGGATGAGAGTGTCTTCCCACAAACCGGAACCCTTAAGATCCTTGATCAGCGCCGCGACGCCTTGATCGACGATCTTAGCGGTGTTTTGCATGGCGCCCTTGATGCCGCCGTGATGATCCCAACCGCGGTGATAGAGTTGGATGAACCGCACGCCGCGCTCGGCCAAGCGCCGGGCGAGCAGGCAGTTGCTGGCAAACGAACCATCGCCGGGTTGCGCACCGTACAGGTCGAGAACGCCCTTGGGTTCCTTGGAAATATCGACCAGCTCAGGCACGCTCATCTGCATGCGGAAGGCCATCTCGTACTGTGAAATGCGCGTGGTAATTTCCGGATCCTGCACGGCGGCGTTCTGCAGTTGGTTGAGCTGTTGCACAGCATCGACAACATCGCGCTGGCGATCGGCATCCACGCCGTCTGGGCGTTTCACATAGAGAACGGGATCGCCCTTCCCCCGCAACTGCACGCCCTGAAAGCGGCTGGGCAAAAAGCCCGCGTGCCATTGCCGGGCGGCCACGGGCTGGTCCTGTCCGCCGCCGCGGGAGATAAGCACGCAATAACCGGGCAGGTTTTCGGTTTCCGCGCCGAGCCCGTAAAGCATCCACGACCCCATGCTCGGCCGACCACTGATGGTGGTGCCGGTGTTCATGAGGGTGTGGGCGGGATCGTGATTGATGGCATCGGTGGTCAACGAACGGATAACCGCAATATCATCGGCGACACTCCCGATGTGCGGGAAGAGATTGCAAATGTGTTGGCCGGATTGGCCAAACTTCTGGAAATCATGTTGCGGCCCGAGGCACGTAAGGTTGTTACGCTTGCCCTGCAACTGCGCAATCGGCTGGCCCTCGGTGATGCTTTTAGGCATCGGTTTGCCGTCCATCTCGCGCAGCTTCGGCTTGTAATCGAGCGTCTCCAAATGACTCGCGCCGCCGGCCATGCACAGGTGGATCACCCGCTTCACCTTCGGCTTGTGATGCGGCTTGGCGAGGATGCCCGGCCACTTGTCAATCTGCGGCCGGTCCGCGGACAGCAACGAGGGATTCAACAGCGAGGCAAGGCCTAGGCTGCCCAAGCCGGCCTTGCCCAGAAAGGCGCGGCGGCTGACATCGGAGGGAAAAAGATCGAATTGGCTCACGGCTAGTTGCGGGTGATGTTTTCGTGAAGGTTTAAGACCACGCGCGCGATGGAGGTCCAGGCGGCTAGTTTGGATTTATCCAATGCCTCATCGGCCATCTTGGCGCCGTTCTTTAACAGCGCATCCGCGGCGACCGCATCGGTTTGATAATGCTTAAGATGTTTGTCGGCCAGGCCAACGAGAATCTTGGCCTCGGCGGCGCTGGGCGCACGGTGCAGCGCCAGTTGGTAGGCGAAGGCGATGCGCAACTCAGGCGTTTTGCCGCCGTCCTTGAGAATACGCTCAGCAAAGATGCGGGCGGCCTCGACATAGGTGGGGTCATTGAGCAGCACCAGCGCCTGTTGCGGGGTGTTGGAGCGCACGCGCTCGACCGTACATTCCTCGCGGCTCGGCGCGTTAAAGGCGGCGAGGCTGGGATGCAGGAAGGTGCGGCACCAGTAGGTGTACAGGCCGCGGCGGTACAGACCCTCACCGGCGTCTGCTTTCCAACTGCGTTTGGGAAAATTCAGGTGCGCCCAGTATCCGGCGGGTTGATACGGCTTGGCACTGGCGCCGCCGATAGTCTTCACGAGCAGCCCACTAACGGCGAGCGCGTTGTCGCGCACCATCTCGGCCTCGAGCCGCCAACGGCCCTGCCGGGCAAGCCAAAGGTTGTAGGGATCCTTGTCCGTAACAGCCTTGGGCGACACGGAGCTTTGGCGGTAGGTGCCGCTGCTGACCATGAGTTTCACCATGTGTTTTACGTCCCAACTGTTTTCCATGAACTCAATGGCCAGCCAATCGAGCAATGCGGGGTGCGTGGGCGGGGTGCCTTGCGCACCAAAATCATCCAGCGGCGTGGCCAGCCCGCGCCCGTGGAACATCGCCCACAAGCGGTTGACGAACACGCGCGCAGTCAGCGGGTTATCCCTCGCCAAAATCCAGTCGGCAAGATCCATACGACTCGCGCGGCCTTCTGGCGCTTGGCCAAACTGCAGGAATCCCGGCACGGCTGGCTGAACCTGATCGCCGGAATCATCCAGCCAGTTGCCGCGCGGCAACACGCGCACCATCCGCGGCTTGCTCATACTAGTGGAAACTAGCGTGGTAGGATAAGCATTTATAGCCGCATCACGAGCAGCAGTCTTAGCGGCGACAGCTTTGCGCATTTCGGCTAGTTCCGGAGCGATGGTGCGGTAGTGATCAGCAATCGCTTTTTGCTGTGCTGCATCGCGTTGAACGGTCGGCTGTTTCAATGCGGCAGCGACTACTGGAGGTAGGTTATGCCCTCCGCGAATCTTGGGCTCAGCCGCGGTGGTAAGGGAGAGGCGGAAATGGCCGATGTTATGATTGGGATATTGCGACTGATGTTTCAGGGTAATGGTCAGGGTAGTATCATCGCCGCCGGCCACGGGTTTCTCAAAAACAAACACCGCCGTGCGATTGGCTGCCTCCACGTGACCGTTGCCGGCCCAGCCGGTTTTGGCGTCAGGCTTGAGGGCATTGGCGACTGGATAGTTGGCCTGCGAGTAATCTGATGTCGCACTAGCAATCTTCACTGGCGATTTGCCTTTTGCCACGGAGAAATGAGTCAGGACAAAATTACCATTTCCGCGTGCGAGTGATTTCTTGGGGAAACTCTCATGCGTCAAAGCTTCCAAACGGATGCCGGTGATGTTTTTCAAGTTAGCGGCCAAAGTAATAGTGTAATCATCCTTGGCCGGGTTTTTGCCAGTGGACAACACACTGTGATCTGCCTGTACCTTAAGGGTGGCACCGCCGAAGGATTTGGCGCTGGTTGGCTTAATCGCCTGCCAATCAGAGCTTTCTGTCAGAGTTTTCTGCAACCCCGCCTCCCAAGTCTTTTGCCCGGTGGATAAATTAGCCTCCACAATTTGTTTGCGAAGCTCTGCCAGCTCCTCTTCCAACACGGCAACCTTTGCCTTGTCTTCCATGCGCGGTACCTTGGTGAATTTCTGACCGCCAACTGGCGTTTCCTCCAGATCAGCAAAGAACGCGCCGAAGCTATAGAAATCCTTAGCCGTGAAGGGGTCGAACTTGTGATCATGACATTCGCTGCAACCGAGCGTGGAGGCCATCCACACTGTGGAAGTGTTGCGGACTCGGTCAGCAAGATACTTAGCAGTGTATTCCTTAGGCTGAGAACCGCCTTCGCGGGTGTTCATGTTCAGCCGGTTGTAGCCCGAAGCGATAAGTTGCGTGCCGGTGCGATCGTTGATGAGATCGCCGGCTAATTGTTCGCGAGTAAACTGATCGTACGGCTTATTATCATTGAAGGCAGCGATGACATAGTCGCGATAAAGCGGCTTGGTCTCATGGTTATCTGAGTGATAACCAATGGTGTCGGCATAGCGCACCATGTCCAGCCAGTACACCGCCATGCGCTCGCCGTATTGCGGACTGGCTAGCAGCCGATCAACCAGCTTGGCGTAGGCGTCGGGCGACTTGTCGTTTACAAACGCCTCGACCTGCGCCCAGGTTGGCGGCAACCCGGTAAGGTCAAAGGACAACCGCCGAATTAACGTGCGACGGTCCGCTTCCTTTGACGGCGCAAAGCCATTAGATTTCAGCCGGGCGAGAATGAAGCGGTCAATGTCATTGTGCGTGAAACCTTTTTGCTCCGCCTTGGGCGCGGCCGTCTTCTTCGGTGCCACATAAGCCCAGTGCTTGGCGAACTCGCCGCCCTGCGCCACCCATTGTTTGAGCAATGCCTTTTCGCGGGCGGTGAGGCTCTTGTTTGACTCAGCCGGGGGCATGAGCTCATCAGCATCGGTCGTGTGCACGCGATAGACCAACTCGCTCTCATCCGTGTCCTTCGGCACAATAGCCGTCGCCCCGCTTTTTAGTTCCTTTGTAGCTGCTTCAAACGAATCCAACCTCAGACCAGCCTTCACCGTACCGGCATCCGGCCCGTGGCAGGCATAGCAGTTGTCCGAGAGGATCGGTTTGATATCTCGGTTGTAATCCACCTTGCCCGGTAGCGGCTCGGCCGCCCACGCCACCGCGGTGAGGCTTAACAAAATTGTAACGGTGCACTGTCTGATCATTTGAAAACTCCGTGGGGAAATTCTAGGTCCATCCGCCCGAGGAGCAACCCAATTCCGTTGGCCCTTTCCGATCCAACTCAACCGTATTAAATCGGGTTTCAAACCGAACCCAACCCGTACCCGGCCCACACTTCCGGCGGCAGAACCGGCGTGGCGCTGGGCTGGCTGGCCACGTAGGCCGCGTGGCCATTGGCCAAATCCAGCGTGGCCGGCCAATCGCGCCCCAGCAGGCGCCCCAGAAGCAGCGCAGCCGTGCAGGCATCGCCGGCGCCCACGCTATCGGCATTCGGCGCAGTCGGATAATGCGCCGGCGCGCCCTCCACCCAGCCCGCTGCCGTGCACGCGGTGGTGCCCGCTTCGCCTCGTGTGAAAATGACGGCTTCCAAATCAAAGCGTTCGCGCAGGGTCGCCACTCGCGCCTGCGGCTCGCCGGCCGGCAACTCTAGCAGATCGGCGACTGTCTCGATTTCCTCGTCGTTCAGCTTCACCAGATTCGCCACCCGACACCCTTCGGCCAGAATATCCGCCGTAAATAAATCCATGCGCAGGTTCACATCAAAAATCTTCAGCGCCGATTTTGCCTCCGCCAAAAACGCCTGCGTCGCTGCATGGGCCGCAGGATACCGCTGGCTCATACTACCGAAGCTCACCGCGTTGCAGGCGCGCGCCAAACCCGCCTCGTGATCCGTGTACGCCAGATGATCCCACGCCGTATCCATCACGATCTCGTACCGCGGCGCGCCGTCCACAAAACTCACCAGCACCTGCCCGGTCGGCTTTGCGTCATCCATCTGCACATATTCCAGTGGCAACCCTCGCGCTTGAAATTCCGCCTGCAACCGTCGCCCCAGATCATCCGTCCCGATCCGGCTGAGCAACACCCCACGCCCGCCCAGCGGATCGAGCAATTGATGCGCCTGCACCGCGACATTCAGCGACGTACCGCCGAGCACGGCTTGATCCGGAAACACATCAAACACCGCTTCGCCTAGGCCGACGATGGTGAGAGGGGATGTCATTTTTTATCTCCCGCACAGACGCGGAGGCGCAAATTTAAAAAACTAATGCACCGTAGTGCCGCCGTTGACGTGAATGTTTTGGCCCGTCACAAAACCAGATGCCTCACTCGCGAGGTAAGTGATCGTGCCGTCCAGATCCTGCGGCACGCCCCAGCGGCCCATCGGAATACTAGCGAGGTAACCGTCCTTCAACTCCTGCGGATCTTTCTCGTGACGCTCCACAGGAATCCAGCCGGGCGCGACCATGTTCACCGTGATGTTCCACTCCGCCAGCTCATGCGCGAGACTGCGGTTGAAACCATTCTGCCCACCCTTGGCAGCGACATAGGCAGTGAAGGGTTTCACGCCCAAGTGAAACACCTCCGAGCCGATATTAATAATCCGCCCCCACTTCTGCTGCTTCATATGCGGCAGCACCGCGCGCGTGACGAGGAACGGGCTCTTGATGAAAAAATCCAGCATGCTCTGGTAAAACGCCCAGTCGTATTCCTCGATCGGTTTCTGCGGCTGATCCGGTGTGGCGTTGAGCACCACGATGTCGATCGGCCCCAGCTGCTCGGTCGCCTCGGCCACCAGCCGGTTCACGTCCGCCTCATCAGTCACATCCGCGCGGAACATCGCCCCTTCCGCGCCGGTTTCCTGAAACTCCGCAAATGCCTGCGCCGCGCGCTCCTCGTTGTGAAAATAATTCTGGGCCACCTTCGCCCCAGCGCGCCCCAGCGCCCTGGCCATCACCTTGCCCAACCCGGTGGAGCTTCCCGTCACCAGTGCCACCTTGCCATTTAAAGAAAAGAGATCGTTACTCATGAATAAGCAAAAGAATAACGATCCGAACGCGATCCGTAAACCTTTGGGCAATCTGTGTTTTTTACTGGCTAGACGACCAAAAGAGGGTAAAATGAAGACATGAAAAAAATGTTGGCATTCATTCTGTGCCTGAGTTGTGGATTGAGCGATATACCGGCTCAACAATCTCCAGGGGGCAGCCGGCGAATGGATGCCAATGGAGATGGAAAAATATCGCGAGAGGAATTCCCCGGACCGAAAGAGTACTTCGACCAGTTCGATAAAAATAAGGACAATTTCCTTTCTGAGGCGGAACGTAATGCCATGCGTGAGGATCGAGGTCGGAACGGTTTTGGTGGCCGAGGTAATGGAGGAGGCCCATTTCGTAGACCCGGCTCAAGTACTGATCCAAGTCAGTCCGAAAAAATGTTTTCGGATATCGACAGTAATGAAGATCAATCCCTTTCACCCGCAGAATGGCAAGCCTACTACGAAAAAATTCTGAGTGCAGCCGATACTAACCAAGATAAAAAAATCAGCGCCCTAGAATGGCAGGCTTGGAGAAACTCTAACCCGACCAATCCCCGACCCGGAAACCGTGGCAATGGCGGCCCGGAAGTGGGTAAAGGAGCACCGAGTGTGAGTGCCCAATTCATGACCCAAAAGGGTGAGCTTGAATTTAATAAAATTACTCGACTCTCGGTAATCATCTTCGGGTCCTACACGTGAGGCCCTTTTTCGCGTGAGGCCGTGCGCCTCCAGAAAGCTTACGAAACCTACGGCAAAAAAGCGGACTTTTACTGGGTCTACATCCGCGAAGCGCATCCCTTAGGTTCATCGCGCCCGTCACCCTTGCAAATTGCCCAGCCCAAAACCTACGGAGAACGCCAGCAAATTGCCCTGACTTGTTCAGCAGGACTAAATCTCACGATTCCGCTTTTGGTGGATGACATTAACGACACGGTAGCCAGTGCCTTTAGTGCATTCCCTGATCGACTCTATATCATCGGCAAAGATGGAAAGATCGCTTATCAAGGTGGGCGCGGCCCTCGGGAATTTAGCGTGCCGGAAATGACGGCAGCCTTGGAAAAAATTATAGAGAAAAGCAACTAAGCAACAATCTCTTTTACCACCTTGCCGTGTACATCGGTAAGCCGGTAATCACGGCCCGCATGATGAAAAGTGAGCCGTTCATGATCCAAACCCATCAAGTGCAAAAGCGTCGCCTGCAGATCATGAATGTGTACGGGCCGATCAGTAATGTGAAAGCCCAGTTCATCAGTAGCCCCCAAGGTCATCCCCCCTTTCACACCACCACCGGCCAGCCATAAGCTGAATGCCTGCGGATGATGGTCGCGCCCCTTGGAACGGTTCAGCGTGGGATTACTTTCCACCATTGGCGTACGGCCAAATTCACCACCCCAAATCACCAGCGTGTCGTCTAGCAATCCGCGTTGTTTTAAATCCTGCACCAGTGCCGCACTGCCCTGATCGGTGGTGCGTGAGTTGTTGGTGATGTTTCCAGCAACATTGGAATGAGCATCCCAACCGGAATGATAAATATTCACGCAACGCACCCCGCGCTCGATCATCCGCCGGGCCAACAGGCAGGCCCGGGCAAAGGAGGGCTTGGCCGGATCCGCCCCATACAGCTTGAGGGTCTCCGGGCTCTCACTTTTAAGATCCATTAATTCCGGTGCACTGGACTGTAGTCGATAAGCCATTTCGTAACTGGCAATGCGCGTGGCTATCTCCGGATCGGGTTCCACTTCTAAACGCCGACGATTCAGAGCACCGATCAAATCCAATGAATCGCGTTGTAACTCGGCATCCACACCTGCGGGCCGGCTAACGTTAAGAATGGGATCGCCTGAGTTGCGGAAACGTACACCCGCATGTTTACCAGGCATGAAACCGGGCGACCATAATGCCGAACCACCACTGATACCGCCACCAGTAGAGAGCACCACAAACGCCGGGAGATTATCCGTCTCCGCACCCAGTCCATAGCTCAACCAAGAACCCAGACACGGCCTCCCCGGCTGGGGAAAGCCGGTGTTGAAAAAGATTTGCCCAGGCGCATGGTTAAACTGATCGGTATGCATCGAGCGAATGATGGCAATTTCATCCACTACTTTAGCCAGGTGCGGCAGTTTATCAGATAGCTCCGCGCCACATTGTCCATGGCGCGCAAAGGGAAAGCGCGGCCCAAGCACGGCAGCATCACGCTGAATAAAGGCATAACGTTGATCGCCAATTACTGAAGGCGGCAACGGTTTACCCTCGAACGCCTTCAGCTTGGGTTTGTTATCAAAGAGCTCCAACTGGCTCGGTGCGCCCGCTTGAAAGAGATGGATCACCTGCTTGGCTTTCGGGGCAAAATGTACACCAGCCGGTCGGGCGAAGGAGTTGGTTAAAAGCCCCGCCAAAGCCAACTTTCCCACGCCATAGCCGCACTCTCTAAAGAAGTGCCGGCGGGTGAGATCTGCCGAGGCGTCAGTTGCGGGTAATGAATTCATGCGTATTCAAAAGTGAACGGGCCAGAGCAACCCAAGTAGCCACTGCTTCAGGGGAAGCCTTTGTGTTTGCTCCGGCGATTTGAGTAGCCATTTTTTTATCAGCAGTAATGCGCTTGGTTTGTTTGGCGTGAAAACCCGTCATTACCTTCATTTCATGCGCGTCAGGCGGGCGAGTGAGAACACGTTGAAACAAGGCGTGAATGACGGCTTCCTCGTTGCCCTTCTGTTGTGCAGCCCAGTTGCCTAGAGCACGACTACTTTCAAGGATGGAATTATTGTTCAAAAGCATCAACGCTTGCAGCGGGGTGTTTGATCGGTCGCGTCGGGCAATACAGGCCTCGTGGCTGGGGGCATCAAACGTATCATGCATCGCATAGGGCATGGAGCGTTTGCGGTGAGTGTAAAGACTCCGCCGGAAACGATCAGGGCCCGTACTGGTACGCCAACTACCACCACCCCAAATACCTTCGCCGATACTCTTAGTCTGTGGCGGAAACACGCTGGGACCACCTAGCTTAGGGTGAAGCAGGCCGCTCACTTGTAGTAAAGAATCACGAATTTGCTCGGCAGAGAGACGGTAGTTTGAACTGGTTTGCTGCCGATACGTTGCACTACTAACAATCAGACGAAGGAGTTTTTTACGCGACCAACCTTGCCGGATAAACTCCAGCGCCAACCAATCGAGCAAAGCCGGATCCGAAGGCATAGCACCGGTGTAGCCGAAATCATCAAGCGTGGGTACAATGCCATCACCGAATAGCTCGGCCCAATAACGATTTACGGTGACGCGCGCAGTGAGCGGGTTGCGTGGATCTACCAGCCACCGCGCGAGACCCAGACGATCGCGCGACTGATCATTGGCCAACGGAGGTAAAAACGGAAGGACTTCCGGTCGTACCACTTCGCGAGGGGATAAAAACTCACCGCGATGATGCCGGTGCGTAGGGCGCAAGTGCTCTTGCGGACGTTCCTGCATGACCAATGTGGTCGAAGGTTTAGGAAACTTCCTGCGCATCGCCTCAATCGGTTTGCGTGCAGCAGCCACGTCTTTGGAATGATCCAAAAACCACGATCGTAATATACTCTGTTCCTCACCAATCAGTGCTTCATTAGGTCGTGCCAGTAGCACCTCAATTTCTGCTGATACATCTTTTGCTTTAGCCAGTTTACCACTGGTGGTGACAGCAATCCGGAACCGACCAAGGCTTGCCGAATAGTGCCGGCTAAAATCCATTCTAATTTTCAAAGTCTTGGCCGTGAGCGACTTCGTGAGTTGCCACACGGCCTGACTCGGTTTGCCTTCCCGCCCACTGACTGACCAGCCAGTTTGCAGATCGCCATCTAATGCCGCCATCGCGCCCGGATCACCTTTCCCAATCCACTGCTTGGCGTAGTTATGCGAACCATTCTGCAACTTCACAGGTTGGCCATTGGCGGAGAGCTTGATTTCACTCAAGAAAAAATCGCCCTTGGGTCCCTCGTAATAAGCGCGACCGGGACCGTTCTTGGGCAGGCGCTCATCAGGCAAGACCTCCAACCGCAGGGCAGTGATACCGGCAGGCAGGTTGGCAAATTCGAGCTCGTAGGTATCGTGCTTACTGGCATCACCCTGTACGAAGATAGAATCATCCTCCTCAATCTCCAGCCAACTGCGTGTGGCTTTTGCTTGCGTAGGACGGAGGAATCTCCAGTCGATCGCTTCGGCTTGGTGAGTCTTTAACCACGCCTCAAATTTCTTTTTATCCAAAGGTAACTTCGCTTGTGCAGCGGCAATATCCTGAACCAGCTTAGCGCGCAGGGCCGTTTGTTCCGACGTAGGCAGCGGCAGCTCAGGTTCGGCGGTGTTGTTCATAAACGCCATCATCTCGAAGTAAGAATGATGCGGCACCGGATCAAACTTATGTGTATGACATTGAGCGCAACCCAGCGTAAGCCCCAGCCATGTGGTCGCCGTCGTATTCACCCGATCCACAATCGCATGAAAACGAAACTCCAGCGGATCAATGCCACCTTCTTCATTGACCATGGTGTTGCGATGAAAACCAGTGGCGACTCGTTGCGCGCGCGTGGCGTTGGGCAACATGTCGCCTGCGAGTTGTTCGATGGTGAATTGATCAAATGGCAGGTCGCGGTTAATGGCCTCGATCACCCAATCACGCCACGGCCAGATGGAGCGCGGGCGATCCTTTTCATAGCCGTTGGTATCCGCGTAGCGCGCGAGGTCCAGCCACGGCTGCGCCCAGCGCTCGCCGAAATGCGGGCTAGCCAGCAGCCGATCCACGAGCCGCTCGTAAGCGCCGGGCTTTTTGTCCGCGAGAAACGCCTGCACTTCCGCCGGCGTAGGCGGCAGTCCGATAAGGTCCAGCGACAACCGGCGGATTAACCGATGGCGATCCGCATCAATCGATGGCTTTAATCCCGCATTCTCCAATCGAGCAAGCGTAAAGCGGTCCAGATCAGTTTTCACCCAGTTGGTCTGCTTTACTTTCGGCAGAGGTGCTGACTGAGGAACAATAAATGCCCAATGCTCGGTATATTCCGCACCGTCTTTGATCCATTGGCGGAGTATATTTTTTTGCTCTGCATTTAAGGGCTTCTTTGCAGCCGGAGGCGGCATCAATTCTTCGGGATCCGTATGATCAATGCGTTCAATTAATAACTGCAATTGGTCGGCATCGGGACGTTCATCCAGTCGCAACTTGGCTTTACGAGTATTCTCATCAGGGCCGTGACACTTAAAACAATGTGACGCCAAAACCGGCCGGATATCCCGTTGGAAATCCGCCGCCTGCAATGACGCCAGCAGCAGCAATCCCAACACAGGCCATGAACGAATAGGAATCATTGGGCAGCCTTGTAGATCAATTTACCAGGATCCTTGGGTGCCACAAAGTAATGCAGTGGCTTGCCCGAAGCATCATCCACGATCCGCCAAATGTGGCCGGCATAGGTTTGCTGCTCGGTGTGGTCGGTAGGCCGTAGCTCCGAGCCGCGCGGAAGAGCCCGGCCAGCACCGTCCATCCATTCCAACCGAATGGCCTGCTGGCTGGCGTTGGAGATATAGAGAAACGTTTCCTCAGCAGAAGCCGGCGAACGATAGACGCGATCCTTGGGCGATTGGAGGTCGATATCCACCGCATTACCGGGCGCGAGTGTCTCGAGGCCTTCCTTGAAGCGGTCATACCATGCAACGGATTTTTCTGCCCAACCAAATACCGGCGCCTTGGCTCGGTCAAAGCCAGCTAAATGGGCCGAGTGCGGCTGGCGATGTTGAGGATGTCGATAACGCCACGGGCCACTCCCAAAAACTTCCTTCACCAGCTTAGCCAATCGCGGATCGTACTGCTGCAATTCCTCACGGGTATCGACGTGGTTGTGTTCAAAATCATTTTCCCGATTGGTATCAAACCACGACTGCACACCTTCGGCAAAGTACTCGTGGTGATTGCGACCAGCGTACTTGCCTTTCCATAACCCCTCCTTCACGGCAGCGACGTAAGCGGCTTCCAGTCGCTCATCAAAAGTGGGGTCGGTTTCGGACAACCCCATGAGATGAATGGCGTGCGCGAATTCATGGATGAGGATGTTTTCCGAGGCGTACGGATCGTTGAAGTAGCCGAGTAGATTTTCCTCACCGCAGCTCACGGCCGGACGTTCCGGCGTGGCACCCAGCCCACGTGCGCGACGGTTCCAATACAGGCGCGGTTGCAAGTCACGATGTTCCGGAATATGCGTGGTGTATTCGTTGTGCGCCATGATAGCAAACCGCACCTTGTTCCGAGCCATGGCCTGCAGGATATCCTTTCGATGACCGACCATTTTACGGATGAGATAGGCCGCCTCCAACAAGGCGTAGTCCGACACATTATCTGAAGCCACCACCGAAAATCCGTCCACATTCACGTGCTTGGTGTAAAAAGAATTGAGCGCCAACGCCTGCCGCACACGCACCGGCGGCTCGGTCACGCGATCGCCCCCGCCCAACGCTACAGGCCTATCCATTTGCAGGCACCCCAGCAGCAAGCCGATGCCCAAGATATAACCGGCAAAACGCATCTCTGCTGATACGATGACGACGTGCCGCTGGCAAGCTTTCAGCGTTGCGCCATCCAGCCAGTCCTATACAATTTCTCCGTGCACCATTGCGGTCAATTTTCTCAGTCGCCGCTTACTCGGCGGGACATGCTGGCACGTTGCGCCAATGGCTTCGGCGGGCTGGCGTTTGCTTCGTTATTGACGGAGCAGGCGAGGGGCAAGACGGTGAATTCGCTCGCGCCCAAGCAGCCCCACTTTACGCCCAAGGCCAAGAGCATCATTTTTCTGTACATGGATGGCGGCCCATCCTCGGTGGACACCTTTGATCCCAAACCCCGGCTCACGAAGGAGCACGGCCAGCCGTTCGGACTGAAGATGGAGGCTACGCAGTTCAACAGCCGCGGCAAAACACTCGCCAGTCCGTGGCAGTTTCAGCATTACGGTCAGGCGGGGATTCCGATCAGCGATCTGTTCCCTCACGTGGCCCGGCACGCCGATAAACTGTGCGTGATCCGCTCGATGACCTCCGCGTTCTCCGAGCATACCAATGCAAATTATTTTCTACACACCGGCTTTGGTCAAGTGGGCCGGCCAAGCATGGGATCATGGTTCAATTACGGTTTGGGTACGGCCAACCAAAACCTGCCAGGGTTCATCGTGCTTAATGGCGGCCTCATTCCGCCGGGCGGGCTTGGGTGTTTCTCCAACGGCTTTCTGCCCGCGGCCTACCAGGGCAGTATCTTCAAGTACGGCGACAAACCGATCGCCAACATTGGCCGCACCGAGGCCACGCCAGAGCTGCAGCAAAACAAGCTCGATCTCATCCGCAAACTCGATACCGGCGTAGTCGACCGCATGGGGAGCCTGGACCAAATCGAATCGGCTATCGCAAATCAGGAACTGGCCTTCCGCATGCAGGCGGCCGTGCCGGAGCTGATGGATCTCAAGGGCGAGACCGAGCAAACCAAAAAGAGTTACGGCCTCGACGCGGAATTCCGCAACACCGGCACATTCGGCCGCAACTGCCTCATCGCCCGCCGACTGGTGGAGCGCGGCGTGCGGTTCATTCAACTCACCTGCCCTGGCGGCAATGGCGATCGCTGGGATCAACACGGCGGGCTCAAGGCCGGCCACGAAAAAAATGCCAAGTCCGTCGACCAACCCATCGCCGCGCTTTTGGCCGACCTCGAAACCCGCGGCCTGCTCGACAGCACGTTGCTTGTCTGGATGGGCGAATTCGGCCGCACGCCTTTTGCGCAAGGGAATAACGGCCGCGATCATAATCCCTTCGGCTTCAGCCTCTGGATGGCCGGCGGTGGCGTGAAAGGGGGCACCGTCTACGGCGGCACCGACGAATACGGCTACAAGGCTGTCGATAAACGCCTCGAGATTCACGATCTGCACGCCACCATGCTGCACCTGCTGGGCATGGACCACACCAAGCTTACCATCCGATTCAGCAGCCGCGACATGCGGCTCACCGACGTCCATGGCGAAGTTATCAAAGATATTATTGCTTAAGATACTGTTTACAACAGGCTTGTTGTTCGTCAGCCCTTCGCGGGGTGCAGACAAAGCCGATGAAAATTGGTGGTCGCTTCAAGCCATTCAAAAGCCACTAGTCCCGCAATCAGCAGACCAAAAATGGATTCATAATTCTATCGATGCTTTTGTATTGGCTAAGCTTAAAGAAAACCAACTAACACCCTCATCACAAGCCGATCGGCGAACTTTGATCCGCCGGCTAAGTTATGACCTCACCGGCCTCCCCCCCTCACCGGCTGAAGTGAAAGCCTACGTCGAGGACCAAACTCCCGATGCCTATGAAAATGTGGTCAACCGACTCCTCGCTTCCCCACATTACGGCGAACGCTGGGCACGACATTGGCTGGATGTAGTACACTATGGCGAGAGCCACGGCTTTGAATATAACCAGCCACGCAACAATTCCTGGCCTTATCGTAATTGGGTGATCCGTGCACTGAATGACGACCTGCCCTACGATAGATTTGTGCAAATGCAAATTGCCGGAGATGTGATTGCTCCCGGCTCAGCCGACGGACTGATCGCCGTTGCCTGCCTGGTCACCGGACCACACAATACCACCCGCCCCAATAATGATACTATGCGCAAAACCATGCGCCAGGATGAGATAGAGGATCTCGTCGGCATGGTTGGCCAGACTTTCCTCGGCTTAACCGTCAACTGCGCACGCTGTCACGACCATAAGTTTGACCCCATTTCACAACAGGATTACTACGCCCTTGCCGCTGCCTTAGCCGGAGTAAACCCAGGAGACCGGGAGTTAAAAGGACTGACGCGAGGAGACGATGTTGCCGCATTAAAAAAACTACGAGAACAGGAGAACATATGGCTGAAGGAGATCGCTGCGGTTGAGAAACCTGTGCGGGAGCGACTACTCAAAGAAGCCGATAAATCCGAGCAGAAGAATACCCCACCCCAACCGACTGCGGCGTGGAATTTCACCGATGATCTAGCAGATGCCCAGGACAAACTCCCCGTCACGTTAAAGGGGACGGCCAAACAAACGCCCGAGGGATTGGTACTCAACGGCAAAGGCTGGGCCGTCACCGCACCCCTTCCCTACGCCGTGGCTGAGAAAACGCTAGAGGTTTGGGTAAAGTTGAAAGACCTTAAACAGCGTGGAGGAGGTGCTATCACGCTACAAAATAATTCGGGTGGCGTGTTTGATTCTATCGTGTACGGAGAGCGCGAGGCAAAGCGTTGGATGGCCGGCAGTAATGGGTTTGTGCGCACAAAATCCTTTGGTGGTACTGAGGAGACCGAAGCCGAACAGCAAGTAGTCCACTTCGCCACCGTCTACCGTGTCGATGGCTCCATTACCGGCTACCGCAATGGAAAAATTTACGGTAAAGCTTACACGACCGGCTTTCATCGCTACCCTGCAAATGATGCCCATTTTGCCTTTGGCATCCGCCATGGCACCGCCCTAGGTAGCAACCGTATGCTCACCGGCACGATCACGGGCGCCCGTTTTTACAACCGCGCCCTCAATGCGAACGAAGTGGCCGCTTCAGCCGGCTTAGGCACCATTACCATCACAAAGGCACAACTCACCGAAGCCCTCACACCCGATCAGCTTGAAACACGCCGACAAGCCACCCGCCAATTAGTAGGCGTGCGAGAGGATATCAGCGCCCTACTAGCCAAAGGTCCACAGGCAGCAAAAGTCTATACGGTCCTCGCGCGTAACCCTGGAGTAACGCAAGTCCTGAATCGCGGTAACGTACGCAATCCCATTGGCCCTGTAGCGCCAGCTGGCCTGCCTGCATTAAAAACCATTAATGCAAACTTTGGATTGGCCGATAACGCACCGGATGCCCAGCGCCGCACTAAACTTGCAGAATGGATTACTAATCCGGATAACCCTCTCTTTGCTCGCGTGATGGCCAATCGCATTTGGCATTACCATTTTGGTGCAGGGCTGGTAAATACACCCAATGACTTTGGATATAGCGGCACCGCTCCTTCACACCCCGCCCTGCTCGATCACTTGGCCACATATTTTGCGCAAAAAAAATGGAGCATCAAAGCGCTCCACCGCTACATCGTTACCTCGGCAACCTATAAACAAAACTCGCAACCCCTGCCCGCTGCTATGAGAGTAGATGCTGACAACCGGCTGCTCTGGAGAATGAGTCCGCGTCGTATGACCGCCGAAGAAATGCGCGATACTATGCTAGTCGCCTCTGGCAAACTCGACCGTCAGCTTGGTGGTATCGGCTATCGTGATGTACGCGCTTACCAATTTAAAGGAAGTAACTTTTACGATATCATCGCACAGGATAAACCAGAGCAGTTTCGCCGCACCATCTACCGTTTTAGCCCGCGTGGCGCACAACGTAATCTACTGGACACCTTTGACTGCCCCGATTCCTCGGCTCTTGCCCCCAACCGCGCATCCACCACTACTCCACTGCAATCACTTGCCCTGATGAATAATCGCTTTGTACTCAACCAATCAGCACTATTTGCCGAGCGACTAGCCAATCAGACCGGTGATGATATTACTTCCCAACTACGATTGGCCCACGAGCTTACGCTAAGTCGTGCACTGGCACCCAACCAATTGACATTGGCTGAAGCTTTTGTAAAAAAGCATGGAATGACGGCTTATTGCCGAGTTCTACTGAATACCAATGCGTTTTTATACGTAAGATAAAACTGCCCCTTGGCTGTTTTGCCCTCTCGAATCTCTGAATATTCTTTCTGGTCAAATTTTGGTGCGATTGATTAGTTGCGATTTTTCAGGTTTGTGAGACGATTTGCCCATGATGTTACATACAGCAAAATCCTTGGGTGTACTTATTATCTCGGTCGCGCTATTTACCGCATGCAGCGAAGCACTCGTTAGTCAGGTTGGTGGAGAGTTTGATAAAGCAGCCGGTGAGTGCGAAAAATGTGAGCATTGCGAAAGTGGCACTGAATTAGTAGACAAAGAACCCGAATCAAAAGAAGCTGGCGAGGAAGCTACTGCAGCTGACACGACTGAGGAAGGCGCTTCAGAGGACTCCGCTGAAAAAGATGGTTTGGAAGAGTCTGAGATAAAAGATGATTCAGTTGAAGCGGGTAATGAGAGTGATTCGAAAGAAGCCAGCGAAGAAGAAACCAACTAACCTCACGCCTCTCGTGCCAACCTACGTTTACGAAACAGTTCCTCGACGTGCGTCTGATAAGCCAACCCGTTTTGAATATTGGCAGTGGATGAAAGATGCTCCTCTAACGGAACATCCGCAAACAGGCCAACCCGTACGCCGGGTCATTTCGGGGGGTATTTCAGTCTCACCCAAAGGCGAGTCCTCCTCGGACAACAGTTGCTGCTCCACAGGGTCTTGCTGCGGATAAGGGCCCGCATCCAATAGATGCGATGAAAGTGTCTCTCCCTCATTCCCTTTCTAGGCGAGAGATGCTGGAATGGTCTACTTGGGGCCTTACAGGGGCGGCGCTCACAAACCTTGTGCAGGCGACCCCGCAAACGGTCAACCACTTCCCAGCCAAAGCTAAACGAGTGGTGCATGTAGTGTTGATGGGCGGACTTAGCCATCTCGATTCATTTGACTACAAACCGGACCTCGCCAAAGCACATGGCAAACCACTTCAGTACACGGAACGGCCCGCTACGTTCTTCAATCGAATTGGGCTTATCCGGAAGAACGATTGGGAATTTCGTCAACACGGACAGAGCGGTTTGTGGATTTCAGATCTGTTCCCACACATTGCTACCTGTGCCGATGAATTAGCCGTTGTCCGATCCATGGTTGGCACTTCGGCTAATCACACCCCAGCGACCTTCGAGGAACTCACAGGGTTTCAGTTAAACGGCTTCCCTGTAATGGGCTCATGGGTTTCCTATGGGCTAGGTGCCGAGACAGAAAACCTACCCACTTATGTGGTGTTACCCGATACTCGAGGCTACCCTGCCGGTGGAACCATCAACTGGTCCAATGGCTTCCTATCCTCCGCACACCAAGGGGTGGCCTTTGGTAATGGAGAAACTATTATTCCCGACCTCAAGCCGGCCCAGCCAATCGCCCCAGGCACCGAAGCAGCCAGCCGCAAGTTGTTAGCGGCCTTAAATGCGGATGATCAGGAAAATTTCGGTGCTGAAGATGCACTTATTGCCCGCATGAAAAGCCATGAACTGGCTGCCCGCATGCAACTAACCATTCCTGAAATAGCCGACCTGAACCGTGAAAGCACAGCCACCCGTAA
>MPLT02192930.1_pt1 | contig 20215 bp, 16 predicted proteins | sample 1617391 | NCBI WGS metagenome assembly MPLT02 (sample SAMN05944800, study PRJNA350692) | marine metagenome | biome: marine; feature: ODZ; material: water; isolation source: 70 m water sample filtered on 0.2 um supor filter | place: Pacific Ocean | collected 2012-04-08 | depth 70m m
ATCCAGCGCTGGAAAGCCGATTGATGCTGATGAAGCTGAAATGCTGGCGGCTCGATCTCACCTTGTTATTTCAGGCCTTGGCGATTGAGGTGCTTGCACGGCGTGTAGTTTGCACGACGCAGTCCAAATGGAAGCTCTTGGCATCCCCACAGCGCTTGTCATCACAGAACCCTTTGCTCCAATTGTCTCTAGTTTCGCTCCGACAGTAGGAATGGAAGAGTACACCAGCTTTATTATGGTGCCCCACCGCGTTGGCTTTATGGATAACGATGGCCTGCGTAAGCTCGCCGACTCAGTCATTGACGAAGCCATTATTTGCCTAACTGCTTGACGCAAAGAAAGAAGACTGAAATGGCAGCGAAAAATATGCATCGACTTCCAAAGGAAAAATTAAAGAACAGACTGAAATTTTCAAACAACAAAAAAATGGAGGAAATTCCAGAAAGGCCAGGTGTTTATGCAATTTGGAAAGGAGAAGACCTTCTTTACGTAGGTATGGCGGGAAGAGGCTGGGATAACCAATCTAAGAAAAAAGGAGATGGAAATTTAAAGAGTCGACTTCAAAATCATGCGAAGGCAAGACGGAATAATATCCTTGCGTACTATCTCATTGAAAACTACGTAGGTATAAAAATCACTTCAAATAAATGGAAAGAATTTAGGGAACCAGGAAAAGAACAAACTCTCCAAAACGAAGTGCGAAACTTCATAAAGAAGGAACTTACCTATTCTTACGCAGTAGCTGAAAACACTACGATTAAAAAAGGAAATAAGGTTTACTCTGGAAAAATTGCAGCAGACTGGGAAAACCAGTTAATAAATGGCGCCCTTGATGGGAAGAAGCCGGAATTTAACATTAAGTAATACTTATAAAAAGATTAATACTTCTTTATGTTAATTTTTCGTAATGCGTTCTACGAATAGTTCTTTCCGATCGCTTTCCTTCTACTAAATAAGTGAAACGCACTGGCTCTTCCCATTGGTGAAAAACCCACTCCAGTATGGGCTCACTGATGTAATGATCTGAATCTACGAAAAAATCTCCAATTGATGCGACATTTGCAAAAATTCCATCGACTACGAGTCCATCGGGATCACTTGAAAAATCCAATTCTCCTTCCCAGTTTTTAGATAAGTAAATTTCAACGTTTAAGTCAAGATCACGTCTACCTCCACGAAACTGCACAAGCGTGGTGTAGACATGATGTGTCCATTCATGAGTGACGAGTGATGTTTCTTCTTCAACTTCTCGCTTTAATGCTTCAAGCGAAGTTTCTCCTCTATCAACAAGGCCTCCTGGAAATGACCATCGTACGCCACCACTACTTCGTCTATTAGCAACTACAAGTACCTCATCATTAGGTGTTAAAAGAATTCCAAAGACTGCATTTCTTCTCCTCACACCTACTTCTTTAGCCATACCAGTACTTTATTAAACTTTTACCAATCTTGACGCCATAATCGGGAAGGTAGATTTCCAGCTTGTATAGAAGGGGTTTCTCACATAGTTACTTATGGCACAGGTAGGTATCTGAGGAAAAGGTAACTAACTCTTGTACTGTGGTCCGGTCATGCAACCACAGAAAACAATACGTAATGTCGCTATTATCGCCCACGTAGACCATGGAAAAACAACGCTTATAGACGGGATGCTTCGCCAATCTGGTGCGTTTAGTGATTACAAAGATACTCAGGATCGGGTCATGGACTCCATGGACATTGAACGAGAACGTGGAATCACAATTCTGGCTAAAAACGCTGCCATCCAATACGGAGAAACGAAAATAAATATTCTTGACACACCTGGCCACGCTGATTTCGGGGGAGAAGTTGAACGAGCATTAAAAATGGTTGATGGAGTACTACTTCTGGTTGATTCAAGCGAAGGGCCATTACCGCAAACACGTTTCGTTCTCCGAAAAGCGCTTTCACAAAACCTTCCTGTTGTTCTAGTGATTAATAAAATTGATCGTCCGGATGCGAGATGCGCTGAGGTCATAGACGAGGTGTATGAGTTATTCATTGACTTAGATGCTTCTGATGACCAAATAGATTTCCCTATTATCTACACGGATGCTCGTGAGGGAATAGCTACGACAGACCTTGACCAACCTGGTACTGATCTTCTCCCATTGTTTGACACGCTTGTTGAAACCATTCCCCCTCCGATCCATGACCCCGATCACCCATTTCAAGCTTGGGTTACGAATCTGGATGCATCCCCATATGTTGGCCGGATAGCATTGTGTCGGGTCATGCACGGAACCATTAAGAAAGGTTCGAGGGTTTCATGGTGTAGAACGAATGGTGATATTGCCCATGCACAAATAGCGAACTTGTACGTCACTGAATATTTAGAACGGGTTGAAGTGGAAACGGCGGGGGCTGGAGAAGTGATCGCTATTTCAGGGATTGAGGACATCACTATTGGTGAAACTCTTTCCGATCCTGATGACCCGAGGCCCTTACCTGTTATTACCGTGGATGAGCCAACTCTTTCGGTCACAATTGGAACGAATTCATCGCCATTAGCTGGGAAGGAAGGAGATAAGCTCACTGCCCGGCTCGTGAAAGCACGGTTAGAAAAGGAACTTATTGGGAATGTTTCTATTCGTATGCTGCCCACGGAAAAACCTGATGCGTGGGAAGTACAAGGTAGAGGCGAATTACAGCTCGCTATTTTGGTTGAGATGATGCGAAGAGAAGGGTTTGAACTTACTGTTGGCAAACCAGAGGTCGTGACAAAAGAGGTAGACGGAAAAGTTCATGAACCGACCGAGTATCTCACAATTGATATCCCTGAAGAATATGTAGGCCCGGTTACGCAGTTACTTGGTAGTCGTAAAGCTCGAATGGAAACAATGACTAATAACGCGAGTGGCTGGGTTCGTCTTGAATACATTGTTGCCGCTCGCGCCTTAATCGGATTTAGAACTGAATTTCTTACCGAAACTCGCGGGACGGGTTTATTGCACCATGTTTTTGAAAGTTATGAACCTTGGATGGGTGATCTCCGGACAAGAACCACCGGTAGTATCGTTTCTGATCGTTCGGGAGTAGCTACAACATACGCTATTGCCCCGCTACAAGAACGAACGTCTCTTCTTATCGCCCCAGGCACGGACGTGTATGAAGGAATGATTGTCGGGGAGAATTCAAGGCTTGAAGACATGAATGTAAATATCACAAAAGAAAAGAAAATGACGAACGTTCGTGCTTCAGCTTCTGATGACACTATCCGTCTGACGCCTCCACGAATTTTTTCCTTAGAACAAGCGCTTGAATTTATCTCCTTTGATGAATGTATTGAAGTCACCCCTGAAACGATTCGAATGCGCAAAACAAAGCTAGGAATTACGGATCGTGCAAGAGATGCGAAGCGAATCCGTAATGAGAGTTCATAAATAAATTATTTTTGCCTCTGCTAGGTTTGGGATAGCACTCATTGAGATCCTCTGGGCTTCCTTCTCTTTTAGGGTGTTAGGGCTTTTTGAAAGATACAGCGATTACTATATTGTTGATTTCGTCTAGAAAAGGATACCTAATATGAGCGATTACGGTGAGAATACAAAGAACCCTGAATCAAAGAAAATCTCGGCGGAAGATGTTCTCTTAATTGATGACCCAATTCCAGGGGTACGACGGTTGACGATGAATCGGCCAGAAAAACGTAATTCTCTTATCCACCCTTTACGCGGGGCGATTCTTAAAGCCCTACAAGATGCAGATACTGACCCTAATATTAAGGTCTCTATTATTCGTGGAGCCGGCCCATCATTCTCAGCTGGCTATGATCTCTCCGGCGCGAACGCTGGCCATGAACTCCCTTTCTTTACTGCAGAGGGGGAAGGGCAATGGCCTCGTCACGTTACTGAGGGGTGGATGAGTATTTGGGATTTAGCGAAACCCGTTATCGCTCAAGTGCATGGGTATTGCCTTGCTGGTGGCAGTGAACTCGCGACCTGTTGTGACCTCGTCTATATTGCTGAAGACGCGCAGATGGGTTACCCAGCTACACGTTTCGGGGTTCCGGATATGCATTTCCACACTTGGTTTTTGGGGATGAGACGAGCCATGGAAATGATGATGACGGGAGATTCAATAACTGGAATTGAGGCAGTAGCTGAAGGTTGGGCGAATCGGGCTTTCCCCGCAGAGCAACTAGAAGAAGAAGTTTTAGCAATAGCGGAACGGATCACGAAAACCCCAACTGATCTGACGCAATTGAACAAAAGAGTCGTACATCGACAAATGGAAATTATGGGAATCAGGACAGGTATCCGAGCAGGTACAGAGCTTTGTTCTTTAGGAATCCATACAGAGTCCATGCAAGAATTTTTGGGTCAAATTAAAGACAAAGGATTAACTGGGGCGTTAAGCGAACGGGATGAAAAGTACGGGGATTACCGTACGACTGATTCTTAATCTGTTGAAGCTTGGATTATCCAGTGTGATGCTTCTTCAGCGCCAAAGAGGACAACTTCGTTTCCGCTTTTTGTAGATAAATGCGTCGCTATTTCAATTTCGACTTGCTCACGGGTTAGAACTAGGTGTTCTTCTGAAGGCGTGTATCCGTAAAATGCTGCGCCATTTTCTGATGTGAAAGCTGCCAGGTTCTCCAGCTTATTTTCAGTTGCGAAAATTTCTGCGACAACTTCTAAACCATACGCTGCGTTAAAGATCCCTGCCTTCGCCTCTTTCCCATATTTTGCTTTGGTTGGGTGTGGTGCTGAGTCTGTACCTAAGAAAAAGGAAGGGCTGCCATTTGTGACTGTCCGTACAAGTGCTTTCCTATCATTTTCTGAATTGATGACAGGTTTACAGAAGAGGTCTGCGTGAAATGCTGGTGAAATCATGTCTGACCGGTTCCGTGAAAGGTGATGGGGAGTAACCGAAGCTCCGACTGCTTCATGGGCGTTAACAAAGTCCACACCCGTACTTGTAGAAATGTGTTCGACCGTTATTTTCATCTCTGGGAAATTGTTGCAGATACCATCTAATTCATTTTCAAGAAAAGCGGCTTCACGGTCATAGATATCAATATTAGGGTCCGTTGATTCAGCATGAACGAGAAGTGGTATTCCTTGATCTTGCATAGCTGTAAAAAGGTGTGCGAAATCCATCATTGAAGAACCCCCCGATTGCGAGTTAGTAGTCGCACCAGCTGGGTAATATTTCACAGCTTCCACAATTTTTTCTTTGTGACCTTGAAGGAGATCTTCTACCTTCAATTGCTCTGAGCAATACAAGGTCATTAGCGGGTGGAAATCCGGTGATGCTTCTGGGGTCGCTTGATTAATAAGGTTCCGGTAGGTAATAGCTTGATCTGTTGTTGCAATTGGAGTGCTGAGATTCGGCATAACCATCGCATAACGGAACCGTAGGGATGTGTAACCAATGACTGCATCAAGCATCTCCCCATCTCGTAAATGCACGTGCCAATCATCTGGCCTTGGAATAGTGATAGTTAATGTCACATAACCATTCTAGTCAATGAGTATGGATGGAATGCCTCAGCCCTTATCAGCTTTTTACAAGTTCACTGATTTTAGATCGGAGATCAGCAGGGTTTAAACCCCCAAGAACCTGCTCTTCATTTCCTGCTGCATCAACAAAAATCCACGCTGGTTGAGATGGTACTTTATAGTTTCTCCAAATTTCACGGTTCTTATCAAATATGTGAGGGAACCCATTCACAGCGTATGCGGAAATAAATTCCTGTACTTCTTTAAGTTCTCCTCTGCTTGGCACGCCAATAAATTGAACCTCTTCTCCATATATTTCTTCGAGTTCTGCGACCGCAGGAGCTTCTGAACGGCACTGCCCTCAATTCGGGGCCCAAAACCAGAGAACAGTGGGTTGCGAATCAAAGTCCTTTATAGGGACTATTACCCCGTTAACAGATACAGCTGTTCCAGGTGACACTTCTTGCTTTTCACTAGTTTTGATTACGTTTGACGTGTCAATGTTGTTGCCACAAGAAGCGAGAAACAGAAGTGTTATTGCAGCGGCAATGAGGGCGGTAATCCTTGTGAATCGGGGAAGCATAGTAAAAGGTTATCTAATGGGGCTTCTGGCAACTACGCTTGCAAGATATGAGATGGACTTCTTTCTTTTCCCCAACATTGCGTGATGCTCCCGCTGACGCGGAAGCGATAAGTCATCAACTACTTGTCCGAGGCGGATTTATTCGCCAATTACATTCCGGACATTACACTCTCTTGCCATTGGCATTTCGGGTTCGTAAAAAAATAATACAAATCGTGGAAGATGAGATGGACGCTATTGGAGGTCAGGAAGTCCAAATGCCAACATTGCAGCCTTCCTCTATTTGGAAAGATTCCGGACGTTGGGAATCAATGGGTGAGATTATGTTCAGGCTTGAGGACCGTCATGGGAGTGAAGCTGCTTTAGGGGTCACTGCGGAAGAGATTTTCGCCACGGTCGCGAACGAAATTTCTTCGTATAAGCAACTCCCGCAAATGTGGTATCAAATTCATACAAAATACCGTGACGAAGCCCGTCCGAAAAGTGGGTTATTACGTGTCCGCGAATTCACCATGAAAGATGCGTACTCATTTGATATTGATGAGGATGGTCTAGATGAAGCCTTTGAAAAACAACATCAGGCGTATGTAAAGATCTTTGAGCGTCTTGATCTGGATGTGATTCCGGTTGAAGCTTCATCAGGGAATATGGGTGGTTCGGACAGTATTGAATTCATGGTTAGGGCCACATCAGGTGAAGATGATGTGCTTATTTGTGGTGGATGCGGATACGCAGCGAATATTGAGAAAGCTGTGTCTCAGTTATCTGAAATCGTTGACGAGCCGGGACCTATGGTTCCTGAAAAGTTCTCTACTCCTGAAATCAGAACCATAGCTGCCCTTGCTGAGATTGGATACCCAAGTGAAACGCAGATAAAGACCATGGTGTATCTGATTGATGGCCAAATCACGTTGGTGCTTGTTCGGGGAGATCATATGATCAATGAGCAGAAGTTAGCGGATGCAACGCAAGCAGTGAACCTTCGCCAAGCATGGAAAAACGAAACGATAGAAGCTCTTGGAGCTTCACCGGGTTCACTGGGAGCCGTTGGGGTTGCAGATTTACCTATCTTGGCTGATCACGCTCTGAACGGACGCACAAATATGGCAACAGGCGCCAACGAAGACGACTACCACCTTTCTGGTGTCGACATTGATCGTGACATTACTATCAGCGAATGGTTGGACCTACGCGAAGTGCAAGCTGGCGAAGCATGCATAAGTTGCGGCGGAAATCTAGATCTTGTTTCCACAATAGAGTCAGGTCATATCTTTAAGCTTGGTTCAAAATATGCAGAAGTTTTCGGAGCGAAAGTTCTTGACGACAATGGTGTCAGCAAACCACTCATCATGGGTAGTTACGGCATAGGTATTGAAAGAGCTATGGCAACTATTGTTGAAACACACCATGATGATAAGGGAATTGTCTGGCCCGTTTCAGTAGCTCCTTTCCATGTCGTTATCACCGTTGTGCAAGTAAAGGATGAGGAAAGCATGCAGGTCGCTGATTCAATCTATGAAAATCTTCTTAACGCAGGGGTTGAAGTTTTGCTTGATGACCGTGATGCCCGTGCCGGAGTGAAATTCGCTGATGCGGAATTAATCGGAATTCCTATTCGAGTAACCATAGGACCGAAAGGTATCGCCGATGGTGTTGTTGAACTCACAACACGGAGTGATGGTGAGATGGATCTTATAAAAATTGACGATGTTATTTCAAAAATCACTGATTTTTTGACGTAATTCCTACTGTTTTATAAAGGGTTTTCTTCTCTGAGTTCGAACTGGTCAATATAGAAACGTAGGGCTTCTTTTCTTTCCGCTGTTTCGTACCCGAATTGGGTGATGTCGTAGGTGAGTCGGCCGTACTTGCCCCGTGGATGTTCTTCCATGAAAGCATGCATCGCATTTTGGACTTCTGATGTGAATGGTTGATCGGCAAATTCATAAATGCGTTCTACCATGGCGACATCGTCGGCCATAAATTCGTGGAAGCGTACATCCATAGACTGTAATGGAGGAAGGATGTGGCGGTCTTCAGCGCCTTTTCGGAACATGGTTTCACTACGTTCCACCCAGTATCTCCCTACATCACGAAGGTGTTCAGGTTTAGTTGATGTTCTTGCCGTGTAGGTGATCATCGTTGAGAGTGATTGTGCGACAGAAACCGGATCTCGGTGGGTGCAGAGAAAAACTGCGTCAGGGAAAGTAGTTAGTAGCGGTTGAAATTGTTCAACATGTTGGGGGCTTTTGAGAATCCATCTCTCTCCTCCACCAATGTGGGTGCAGACTTTGAGAACGGTTTTCATCCACTGGTACCAGGGTGTTTGGTCAGTTTCTATGTACCAATCGCGGTAGCGGTCATCGCATAATGTGGTTTCCCAAAGCATGCTTCCAAAGGCAGGCATCATTAATTGGATTTCTTCATGAACGTGTGCGGCATACATGTCATGCATACGGCGGAAATGAGGGAGTGCGTAGTTCAGTCCAGCTAAATTTGTTTCTGTTCGCTGATATCTGGGATCAACTGGAAATCTTTTTCCTTGTTCTTCTCTGGGTGGCACTGGTTCTATGGATTCCCAGTATTGAAGTGATCGAAGTGATGGGTCGGCGGCGATGAGATTATGGAGGTGTGTTGTACCTGTTCGTGGTTGTCCGGCAATAATGATGGGGCTTTTTATCTCTATCTCATGTATTTCAGGGTTTCGATTAATGTAATCAACTAGGAGAAGCCGTTGAGAGGCATTCGCGACAAGAGTATTCCAGAAACTTACTTTTCCTGATGGACGGAAAGTTTGTATGGAGTCGCCGATAGCTGTGAGGAGTTCTAGTGGTTGGTCTATGAGGTTGTCGCCAAAGTCATCTAAGCCTGTTGCTTTCATAGCGTGGTCTTTGACTGCGTTCACTGACCAATTAATAGTTTCAGCTTCTTTTTGCGTGGCATTTAGAGCTTCTTCTACTCCTTCAGGAAATTGTGGTTGTAACAAGTCACTGATTTGGATGAAGTCAGGATGTGAAGCCATAACTGAGAATCGCATTTCCTCGTCCAGATCGCAATTCGTTCTCATAGAGATGTTTGAATTTAGAAATCCATTCGTTTCTCTTTTGTCCTACGTATCCGTTTTGACATACGATCAAAGTGCCAGCATTTCCAACGTCTACTACGATTGCGGGTATCTGAAATAAGGATGAGAGGGGGGTAATGAGCGAATTTGAAGAAACAAATGATGCAGCGAGTATTACCGCCACCATTCTTGAGGAGGAAGAAGCGCGTAAAGCGGCCTTAGAGCAAGAAAACGCTGACACGGTGCTTCCTGATGATCTCCTTCCTGGCGTAGGCGATGAAGAGATGCCATTCCGCGAGGGGTTACAAAAGGGCGGCATTTCAATGGCTTTGGTCCTTCTTATTCTGTCAATTGTCGAAGAGTTTGATCGTGTAGCCATAACAGTTCTTGGCCCAGACATTCAGGAATCTTTAAATATTTCTGACACGATGCTTCTTGGTCTGGGTAGTTTCGGTGGGGTTGTCCTTGTTCTTTCCACAATTCCTTTCGCATGGTTAGCGGATCGTTACCGCAGGGTGGGTGTTCTTTCTATTGCCACAGGTGTTTGGGCTGGTTTGGTTGCATTTACCGGTGCGGTGCAGAACGCCTTTCAATTAGCGATAAGCCGTGCTGGAACGGGAATTGGCGCTGGAGCAAAAATTCCAATTTCTCCTTCATTAATCGCTGATCAATACCCCATTGCTATCCGTGCAAGAATCTTTGCCGCTGAAGCACTTGGACGCCCAATAGGGCAAGTTATTGGGCCATTTATCGCTGGTGGTATCGTTCTACTCGCTGGAGATGGTCCAGATGACTGGCGAGTTGCGTTCTATCTTTTCTCAATACCTGCTCTCATACTCGTCGTAGCTATCTTTCTACTGAAAGAACCCGTTCGTGGAGCGTACGAACAAGATGCTGTTCTGGGTGGGAAATTAGAAAAAGCGGAAGAAGAACCGCCTGTACGACTTTCCTCAGCATTCCAGAGGCTTAAGAATGTGCGTTCTTTCTATTACCTTGTTGTCGGGATCGGTGTGCTTGGGTTTGCCCTTGTTGCTGTCCCGACAACTATGTCTCTTCTTCTGGAAGAATATTACGATTATGGAGCATTCAAACGTGGTTGGTTAATTTCAATTAGTTGGGCTGCGGCACTAATTACTATTCCATTCGCAGGGAAACTTGGAGATAAACTCTTCCGACAGGATCCAAAGAAAGCTCTGTGGTTAATGGGTCTTCTCGTTACCCTGTACGGTATTTTCGTAACGATAGGGGTTCGTTTCACAAACATTACTGTCTTAATAATTTTCTATACCCTTGGTAATGCCTGCCAGGGTGCGGCCTTCACACAAATGGGTCCCACTATCTCTGCTGTCGTCCCATACAGGATGAGGGCACAAGCATTTTCTCTGGTTGGCGTATACATATTCCTCATGGGTGGTTTTTTCGGAGGGCTTCTCACCGGAGCATTTTCTGATGCCTATGGAGAACGCACCGCCCTTACGATCGTTGTTCCCCCAGCCGCGTTACTTGGCGGTGTTCTAATCATGTACGGATCTCGGTTTATGAAACGCGACATTTCACTTGTGGTTGAAGAACTATTAAACGAACAAGATGAAGAACGAAGGGCACGTGAAAATCCTGACCAAGTTCCAGTTCTGCAAGTTCAGGGAATGAATGTCAGTTATGGCAATCTCCAAGTTCTCTTTGATGTTGATCTTGAGATTCGCCGTGGAGAAACTCTGGCCCTTTTGGGTACGAATGGGGCTGGGAAATCAACTGCGCTGAGAGCTATTTCTGGATTACATATGCCTGATAGAGGTGTTGTGCGCATGAATGGTAGAGATATTACGCTCGTAGATCCCGAATATCGTGTCTCGCTAGGAATGGTGCAAATCCCTGGCGGAGAAGCTCTCTTTACAAGCCAAACAGTGCAAGAAAACCTTGAGGTTTGGAGTTGGCTGGTTGAGGATGAGGAACTTCGTAATGAGCGAATGGAGAGAGTTTTCACTGTCTTCCCACAACTTAGTGACCGTTTACAAGATAAAGCTGGTTCTTTGTCAGGTGGTCAGCAACAGATGCTGGCGTTAGCGAAAGCCGTCCTGCTTGAACCCGAACTCCTTCTCATTGATGAACTCTCCTTAGGGTTAGCCCCAGTCGTAGTACAAGACCTTCTCCAAGTTGTTGAACAATTGAAGGAAATTGGGATCACAATGGTGATTGTTGAGCAATCAGTGAACGTAGCGCTTTCGATAGCGGATAGAGCTATTTTCATGGAACGGGGGCGCGTGCAGTTCCAGGGCCCCGCTCAAGAACTACTTGAACGTGACGATCTTTTACGTGCTGTTTTCCTCTCAGGAGAAGGGGCGTAATTGATGGGTTCAATGTTCGCTGGGATTATCTACAGTAACGAAATTTTATTTCAAGGATTCATTGATGGCCTCATCTACGCGCTTATCGCTATAGGGCTAGTCCTTATTTACAAAGCGACAGGTGTTATTAACTTCGCACAAGGAGCGATAGGTACTTTTGGTGGATTTGTCATGGGAATGCTCATGGTGAACTATGACCTTCCCTATTGGCTTGCTGCGATTCTCGCTATCTCCGCAGCCGCCGCTATTTCAACAGTGACAGAACTTTTAGTAGTTCGGCGCTTATTTGATAAGCCTCGACTCCTTCTTTTCGTTGCGACACTTGGTGTGGCCCAACTTGTTGCTCTCGTGCAAATTTGGCTCCCATCTGTTGATGAGCGAGTTGACTACCCGACCCCAATCAATGGATTATGGAAGTTTGATAGCTTGAATATCTTGTTACGTGGAGAACAGGTTACGGTCCTGATCGTTGTGCCAATTCTTGTTATTGTCCTCGGCTATTTATTACAGAGAACGCGTTTTGGTTTAGCTGTGCGATCAGCTGCGGATAACCCTAGAGCTGCCCAACTCGCTGGATTATCTATCAGGGCTGTTTCTACACAGGTTTGGTTTATAGCTGGTGTTCTCGCTGGGGTATCTACTTTGCTCATCGGCCCTGTACAACAACTTGATGCCGGTGGGATCGGTTCAAGTTTAGGTCCTGAGCTTCTTTTGTTCTCTTTGACCGCGGCAATGTTTGGCCAATTACAGTCTTTCCCACGTGCTTTAGGTGGCGGGATTGTCATTGGTATCGTGAATCGGCTTGTACTGGCAAACAAAGGAAAAGGGTTCTTAGCTGATTGGGGAATTGGTAATGGTTCTAACCTTCTTGCTATTTTCCTTATCTTGTTAATCTTGATGCTTTTCATCGCTCGAGGAAGCAGAACAAGCGAACAATCTTGGGTATTGACCCCTCGATTACGGTCAGCGCATAAAGACCTGGTTCAATACCCGGCATACAAATGGGTTTCGCGACTGGGTATGGTCGTTCTCGCTTTCGCGTTTATTGGATTGCCGTGGGTAATTGATAAACCAAGTCGCCTGATTGCTTTTGCTGGTGTCATGGTAGTAATGCTGATCGTACTATCGGCGGTTGTGCTAACTGGTTGGGCTGGGCAATTGTCGTTAGGTCAGTACGCTTTCGCTGGAGTCGGCGCTTTCATGACCTCGTACTACTCTGCTTCTTTAAACTATTTTCTGGCTTTGGGAATCGGTGTTCTTTGGGGGATCCTGGTAGCTATTGTTGTTGGGATACCAGCTTTACGTATTAAGGGTCTTTATCTTGGCATAGCCACATTAGGTTTTTCTCTTGTCGCCGGTCGATGGATTCTCTCTATTGATCGTTTAAATACGAACGCGGCAGGTGGAGCGAAAGTAAAACCCCCTGTGCTTTTTGGAAGATACGACCTCCGAACAGATAAAGAAGCCTATTACTATCTGTGTGTCGCCGCTGTTGCCGTCGTTATTTATCTCCTTTGGCGTATGCGACATTCGGGTATCGGGCGGACATTAATCGCAGTACGAGATAATGAAATGACTGCTTCTGCGTACACAATTTCCCCTACCCGAGCGAAACTCATAGCGTTCGCTGTCTCTGGTGGTATCGGGGCTTTAGCAGGTGGGCTGCTGGTTCCTGCTACGGGTTCGCTTCGTTCTTTAGCGTTTCAACCAAGCGAATCTCTCTTGGTAATGTCCATAGCTGTTGTAGGTGGTATCTCATCGATCACTGGCGGTGTTTTGGGAACTGTTTTCCTAGTAGGGATACCTACTGTTTTTGAAAGTAGCGCTCAAGTACGTCTTTTCTCGAGTGGTTTAGGAATGCTTGTCGTCCTCATGTATTTCCCTGGTGGACTTATCTCTCTGTTACATAATGCGAGAGATACTATGTTGACCTGGTTAGCAACGAGGAGTAACTGGTCTCCGCCTTATAAGGGTCAATCAAATGCTATTTGGACGAGGAATGAAGAAAAAGAAGAACATAGTTCTGACATTCCTGCTTTAACAACTTCGGATGTTTCAGTTCGTTTCGGTGGACGGCTTGCTGTTGCGAGTGTTTCTATCAATGTGCAACAAGGAGAAATTGTTGGTTTGATCGGCACGAACGGAGCTGGAAAAACGACGTTGATGAATGCTATTTCAGGGTTTGTTCCATCTGAAGGTAATGTGACCCTCTATGGGACATCGATTCATGGTTCTTCTTCCCATATTCGAGCGCGAAATGGTATAGGTCGGGCTTTCCAAAATGCGAAATTATTTGGCAGCCTCACCGCACGTGAAACCATTATGACTGCTTTAGAGGCACGAGAACGATCCCTTCTTCTTCCCTCCATGCTTGGGGTTCCCCCTTCTCCTTTTGTTGAACGAAGAAAAAAATCTGAAGCTGAAGAAATTATTCATTACCTTGGTTTAGGCCGGTACGCTGATCAACTTATATCTGAATTATCAACGGGGACGAGAAGAATCGTTGAGCTTGGATCCCTAATCGCACTCGATACCCAGTTGATGCTTCTTGATGAACCAACAGCAGGCGTAGCGCAGAAAGAAACAGAGGCTTTTGGTCCATTGATCCACGCAATTCGAAAAGAATTGGGAAGTTCTATTCTTCTTATTGAACATGATATGCCAATGGTGATGTCCATTAGTGACCGGATTTACTGTTTAGAGTCAGGCTCGGTAATAGCTGAAGGCACCCCTGATGAAGTTAGGAACGATCCGGGTGTTATCGCCTCGTATTTGGGAACTGACGAGCGTGCCATTCAACGAAGTGGTGATGGAACTACATAGTATTTATGCCCAAGTGCACCACTGGTCAAGGGGCATGCGTTTTGAGACAAGTGAGTTCACTGGCTGTTCCCAATCTGGGTATCCAATAGCCATCCCGCAGAAAATCATTTCATTCTCAGGGGATTTTACAAACGCTGCGACAGCTTCTTGATGCATTGCCCATGCTTCCTGAGCGCAAGTACCTAAACCGGCTTCTTCAGCTAACAGCATGAAAGTTTGGAGGAACATTCCAAGATCTGACCATTGGGCAGAACCCATGCTTCGATCAACGAAACAAAAAAATGCTGCTGGAGCTCCAAAAAAGCCATAGTTTTTCGACATGTTGGCAAGCCTCGCGGCTTTATCTTCTCGAGGTATGCCAAGTAGGGCATACATTTCCTCCCCTAGTTCATACCTATTCGTTCTATAAGGTTCCTGAAGTTTTGGCGGATAGATGGGGTATTCCGGTTCTCCTAAAGCAAAGTCCTCTATATGGGTTTTGAAGTCATTCATGCGGGCACCGTTAATGACGTACACCCTCCACGGTTGGACGTTGCCACCAGAAGGTGCTCTCGCAGCCTTTTCAAGTAATGAGGAAAGCACTTCATCCTCTACGGAATTAGGTAAAAACCCTCGTATAGATTTTCTTTGCTTAACTGCTTGTGAAACTTCCATCTTTCCTCCAAACGATTTAGTTCCAAGTATAGAAATATCAGACAAGCAACCGGGTTTTTCCAAAGATCGAACCACATATTATTCGTCCATCATCATCAATGGTGATACCAGCCCCCAGTGTATTGAATTGGGATCCTCCCATAATCCAATATCCGACAGATTGGCCGGTTGACCAGTCAACTGCTTCAATGGACCAGTTCTCTTCACGAACTCCACAGGTATACACGAGATCTTCTCTCTGACTAACAAAGGGAACTGAATTTGGGGAACTCACGTCATGAGCGACCCAGGCTTCATCGAAAGACCGAGAGGTAGGGTCCCATTCAAACTTATGCATACCAAAAGGGGTATATGCCGGATCATGACCCAGAAAAAAGCAAAGCAATCTTGCTCCACGGTCCGGAATATAGTCGGGTGTTGATGCTGGATGATTATTCACAGTCATAGCGCCATAACCCGAAACAGTTATGGACTGTTCTGTTTGTATTTCCTTTAAGTTGGGATTACCCATATTCGCTGGACCTAATCCAGCGATCCTACGCGATGGGGCATCTGGTAAACATTTCCAGTCATCAGGGATTTGATCTCTCCAAAAAAGAGTAATATTCACGACGTCATCCCCATCTCCAATAACGACAAATCTGTCTTCATCATCGCCGAATCCCATAAGGCAAGGGGTGGTTCCTGAACCACGGCCAGTGCCATTACGATATTCAGCCACCCAAGCGCCGTCCTCTTCATTGAGTGAAAGGGTTTCGCCTGTCCACACTATCCGGTGGAGATGATCTACCGAACTTGTATATATCCCTCCATTTTCATCCGTACATAAGCTCGTGCGAACCCACCCATAACCAGTATTTCCTCGTTCTTCTTCCATACGAGCACAATGTTCAGCCGCATCTCTTTCCGCCTTCGGAAGGCGTAACGTGATGTAAGAACTGAAATCCCGTTCAAGGCAAATTATCCAACCATGATCAGTTGATAGGACCAAATGGCCATCGTGCGTGATGTTAATACCTACGAAAAAACCATCTATCTCTTCAGGTTTTTCCCATCTGGCTTTTTCAACTATCCCTGAGGTCCGGTCACCTTGGACAGCATCACAAAATGCGACCACTTCTTGTTTTTTACCAAGAAACAGGGTGCCTTCGTTATCTAGAAGTGAATATACGCCATCTAGGCCAGTTAAATACCGCATTGCCATGTTGGCTGCGTGGCCGATTGATTCGTCACCAGTTAAATCATCTAATCCTGCTATATCAGCTTCTTGTTGTTGCCGGCTTGTAAGCTCCGCTAAATCATATGTTGCGAGTATTTCTAATGTTTCGTAATCCAGTTTTACTATCTGTTCCCTACCATTGCTCCAAATTACTCTTTTGCCATCAGGGTATGTACTAGATATAAGCCCGCCGAAATGGCCAGGGCCTATCCATGTATGAACTAGTTCATCTTTTTCGAGCCGCTTCCCTCCATCTGGCCTAGGCCCAGATATCGGTGTGTTATCTTGTTGATCGCATCTCGCATGGGCAATGGGATTCTCACTGTCAGCGAGAAACGGGTTTCGGTACCCTATAGAAACAGGACCTTTATTCAATGCTGAACCATTGTCCTGAGACTGGAACCCAACAATTTGTTGGTGCAGGGCATCCATTGAATTTACCATCGGGGCCGCGTGGGGTGTCAGCGGGAACGATCCTAAATTCCACTTGCCACATGTGCGTGGAGAAAAAATTCTTATCTTCCCCGAATGCTCCTTCTCCTTTGGACATTTGGGCTGCTGGCCCAGAATATGTTTTTAGAGCAGCAGCAAATGAATCACGTGTGGGGTTAATTCCAGCGTTTTCGAATGCATATTTGAGTGCATAGACGATAGTGCAATCAGCATAAGCAAAATCAGAGTTGAGAAGCTCCCCATCGGATGTCTCTAAGTTAACTTCTCCAGATGGAACCCCTATGTCGCTTTTTCCTTCAAAAACTGGGAAGTGGTCTACCCATTCTTTGCGGCATTGCGCTTCAAATGGGCGATCTTCTCGGAGTCCTCCTTCTAGAAGACTGTATGCATCAGTGGTGGTCACACAAGCTGCTCCTTCGGCTGCTGGGTTTGTTCGGCTCGCACCAAATTGTGTGCACATGCCTGGTGCGACGTCAACAAGTGTTCTCCCCCAAGAAACATTAAGTGCTTCAACTTCTCCCCAAAATCCATCTGTTTGGAGAAAACCCAATAGGACAAAGACTTCTGAGACGCCTTCGGCATTGAATTGAGCAACTGATGCAGCTGCTTCAGCATTTGAAGCAGCGTTATCTCCTGATTGTGTGTTGATCGTGATTGTGACTATGTCAAAACCATCATTTTCTAACATTTCTTTAACTTCTGCGGAAGCAGCTTGTGCTGCAGGGTTATTTGGTTCAAGAATACCGATTTTAGATCCTGCAGGTAATTCTGTTTCAGCTAGAAAAATTCGCCCAGCTTGTACTGCAGCTGTTTCTCCAGGTGGGAAAAATCCGAAAAGTCTATTAGGGGCTGAATCGAACATGTATTGCGGTGCTTTGTCACCTAAAATCACGGTAGTGTCGCTATCTTCGGTTAAGCATGGTACGTACGCAGGGTTGAAACCTGAAGCGTTCACAACAAGAAATATTTCATTATCAAGGGTCGCTTCTATACATACGTTCTCCATTGTTGCTGGGTCAAGGGGATTCCATGTAATTTCAACCATTTCGAATGTGCGGCCGTTAATGCCTCCTTCTGCGTTCCAATCTTCTAGGTAAGTTCCTATGCGACCAGAGAGAGCTTCGTTTGTTAACCCATCCGGTAAGGGGTATCCAATGTCACGGAGGCCTTTGAGGTCAGCGATAACCACTGCAATCGTTATCGTATCTTCAGTAACTCCAACATCAGAAGCACGACGTTCTTCCTCAACTACCTCTTCCTCAAGTGTTTCATCGTCTTGTATTTCTTCTGTTTCTTCTAATGTTTCATTAGTTTGTTCTTCTGTCTTTACAACTTCTTCCCTAGATTCAGCTGGTTCAGCGTCATCTGTTTGATCTGTGGTAGGTAATGTTTGCTCATTACCGCCTCCACATCCGTAGACCGAAGTGGAAAGTAAAAATATTAAAAAAAATGAAAGTGTTAAACGTTTCATGCATCCCCCTGAGCTTTCATAACCTTAGTATGTCTTCTTCTTTTAAGGTAAAAAATAGGGGGCAGCATATGCTGCCCCCTAGAAAATTTGAACTCTTTTACAAGTTCACGTTTTTTTATTGGTCAAATTTGAACCATTCTCCAGTAACAGGAACCCAACAGTTCACTGGTGCTGGACAGCCGTTGAATGTTCCATCAGCTCCTCTATTGACGCTTCTGTCAGCCAACGTGAATGTCACTGCCTGCATTTGTGTTGAGAAGTAATTCTTATTTGGTCCAAAAGCTCCCTCTCCGTTAGAACGGAAAGCTTGAGGTCCTGAAACTCCTCTTATTGCATCAGCAAAAGAATCACGAGTTGGGTTTATTCCTGCATTCTCTAATGCTTCTTTAATGACGTACTGCATAGTACATTCACCTGGAGCGTAGTCTGAATTGAGCAAATCACCATCTGCTGTTTCGAGACCAACTTCACCAGATGGAGCACCTTTATCGCTTTGCCCGTTAAAGATTGGGAAATGAGCTATCCATTCCTCTCGGCATTGCGCTTCGAACGCATCGTCGTCGTCTACGCCACCATCAGGGCTTGCATAGGAATCATATGACGTTACGCAAATAGCGCCTTCTGCTGCAGGGTTTGTTCGGCTAGCACCGAATGGCGTGCAGTTTGAGGACGCTGAATCAAGGATTGTTCGATCCCATGTCGGTTGTAGCGTCCCTACTTCACCCCAGAAACCAGCTGCGTAAATGAATGGGAGGATCACAAAGACGTGGTCTACCCCTTCTGCAGTGAATTGGGCAACAGTTGCAGCACCTTCAGCGTTTGCAGCTGCGTTATCGCCGCTCAACGTATTTACTTCAATAGTTGTTGTTGAATAACCAGCGGCTTCAAGAACACTCTTCGCTGCTTCTCCAGCGGCTCCAATAGCTGGGTTGTTAGAACTCAAGATACCAACTTTTGAACCATCGGGAATGATTCCCTGAGCGACGATTAGTGCCGCACCAGCATCACCCGCTACCTCTGATGGCGGGTTAAGCGAGAATAGACGATTAGGCGCTGCATCAATCATGAGTTGAGGTGCGACTTCACCATAAAAGAAGGTGGTGTCATTATCCTCAGTGAAACATGGTAGGAAAGCTTGGCTGAATCCTGAAGCATTAATAGCCATGAAAACCTGCTCATCAAGAACAGCTTTTGTGCAAGATTCTTCCATCGATGCTGGGCTTAGCGGATCCCAAGTTATTTGGACCCCTTCAATCATTCGGCCGTTAATGCCACCAGCTTCGTTCCATTCATCAAAATACTTTGTGAAACGTTCTGATAGGTGATCAGTTGTTAACGCTGCTGGCAGTGGATATCCAATGTCAATCAAACCTTGAAGGTCTGATACGACAACACCAATTTTGATGCTGTCTTCGGTGATACCAATGTCTGAAGCTGTTCTTTCTTCAACTGGCTCTGGCTCTGGCTCTGGCTCAGATTCTTCTTCAGCTTCTTCTTCAGCAGGTGCTTCTTCAGCTTCTTCAGCTTCTTCAGCTTCTTCAGCTTCTTCAGCCGCACTGCTGCTTTCGCTGCTGCTGCTTTCGCTGCTGCTTGCGCCATCATCATCATCACCACCACCGCAACTTGCCATGATCATGGTGAAGCTAAGAAATAACGCCACTAACTTAAGTAGTTTTTTACTCATCTTCCCTCCCAGAAATGAATAGTGTTTCACGAAACCCGTGGAACTATAAATTTAATTTTGCTATATGCAATTACTTCTCACACTAGTACTGACTGCAGTTGCGTCAAACTGAACTAGTTTTTAGATGATTTTGACGTAGTTATAAATTCGCCAAGCAAAATTGTTGCATTCAAGGGTTCTTTAGCTGAAATAAAATGCTCTTTATAAGTTGTGAACCGTCCTTGGCACTTCTCATTGATTTCTTTTTGCGTGTAATCCAATTCATAATAGGAGCGTAAACCGAGTGTTTCTCCATTTTTCATTGCTGTATCTGCGTCATCTACGGCAAAAACAATCCCTTTAATTCCTTCACCATTTTTTTCCATTTCTTCTCGAATTGGGCTTTGGGTATTGGGAAGTGGGGATACGAGTTCTATTCCAGCTTCCCATGCCATAGCTACTCGGACTCCGAACG
>MPLT02261662.1_pt1 | contig 20141 bp, 18 predicted proteins | sample 1617391 | NCBI WGS metagenome assembly MPLT02 (sample SAMN05944800, study PRJNA350692) | marine metagenome | biome: marine; feature: ODZ; material: water; isolation source: 70 m water sample filtered on 0.2 um supor filter | place: Pacific Ocean | collected 2012-04-08 | depth 70m m
CTCAAGAATCTGCACGCCCGTTTTCGCGATCACACCTGTGCGTTGTTTGAAAAACACGGGCTCACGAACGTCGGCTACTGGGTGCCTGTGGATGCCAAGGACAATCGCCTGATTTATGTGATCAGCTCGCCCAACCGTGCCGCGCACACGAAATCGTGGAAGGCGTTCCTGAACGATCTGGACTGGAAAAAGGCCTACGCCTCCTCCACCAAGAACGGCCGGCTGGTAGCCAAGATCGAGAGCACCTTTCTAAGCGCGGTGGATTACTCGCCAAAATTAAAGCTGGGCAAAGCCAAGGGCGGCCGTGTGTTTGAGCTGCGCACTTATGTGACGACGGAGAATCGCCTGAATAATCTTCACGCCCGTTTCCGCGACCACACCTGTGCGTTATTCGAGAAACACGGCATGACCAACATCGCCTACTGGACGCCAATGGATGAAAAAAATGGCAAGGCCAACACGCTCACCTACATCATCTCGCACAAGAGCCAAAAACAGGCCGGCGCCAACTGGCGCGGGTTCATCGGCGATGCCGACTGGAAAAAGGCCCGTGCCGCGTCCGTGGCCGACGGCAAAATCCTCGCCCAACGCCCCGCCTCGACCTACATGAAAGCAGTCGATTATTCGCCGATTAAGTAGGCAACAGCCCAATTCAGAGGCAGCGCGTCCTTGGGGCGCGTTTTTTGTGGGGTAGGTTATTGGGCGCAGGTGAATCGAATTGGTTGGGGTGGGCGAGGTTGGCTGTGTACGGTGGACCTCGGCACGACATGTTAAACCCTGCACAACGGGAAATTATTGATGGGATGGAGCCTTTCGTGGCAACTCAATTGGAGCTGCTGAATTCGGCGGAGAATTGCTGGCAGCCCAGCGATTATTTGCCGGAATCCACCGGGGATAATTGGCCGGAACAGGTGCGCGAGCTGCGGGATCAAGCGAAGTCCATTCCCGATGAGTTGTTGGTGGTGCTTGTGGGCGACATGGTCACCGAGGAAGCTCTGCCCACGTATCAATCGTTGTTGAATGGATTTGAGGGCGTGAGCGATCGTAGTGGATCGGACGACAGCGCCTGGGCGCGCTGGACTCGGGGTTGGACAGCTGAGGAAAATCGCCACGGCGATTTGTTGAACCGTTACCTTTATCTCTCAGGTCGGGTGGATTTGCGGGCGGTGGAGGTGACGATTCAAAACTTGATCACTAAAGGGTTTGATCCCGGCACGGCCAATAATCCTTATCGCGGGTTTGTGTACACCTCTTTTCAGGAGCGTGCGACCAAGGTGTCGCATCAAAATGTGTCCAAGCTGGCTCGGGCGGCGGGGGATGAAACGTTGCAGGTGATCTGCAACACTATCGCCTCGGACGAGGCACGCCATGAGCGGGCATATACCAAATTCATGGGCTATCTGTTCGAGCAGGACCCGACCGGAGCGGTGTTGGCGTTTCGTGACGTCTTGCAAAACCAGATCGTGATGCCGGCCCAAAACATGGGCGGCACGGGCGGGCCGGATTTATTCGAGCACTTTTCGGCGGTCGCCCAGCGTCTGGGCGTGTACACGGCTGAACATTATGCGCAGATCGTTACGCATCTGGTTGACCGTTGGCGGGTGGAATCCTTGGCGGGATTAAGCGGCGAGGCGGCTGCGGCGCAGGAGTACGTGTGCACCCTCGGGCCGCGTTACCGACGACTGGCCGAGCGGGCCTCCCGCCGGGCTACGCCTGCGCCTCCGCAGGCATTCAGCTGGATCTTCGGCCGCGCGGCCTAGCAATTTTTCTGAATTCCGTTTCGGTTTACTTTCGAAACGCCCAAAGGTGTTGTTCGCTCCGGACGTATATCGTGTCGTCATCAAACGCGGGGGTGACGTGGGTTTTGTCGCCAAGCTGGATTTGGTGCACGATGCTTAACTCATCACCAGCCTTGACCACGGTGAGCTGGCCGGGCTCGCTGATGAGGTAGAGGTGGCCGTTGGCGAGAATGGGGCTAGCGCTGTATTGACCGGAGGCATTGAGGCGTTCGCTGTAGAGGGCCTTGCCGGTGTCGGCGTGGACGGCGGTGAGGATGCCGCCGCTGCGTACCATGTACACGCGGCCGGCGTGATAGAGTGGGGAGGGAATTTCCGGGATCCCGCGATTGTGTTCCCAGGCGAGATGACTCTCGGTGACGTCGCCACGGCCGCCGGGTTTCACGGCAATGAGCAAGGGCTTGCCTGAGCCGTGCCCAAAATTGCCGACGAATTCCTCACGCGTCCAGGCACCGTCGCGGTTTTTATCCATCCAGCCAAAGATACCATCCAGTCGTCGGGCTCGTTGGCGAGGATCCTTGGGCAACGGCATGCCGTAGCCAGGATGGCCGTAGGGCAGCTCGGGCCGGAAGGGAAAGGTAAAGTGCCCGGTCATCTCCTGCCGCTGCAGTTTACCGTCCTTATTGGCATCGAAATGGATCACTGATTCCCAGAAGGGCTCGGGATCAATGCGTTCATTGCCGCCGCCACCGCGTCGGGAAGCGGAGGCGATCACCATGCCGTTGCCGATGATGGGCGCGGAAATGGTTTCGCGGGAGAACCCGGTCACCTGCCATTGCTCGCGGCCGGAGGGTAGGGCGTAGCCGCGCAGGGCGCCGTTGCCCAGCACCACCAGTTCCGTGCGGTCGGCCTGCTTCCAGAGCATGGGCGTGGACCAGCCGCTGCGGTGGAAGGGGCGTGCGGTTTCCCAAGCGGTTTCGCCGGTGGCCTTGTGGACGGCAAGGATTTTGGACCGGCTTAGACGGCTGTTGGGCAGGTTATGGTCATCATCCAATACCAGTAGGATGAGTTCTCCAAAAGCAATGGGCGACGAGGAGGTGCCGTACAATGTGCGCGGCACAGGCAATTGGCGCTGCCACAGGAGCTTGCCGGCATGGTCGTAGCAAAGTAGACCGTAGGAGCCGAAGTAGACGTAGAGCCGATCCTTATCGACCACGGGCGTGGGCGCGGCGTGGCTACTGGCCTCGTGCACTCTTTCCAGTTCGACCTCGGGCGTGAGGCTTTTCCAGAGCAGTTTGCCGGTGATCTTGTCATGTGCGTAGGTAACCAGGCGGGATTGCTCGATTCCGGTCAGGAACAAGCGGTTTCCCCATAACACCGGCGAGGAATGTCCGATGGACGTGGGGACTTTCCAGGAGGGCTTGGCTGGATCCATCTGGAGCGGTGGCTTGGCACCAGCTGCCACGCCTGAGCCGTTTGGTCCACGTAGCCGAGACCATTCCGCAGTGAATCCGCTGACTTGCAAGATCAGGATTGTCGCAAGAATCATTCGCATACACCAAACGCTAGTGTTCTCAGGCGGTTTGACCAGTCCAAATCGGTTGCGTGGATCAGGTGAATACATAGGTAAATAGGGCTTATAATGGCATGATATCTATTTGCCGGCAGGAAAAGAAAGCGGCCGCGCCCATGAAATAATCGAAGATTACCTCTGATTGACCAAAAAAAGGCCGCCCTTGCAGGCGGCCATAAGTTGTTTGAGACGCTGTCCACCTACTTCTTGTCGCCGGCGGGCAACACCTTGCCGAGCGCGTGGTCGGCCGGCTTGATGCCGCGGCGGAATGAATTGAATCCGTAGAAAAGCGGCTTGTAGGTATCCACGTATTCCACATTGGCCTTCGCCGGCACTTCCATGCCGAGGCTGTTGTAGGTGGCATTCACGATCATGCGGCGCAGGCCGGCGCTTTGTAGATCGGTGGCAGCGCCCATGGTGGTGGTGAAAATGGGGCTGGTCTTGCCGGAGGGCCATTTGTACTGGCGCGTCCAGGCTACGGCCATGGCGGGATCGTTCACGCCGGTCACCTTGTTGAGCTGACGGTTACGCTTTTCCTTGGTGGAAGGCTTGGAGTCAGGCTCCATGTTTTCCAGCACCAGGCCGCGCATGAGGATCTTAGCGTCGGCGGGCGGGTAGGCCTCGTACACATCTGAATCGGCAAACACGTCGGTCACGCTGTTGAGGATGGGATTCTTTTCTGCGCCCTTCTCGATAACACCGCGGCAGGCCTCACGTTTGTGACCGCCCCAGTGGCTGACCCAGCCTTCTCCTAGCACGCGCTTGCCAAAGCCGCCGATCTTGCCGCGGAAGGCGTGTGTGCTGGTGCGCAGGCCGATCACCGGGATGCCTCGGTTGCAGGCATCATCAAAGTGTTTGTACACCTCATCAGGCCAAGTGCGGAACCGCAGCAGCATGATGATGGCATCCGCACTGTCTAGAGCTTGCGGGTGGGATAGGCTCTTTTGATTGGTGGGATCAATCTCGCCCTTGTCATTCAGAGAAAAGAGAACCGTGCACTTGAAGCCGTGACGTTGGCTGAGGATCTTGGCGAGCATGGGCAGGCCTTCCTCACTGCGATATTCCTCATCGCCCGAGAGCAGGACTATGTGTTTGCCCTTGCCGGGGCCTTCCTTGCCTTCATAGGTGATATGGTCATCGGCTGCCTGCGCGAGAAACGCGCCAAACAGCACGGCGAAAAACGATGCGAAGATTTGCTTCATAAGATGGTTTCAGTTGGTTAATTGTCGGGAACCGCGCTCACTCTAGCGAGCGACGCGTGCCGTGCAAACCTCAAATGGCTGACAAACATCTCATTCTCGTGCGGCACGCCAAGTCAAGCTGGGCTGATCCTCGATTGCCTGATCATGACCGACCACTCAATGCCCGTGGTATGCGCAATGCTCCGCTTATGGGCGCTCGGGCACAGGCGCTGGGTGTCCTTGCGGATGCGCTGATTACCAGCAGCGCGCTGAGGGCGCGGACCACGGCCGAGCATTTTTGGGATGCGTTGGATCCGACTCCAGCCAAGTTGCGTGTAGAATCGGATTTGTATCATGCTGACGTAGCCACCTGGTTGGCGTTCATGGAATCTCTACCGGACACTTGGAGCTCGGTCATGGCGTTTGGCCATAATCCGGGCCTGACCGAACTGGCAGCGGACGTGTGGGATTTGCCGGTCAACAATGTGCCGACCTGCGGCGTACTATGGCTCACGTTCACGGGGCCGACATGGAAAGAAACGGCCACGAGACAACCCGTGACCGCGTTGTTTGATTATCCGAAAAACCCTTCGAACCTGCCCGAGGCGTTGCGCTAGTTGTTCTGCTGTCGGCCGGGGTTGAACAGCTCAAAGAGATTCGGGCGATCTCCGTTGCCGAGTTCGCCGGCCTTGCTGGGATCGATCATCACTTCGAGCCGGTTATGTGTGTTGTCCAGCGCCCGGTTCAGGGCGGCGTCCTCAGGGGACTTGGTCTTGATATCGGCAATGAGTTTCTGGCGGTTGCGCAATGTGCTCTCGGCTCTGTCACCACCGGTGAGATGGCCCAACGCGAAAAATCGCAGCGGGCCGAGATCCTGGTTGGTGACCACCTCGGCAAAGAAGGCGTTACTGTCTTCATTGGTGCCCACGTGCTTCAGGATCGCATCGCCCAGCGCCATCTTGTCGCCATCATCGGTCAACGATTCATCCTTCACCTTGGCGTACAACAACGGCACGGCGTCCACGCCGAGAATGGTGGTCAGATAATTCACCACCGCTCCATCCACGCGGCCCTCGTTATTGATGATCATCAGTTTGGCAGTGTTCACAAAGGTGGCGTCCTTGTACTTTACCAAAATGGCGAACAGAAACAGGCGGGAAGATTCATCCAATAGGCTACTGCCGGTGGGGGCTGGCGGGGTGACGAGCAGATCGTGGGTAACGTTGAGCACTTGCTCCTTGTATTGGCCCTCGGCGATGTCGCTCAGTATGCGGTCGAGGTAGGCAACCTCCAGGCCGCGACCGGTTTGGGAAAGCTCATGGGCCAACAGTGCTTCGGCTTCCGCACCACCGATATCGTGCACCACATCGAACAAGCCCAGCCGCAATGAGCCAGGCTCTAGCTCGCGCTTCATTTGGGCGACCATGTTGCTCATGAAATAACTGCCGAAACCGGATTTGATAAAGCTGCCGATGCCGTTAGGTTTGGCTTCTTCCCCTCGGGATTCAGCCTCGCGAGCGGCTTGGTTTTCGCGGTCAAAATTTTGGGCGGAGGTATCGTATTCAATATCCAGCTTGGATTCCAAAAAGCTACGGATCGGCGGTATGGCGCTTTCACTAGACTTGGTGAGCCCGACCAGATGATGGATGATTTCGCGCATGGTTTGCTGGCGCGTTGCGCCCGTTGGCCGGAGAGTCTTGAGCTCTGCCAAGTAGGTTTGCGGGTCTACCGCGATGGTGCGTTCCACGACCTTTTCGGTCTCGATATTGATGACTTCCGTTTGGCCGACTTGCGCCCGGGCTTCCTTGTATTCTTTTTGCTGTTCCGCAATTTGTTGGCTGTCCGAGGCGGTGGCGGGTTGGCCACTATCTGAATTCAGGATGTATCCGGCAGCGAGGCCAACTATGGCGGCTACGAGGAGAGGGGCGACTTGTTTCATTATTTAAGGTTTAGGGCTTTCTTCGCGGCGTTGTTGGACCTTGCCGAGTTCCTTGTCCATCATGTTTAGGCCAAACTGCAACAGGAGATCGGCTGACTGTCCGCGGACCTGCCCGAGCAATTTGCGGCGGTTTACGATAACTTCGGTAGGTTGATCTCCAATATCCTTCATTAAAGCTCCAAGCGGTTGGCCTATGTGTTCGTATCGTTTCATATCGAACATGTCACCTTCTTTCATTTTAGTCAGACCTTCCTTAACTGTTTCAAAGAAAATTTGGTCAGCTTCAGCGTTCCGACCGATGAATCGTAAAGCCGCATCGCGTAAAATTATTTTGTCCGTCGGGTCGGTGATTCGTGGGTCGGTGTAGGCCGCGAGCAAAATGGGCATGGCGTTTTCCCCAAGCACTTCGCGTAGGTAGGTTAAAGCATAAGAATCCAGTGCACCTTCCGCTGTAATCAGTTTGGTTTTAGCAGTTTCAACAAAATTGAGATCTTTATACTTTATAAGCAGGGCGTATAGATAGCCCATCGATTCACGATCAACTTTGTTAAGTGGCTCGTCGCTGGTTACTGGAGGGTTTGTGAGGATATCTCTGGAAACTTTCAGGATAGTATCACGATGAGTTTCAGGGGCTAAATTCTCTAGAGCTGCTTCAAGGTATGCGACCTCAATACCCCTTGCCGTGCTGGACAATAATTGGACAAGGGTTTCAATGGCTGGTTCGCCGCCAATATTTGCAGTCGATTCGATCAACCCCAATCGTAGTGTAGCCGGAAAAGTAGTATTGAGTGAGGGTAAGTTGGGCACTCGGTTCCGGAAAGCTTTCCGCCATCGGGCTCTGCGGCGTTCTTCATCGGTAGTCGGCTCGGTTTCTGGTTTGGGTACTGCCTGAAAATGTAAATCCACGCCTTCCTCAAAAAAATTAGTGATTTCAGGTAACGCTTCGGTGCCGACTTCAGTAATGGATTCAAGGTGATAAACGGCTAGGCGACGCATTCGATCCTGTTCAGGTGTTAGTGCCTTAAGGGCGGCCATGTGGCGTTCAATCCTGGGTCCGGTGGATTTTGGTTGGGTTTCGGTTGGGACTTCCGTGCGAATCTCCACTGTCTCAACCCGGGCGGTTCGGGCTTTTGCGGCATTTAATTCTTTGCGTAATTGAGAAATCTGGGACTCTTGCTCGGTGGAATCCGGTGTGTGATTCGGTGCGGGGGATTTGACGGTTATATAGGTCATTACCGCACCTAGTACGGCAGCAATAAAAATGGGTAAAGCGAGTTTCATGCTCATCGACGTAACCGTTTCAGGGCAGTCATCAGTTCATCCTGATCAAGGGCGTTATCGGAATTAGCGTCAACTCGGTCAAATGATCGCTTGAGCCACGCTGGTTCCTCACCACGATCGATCTTACGATTGCCGTTCTTGTCTGAACGCTGCAGAATACCAGCTACAATGAAATTGCCACGTTCCTGGGCTTGGTCTTCGACTGGTTTGGAAAGTGTGGCCGGTTTTGGGTTCCGCGCCACCTGTCCCACATGAAGGCGGTAAAGTGAATTGAGTGTTCCAATATTTTGGCCTTCGGCTGGGCGGACGAGCAGGGTGAGGCTACCCATTTCATCATCACTTTCCGGTCCCCATCGGACACGGCGGGGCGGGATATTCGGGTTATTAGGGTTTTCGGCAGAGTTATCCCACATCACGGTGGAGGCCAGCTTGGTGCCGCGGGGTAATTTGATGAATTCCTCAAATTGATACTGTTCCTGCCATGAGAAATCCCAGTCGGGAATATTTAGGAGATCGAGAGTTTCTCCCTCGGGTAAAGTGGCGGTCATCCGTAGGTGTTTGCCTAGATAATGGGCATGGGCACTGACGGCAAACGCCTCCACATCAATCGGGAGGGTGAATTCATCGGTAACCGTATAAGCCTTTTCTCCGGCCGGAATACTGATGCGATTTAGGGCCCCAAAGGCAGGGGGTAGTTGCACTCCGGTGAAGGATGTACTGGGTTTTTGATCTGTAAAATATAGGCCTACACTCGACTGGTCTCGTTCTGGTTTACCGGAGGGATGATAGTGCATGGATAACACAAGATCGGCTCCTTTAGGCAAATAGTAAGCCAAATCTTCCGGCAGCTTTTCAGGTTGACCTCCAACAGCCCAACCGCCCAGAGGGCCGATTCCGCGACCTTGTTGACGCATCCGGCGGAATCCAGGATGAGGGTCGCTTTTGTCGAGACGTTTAGCTTCTCCGGTAGTGTCGTAAAAGAATAAGCAATGATGTACTACGCTCCTTGCATCTGGACGAAACTCGATGGCTTTAAGCCATTTACCTTCCGGTAGATCTAAAGGGATTACGAAGCTACGGTAAATGTCACGCCCTTCATCGGGGACAGGAAATGGTTCGCTCATTTTCACTACCATGTTTGGTTTGCCAAGCTGCCATCCATCAATGAACTTTGGTAGGGAAGGAAGTTTATCATGGTCCCCTTCAGGCATGCCGTTTTCAACCCAATCGGCAATCGTGGAAATCTGTTCTTCGCTTAAGCGCCGGTCGCCGTGAAATTTAAAGGCGCTTTTTTGTGCATGCCACGGTGGCATTATGCGGTCTTCAGTGACACGCTGTATGAGTTTGCCGCGCTTCCTTACGTCATTGTAAGACATCAATGCGAACGGACCGGCTTCACCGGGGCGATGGCATGAGGTGCAGTTCTGGAAAATAATTGGTGCGACGTGTTCGGTGAAAGTGATTTCCTTGGCTTCTACACATACCAATTCGACCAACAGAGTAGCGGTGAGTAAAGAGTAACGCATTTTCATTTAAGCTTGGTGATGTAACAACCGATCGATTCTCCGCGGGGTGCAGGGGCCGGTTTGCCGGCCAGTACTGCATCGATTGCAATGCGTAAATCGTGTTGGGTGATCACGCTTCTGGGTTTGCCGAAATCCTCGTAGTAATTATTGATACGACCGCGGTATACGGCTTTGCCATTAATTAGAATGGCGGCTTCGGGTGTGATTTTTGCGTCGGCTGCTCGAACTAGTATGTGATTATGGTCGTGCGTTCCGGGGATGGACTTTAGCTGATAATCCTCTTGGTGTGTTTTCAGTTCCTGCAGGGTGCTCTGCGGATCGGTGTACACCATCAGAAAACGTACTTTCCCCTTATAGTCATCGGTGATTCGGCGGATTTCCGGAACCATTTTGTTAGCAACGGGGCAGTCGTTCGTGGTGAAAAACATTACAATAGGCGTGGCTCCCTTGAGGGGATCAATGGACTTGTCGGCCAAGGTTTTAACCGGTGCGGATTGCAAGAAAGCGGCACCGGCGAGCAATAGGGACGTGCTAAAAATGAGTAATCTCATATTCAATTGATTGACGCGCGATTGAAACCTGAGGTTACAGAGCGTCGAAGACGATAGCAACGCGGGGGTTGATTAGCCTTTGGCAACGAGCTCGGCGATTTGTACGGCGTTGAGCGCGGCGCCTTTCAGGATCTGATCGCCGACCACCCAGAAGCTGAGGCCGTTTTTCATGGCGCAATCTTTCCGGATACGGCCCACAGCGCAGTTATCCTGCTCGGCCATGTCGAGCGCGAGCGGGTAGAGATTTTTTTTCACATCATCCACGAGATCCAGTCCGGGCGCTTTCTTGAGCGCGCGACGTGCGGCGGTCACGGTGACGGGCTTGGTGAACTCGGCATTTACGGAAATGGAATGGGCGCGATACACGGGGATGCGCACACAGGTGCTGCTGGCCTTGAAGCGTGCATGATGCATGATCTTGCGGCCTTCGTTCTCCAGTTTCATTTCCTCCTTGGTGTAGCCGTTGTCGAGAAACTCATCGACGTGAGGCAGGGCGTTGAAAGCGATTTGGTGTGGGTACACTTCGGTCTTCACCTGCCGGCCGCGGGCGAGGGTCTTGACCTGTTGTTCCAGCTCAATAATTCCCTGTGCGCCGCTGCCGCTGACGGCCTGGTAGGTGGAGGCAAAAATCCGTTTCACGCCGAATACCTGGTGCAGCGGGTTCAGGGCCATCAACGTGATGATGGTGGAGCAGTTCGGGTTGGCGATGATGCCTTTGTGCTTTTTGACATCGGCTCCGTTGATTTCCGGCACGACCAACGGCACGGTTTTGTCCATGCGAAAGGCACTGGAATTATCCACCACCACCGCGCCGGCGGCTGCTGCGGCCGGGGCGTATTCCTTGCTGATGCCGCCGCCGGCACTGAAGAGGGCTATGTCAACCTCGGCAAATGAATCCTTGGTGAGTTCGCGCACGGTGTAGCGGTTGCCCTTGAACCTGATGTGTTTGCCGGCGCTGCGTTTGGAGGCCAGCGGAATCAGTTGATCCACGGGAAAACGGCGGGCTTCCAGCACGCGGAGCATTTCCTGCCCGACCGCACCGGTCACGCCTGCAACGGCGACGTTCAATTTACGCTTTTTCATCGAAGGGGCGGGGAGCATACGCGAAACAGGTCGACTGTCAAATCGCCAAAAAGACTCGTCGGCCACCGTTCCTTGTGGTTGGTTCAGACCGTGAGCGAGACGGTGACCATTCGAGCCGCCCGCCGCGAGGATGTGCCGGCGATTTTGGTGATCTATAACGCGACGGTGAAAGAACCCGCGGCGGCCTACGAGGATTCCCCCAATACCTTGCGTCAGCGCGAGGAGTGGTTTGATTATTATCAACAGCGCAATTTCCCAATCTTAGTTGCAGAACGGGCCGGATTGGTGGTTGGCTGGGCTTCGCTCGGGCCGCATCAGGAGCGGAGCGGGTTTCGCTTTACCGGTTCGGTGGCTTTGTATGTGGATGCCATGTATCGCCGGCAAGGCATAGGCGGCTTGCTGTTGGAAGCATTGCTGGAAACAGCTCGTGAACGCCGGTTGCATTGCCTGCTGGCGGTGATTGATTCAAAAAACGAACCGAGCCTACAGCTTCATCAGCGGCTGGGGTTCCGAACAGCCGGTACGTTTCGTGAAGCCGGCTGTAAATTCGGTCAATGGCGGGATGTTGTTTACCTGCAATATCTACTTGATGACCGCTCGAGTCCTGGAGACTAATTTAGTAAAAAAAGCCGCGCATTGTGCGCGGCTACAGGAAGTTTATTGCAGTTTAAATCTACTCTGAAGGAGGGTTGTTACGCCTTTCCTCCATGCGTTTACGCATCTCTTCCATTTGTTTCCGGCGTTCTTGATCACGACGTTCGCGTTGAGGGTCTGCCATTTGAAAACGCTCGGAGAAGCCTTCCGCATCTGGGTTGGCAAGGGCTTGTAAACGTTCTTCAACTGAATCAAACATTGCAACGAAGTCCGCATCGCTTGTGGAGGCTTTAAGTCCGTTGAGAGCAGCGCGTCGTAGAGCTAGGGCGTCCGCATCTGGGCGACCCTCTCCGAGTCTCCTAACTTCGCGTACGGCGGCCTCCCGAGATCGATTTCCTCCTCCACCAAACATATTACGTAAAAAATCGCCACCCCGCCCACCGTTGTTTTCACCGCGTGCTGCGGCTGCTTCGCGTTCGGCTTGGGCTTTGGCGCGTTCGGCTTCTTCTTCCCCCATTTTCACGAGATATCCCTGAAAGCGATCAACCATCACTTGTCCTGCCTGGGGATGTTGGTCAATATAATCATTGATTATGCGGTATAGTTGCTCTTTCCCGCCATCATTCAAATCGCCTTGCTGATAAGCTTTAGCCAAAACGGGGACCGATTTATCTTCCATCACCCTACGGAAATACTCCAAAGCAGATCCATTTACGGATCCATCCTTGACTAAAAGGGTTTCTGCATCTTCAGCAAAAGTGAGGTCTTTATAGCGGATTATCAGGCCCCAAAGGGCGTTGGATGAGCGTCCTTCGAGGCGGGTAGGAACCTCTGAAAGGGCCGGTGGGTTGATCAGAATATCTTTGGCTGCGCCTAATATCTGTTTCTTAAACTGGTGCTCACCTTCAGCCATTAGCGTTAATTGCTGATCGATCAAATTTACTTCTACCCCACTGGCGGTGTAACCCAGAATTTTTACTAAAGTTGCCTCGGCATCATTGGTTCCAATCCTACCAAGTGTCTCAATAAGTCCCATCCTAAGGGAATCAGGCCTCATCTGTACACGCTCGCCTCCACCAGGACCACGCTCGCCTCCACCAGGACCACGCTCGCCTCCACCAGGACCACGCTCGCCTCCACCAGGGCCACGGCCTCCACCGGGGCCTCCACCGCCAGGACCACGACCGCCACCGGGGCCTCCGCCACCAGGGCCACGACCGCCGCCGGGTTGGGCGTACAGGGATATTGTTAAAGCCAGAATAGAAATGTAGGTAGTGTAGAGTTTCATGTTATTCGAAAATTGTTATCGGCGTCCACCGCGATCGCGGCTTCCCCAGCCCCAGCCCATCATCGATCGAATAGACCGAAATCCATCATCGCCCATCTCATCCATTTGGGCTTTTTGTTCGTCCGTCATCAATGATTTGTACTCATCACCGAGTTTGGTGAAATAAGCTCTCATTTCATCTCGTCTTTCTTCCATAGAGATCTCTTGGTTGCCCCAAATCTCACGCATTTTTGTGCCCATAACTTCCCGGTGTTTTTCGCTGAGCTTTTTCATCTCATCCATCTGGGTGTTAGTGATTTGCATTTGCTGGCGAAAAGATTGGCGACCAAATTCACGGTCCATTTTACTATCCAAAAATGCATTGATCGCTGGCACAGCTTGGTCTCCAGCATCCACTAGGCTCTCAAAGTAGTGGATTACACGGCGCTGGGATTCATTACCCTCTCCCGTCATCTCATCGGCGGCTAGTTTGTCGATGAGATCTGCGGGTTCGGTAACAACGCCGGGAACCGCCACACTTGTTTCGATCACTTCCACCCTTCCTGCCTCAGCTTTAGCTGAATCGAGTGCTTTTTTGAGTTCGGCAATTGTTTTGTCCTGGTCGTTGGTTTTGACTTCGACGATTCGCTCAACCTCTACGGTTTTGGTTTTACCAGCAACCAAATAGGTTGCGGCGGCACTAACAACGGCGGTGACTAGAATAGCGGCTACGATTTTCATGTTAGACTCTCTTAAAGTTGACGTCAGTCATGACGAAAAGGTTACAGATAGCAAGTTTTTTGGGAAATCTTGATTAAGAATTCACCGCCTCGGCGGTGGGTTGCTCGGTTTTTGGGGAGGCTCCGCGAAGTTTCTCAATGACGCCCGGCAGTTTCTCGAGCAAGTAATCCACCTCGGCATCGGTGGTATATTTGCTGAGGCTGAACCGCACAGCGCCCATGGCGTGCTCGGGCGAGAGACCCATAGCAATGAGCACATGGCTGGGAGCCATGGAGCCAGTGGTGCAGGCCGAGCCACTGCTGGCACAAATGCCTTCGCGGTTGAGCAAGAGCAGGATTGCCTCGGCTTCGCAGTCGGCAAAGCTCAGGTTGCTGGTGCTAGCTAGGCGTGGTTCCTTGGCTCCATTACGAGTGACGCCGGGGATGGTCTCGAGGATGCCCTCCTCCATGCGATTGCGGAGGGCGCGAACGCGTTCCACCTCCGCGCCCAGGTTGTCGACGGCCATTTCGGCGGCTTTGCCGAAGGCGACAATGTTGGCGACATTTTCCGTGCCACCGCGTCGGCCGCTTTCCTGTCCCCCCCCCAACACGTATGGTTGATACGGCAAACCCTGTCTCACATACAGGCAGCCAATGCCCTTGGGCGCATGCAGTTTGTGAGCGGAGAGTGAAAGATAATCGACGCCGAGGGCCTTAACATCCAGCATCATCTTGCCGGGGGTTTGCACGGCATCGGTATGAAAGGGCACGCCCTTGATGCGGCAGATGGCAACAATCTCTTCAATGGGAAAGATGACACCGCTCTCGTTATTGGCCATCATCACCGAAACCATGGCGGTATCTTTCCGGATGGCTTCATGAACCTCATGGACATCCAACTGTCCGGCGCGGTCCACGGGGATCCAAGTGACCTCCACACCGCGTTTCTCAAGCATTTGCCCATACTTGATATTGGCCGAGTGCTCGACGGCCGTGGTGATTACATGACGTTTGCCGGGCTGGGTTTGCAGGGCGCTGTTCAGCGCGGCGTTGTCGCTTTCTGTGCCGCAACTGGTGAAAATAATTTCGCGCGGTTCGGCATTGATCAGCGCCGCCACTTGCGCGCGGGCGTTATCGACCGCTTCTCCTACCTCGTTACCGAAGGAATAGGCGCTGGACGGATTGCCCCATTGCTCGGTGAGAAACGGCAACATCGCCTCCACCACCTCCGGTGCGACCCGCGTGGTGGCGTTGTTGTCAAAATAGTAAATCGGACCGTCGCTCATGGACATAACCCGCACGCCGCTCGGCAGCAGGAGAACGGCGAGTTAAACAGGGTTTCCTCTACAAAATCAAAGCTTTTTCTCGTCAATATTACAATCCATCGGTATTCTCCGAGCCTTAACCCCCATGAAACTTATCTTTGCATTATACGGCTTCTGCCTTGTGATTGGCTTCAGTGGAATCGGTTGCGGGGAGGCCGCCAACGCCACGGCCGACAGTGAGCCAGTGCTCAAGGCCGGCGAAGAGGAATGCGAGATGTGCCGGACGCCTGGAAGTCGGGCGTCGTTCTTGAAGGCGGCATTGGCGGAGGAAAAACGGGTGGCCAATGTGGAGCCGTTGACGGCGGAGCAGGTGACGGCGGCGTTGGCGGAGGAGATTATTGGCGTGGATCTCGCGCTGGAAGAGGTGCAGGTGTTCAATGAAACCCGTGTGCCGGACATGCCGCGGGTGAGTACGGCTAAGGAATGGCAGACCCAGGCCACCGCCATTCGCAATCAGGTACTTGATCACGTGGTGTTTCGTGGGGGCGCAGCGGATTGGCGGGACACTCAACTGCAGGTTCAATGGGGCGAGACGATTGAGGGTTTGCCCGGTTACCGGATCAAGAAGCTGAAATTCGAGGCGCTGCCGGGCTGGTGGATTCCGGCGTTGTTGTACGAGCCGCTGGAAATGCAGGGCAAAGTGCCGGTGGTGCTAAATGTCAACGGGCACGCGCGCACGGGCAAGGCGACGGATTATAAACAACTACGCTGCATCAACCAAGCCAAGCGCGGCATGATCGCGCTCAATGTGGAGTGGATTGGCATGGGGCAATTCGCCAATCGCATGGGGCATTATCAGATGGCGCAGCTGGATCTCTGCGGGGTGGCGGGCATTGCGCCCTTTTACCTGAACATGAGCAAAGGGCTCGATGTACTGTTGGCGCATCCGAATGCTGATCAGGATCGCGTTGCCGTGGCCGGCCTGTCCGGTGGTGGTTGGCAAACGATTTTTATCAGTTCGCTGGATGAACGGGTGAAATTGGCCAATCCAGTGGCGGGCTATTCGAGCTTCAAGACGCGCGCTCGGCACGGCAAGGATTTGGGTGACTCGGAACAGACGCCCAACGATCTTGCGGTTTACGCGGATTACACGCACCTCACGGCCATGCTTGCTGATCGCGCGGCGTTGCTGACCAACAATGCCTACGATCGCTGCTGTTTTACGGCCGGGCATGCGCTGCCGCCGTTGATTGATGCGGCGGCGCCGATTTTCAGTCTGCTGGATCGCCGGGATTATTTGCGGACGCACATCAATCACAAGCCTGGTTCGCATAACTTTGGGGTGGATAACCGTCAACAGCTGTACCGTTTCATGGGGGATGTGTTTTATCCCGGGGACACGTCGTTTGATGCGAAGGAAATCCCCAGTGAAGCGGAGGTGAAAAGTTACGATGATCTGCTGGTGCCATTGCCGGAAGATAATCATTCCTTCAATTCCATCGCGCTCGGATTGATGAAAGGTCTTCCCAAACCACAATCAGGTAGTGAGGCCGAGCAGCGCAAACGCTTGCTGAAGATCGTCCACGCGAAGGAATACACTGCGACCGCTAAGAAGGTCGGCGGAGAAGGCGGGGTGGCGCATTTCCAATTTGCCCTTGGGCGTGACTGGACGGTGCCGGCAACGGTGTTTACGCCGCCGGAGGTCAAGGGGACCACGCTGCTGATCGCCGATGAAGGACGGGCAAAACAAACCACGGCAGTCACACAACTCATGGAGGACGGCTATCGTGTGGTGGCCTTGGATCCGTTTTTCTTTGGCGAATCCAAAATCAAAAGCCGCGATTTTCTTCATGTGATTTTGATGCACGCGGTGGGCGAGCGCGCTTTGGGCGTACAGTCCGGCCAGCTTGCGGCGATTGCCGGTTGGGCGGCGGAGGCGTATGGTGGGCCGGTTGGGCTGCAATCGATCGGCCCACGTCTGAGTGTGTCGGCGCGTTTGGCGGCGGTGCAGACCGAGGCAATTCAGTCCGTTACGCTGCATGATCCGATGACATCGCTCAAGGAAGTCATCATCGAAAACCGCGGCGCAAATCATTTGCCGGAAATAATGTGCTTCGGCCTGTTGGAAGCCTTTGACCTCAAGCAAATTGAGGCGTTGAAATTGAACCCGTAACACTTGTCTTACGTCTGAGTTTCATGAATCGCGCGTTGCTGTTCCTTTTCCTCCTGTGGTTTGAGTGGCCTACTGAAGCGGCCAAGCGCTTGCGTGACTTTGAAAAGGCGCCGCACAATTATTGGGAGCACCCGCCGCGCGACCGCTTCACGCAACTCAAGGCGGCTCTCGAAGGCGGTCGTATTCCACTGGATCGGTCCAGTGAAAAGGCCTTCGTCACGAGCCTGTTGAAGGCACTGGATATTTCGCCAGCCACGCAGACGTTGGTGTTTTCCACCACTAGCCTACAGCTGCGGCGCATCTCCCCGCGCAATCCGCGCGCGCTGTATTTTAATGAGGATATCTACGTCGGTTGGGTGCCGGGTGGTCAGCTGGAAATCGTGTCGATTGATCCGAGACTGGGCGGTATCTTTTATATCTTCGATATTCCGCGCGGATCCGCGCCGGTCAAGGTGGAGCGCAGTGCACGATGTTTTAATTGCCATGCGGAATTTGAAATCGGCCGGGTTCCTGGGCTCTTACTCAAGAGCGTGGTGCCGGGCAATGGCGGAGGGAGTCTGGAATCGTTCCGGAACGACCGAACGGGTCATGGGATTCCCTTCAAGGATCGCTTCGGCGGTTGGCACCTGACCGGGCGGCACGGCATCCAGCAACATCAGGGGAATTTGGTGGGCGAATTTGTTGCCGGCGTTATCAAGACCTATCCGAACCCGCCGGCCAAACAGTTCCGCTGGGAAACCTATCCAGTGGCTACCAGTGATGTGTTGGCACACCTGCTGCAGGAACATCAGGTGGGATTTGTAAACCGCGCAGTCAAGGCCACCTACGATACGCGCGCGGCTATCGCTGCCGGCGAAGCCCGGGCCGTCATCCAGAAGCATAGCGAGACACTGACGCAGTACCTGTTGTTTGCCGAGGAAACGCCGTTGCCCGCCGGTGGAGCGGAAGGGGCCGCAGCCTTAAAGGAGTTCTTCCTCGCTCGCGCGCGCAAGACGACAAAGGGGGCGTCCCTCCGCGAATTCGATTTGCGCACGCGGATGTTCAAGTATCGCTGCAGCTACATGATCCACAGCACGGCCTTCACCGGATTACCTGCGCCGTTGAAAACGGCGGTCTTAAAAAATGTTCGAACCGCCCTGCTCACCGATCACGCCTTGAGCGCGCATTTGCCAGTCGCCGAAAAACAGGCCATCCACAGGATCCTCTCTGCCACCTTAGCCCCGTACACAGCGGTAAAATAAGGGGAGGGGCAAGTTTTCACCTTGCCCCATTTTAAGCGCAAGAAAGCACGGGTTTAACGTTGTTTTAATCAAACCTGTAGCCATCATAAATGGGACGAGGTGAACTCGTTCCTTCCTTGATCACTCTACAAAAAAAAGGCGCCCGAAGGCGCCTTTGAATTTTTTGAGGTAGAGAAACTTTAGTTCTTCTCAACCTTCTTGCCGGCTTTGAGCCAGCCAGCGATGCCGGCGGAGAGGTGCTTCACGTTCTTGAAGCCCAGCTCTTCAGCGGCGGAGGCGCCACGCTTGTAGGCGGAGCAACGGGAGTTGCCGCAGTAAGCCACGACGAGGGTGTCTTTGCCCACTTTGGAGAGCTGCTTGGACAACGCGTCCTTGTTGCTGAAGGACACAGCGCCGGGAATGTGGCCGCGCTTGGCGTAGGAATTAGCGCCGTTCACGTCGATGACGGCAACCTTGCCGGATTTAATCGCTTTCTCGAGGTCAGCGATGGAGATGTCCGGGTATTCACCGGCCTGTACGTTCACCGCGAAGATAACGGCAATGAGTGCAATGAGGTTTTTCATAGTCTGTTTTGTAGTATTTGGATTGTAAGTCCCGGCAGGCCTAGGCCTTTGGGCTAGTCAGTGGACTTGATGGAGAGCCTAGCCATTCAGGTTCATTTCGCAACCTTTTTTCCCTGTGCGCTAGTGTGGGGACTGTCATACTGCGGCCATGGCGCATGACACCTTTTTCGTGGGGGATCTCGTTGCCGTGATCTACAGCAACCCCACGAAGTAACCGCCTAACTCAACCCGCAGTTTTTCTTGGCTCGGTCAACCACTGTTGAAGCCAGTGCGCGTGCTTTCTGTGCACTTTCCTGTAATACCTGATTCACGTAGTCCAAATTATTCTCCAGCTCAGCACGCTTGGCTCGCGCCTCGGTAAAATATTCCCAGTAATGTTCAAAGAGAGTTTTCTTTAAATCTCCATAACCCAAACCGCCTTCGCGCAATTTATTTTCCGTCTCACTGGCTACTTCCTTAGTCGCAAAAAGTTTGAGCAGTTGAATGGCGATATTCTTTTCTGCATCCGGCTTGGGCTCTTCGGGCGGGCGGCTGTCCATGACTAGGCGCATCACTTTTTTGCGTAGCGGCTTTTCAGCCCCAAAAATCTCAATCGTATTATCGTAGCTCTTACTCATCTTCTGGCCGTCTGTGCCGGGCACGGCGGCTACTTCATCGCGGATGCGTGGTTCTGGGATTACAAAGGTTTCGCCATAAGTCTGATTGAATTTACCGGCAATATCGCGCGTGACCTCCACGTGTTGTTTCTGATCGCGGCCCACTGGTACGACGTTGCTGTCGTAGATCAAAATATCCGCCGCCATCAGGACAGGATAGGCAAACAGGCCATGGTTGGGCTTGAGACCTTTGGCGAGCTTGTCCTTATAGCTGTGGCAATTCTCCAGCATCGGCATGGGCGTGAGCGTGGTGAGCAGCCAGGTCAACTCGGTGACTTCGGGCACATCGCTTTGGCGGAAGAATACCGCCTTGGCCGGATCCAGTCCGCACGCGAGAAAATCCAGCGCCACATCTTGCGTATTCTGGCGCCGTTGCTCTGCGTCATAGAGCGAGGTCATCGAATGGTAGTCGGCGATGAAATAATAGGCCTCACCCTCGTTCTGGAGCTCGATCGCCGGCTGCATCATGCCGAAGTAGTTGCCCACATGCAGCGCGCCGGAAGGTTGGATGCCGGAAAGAATCCGCATGGCGTGGAAGGTAGCAGGCACGGGCGGCGCATTCAAGCGGCCCTTGGTAAATTAGGCTTTTCATTTTTCAATCGCATGCCAGATTTCCCGCCCTGCGGGTGGACGCTCGCAGGCAGCATGACCGTTCTGGTAAATCAGTTTGTTCAGTACAAGGTTGCCGTGGCTGCCCTTCGACTTGTGGAGGCTCATCGCGCATGAAGCTCGGCGTTGTTCGCGAAACATTCGAGGGTGAGCGCCGTGTGATTGCCACGCCCGAGGTGGTGGA
>MPLT02210615.1_pt1 | contig 20010 bp, 30 predicted proteins | sample 1617391 | NCBI WGS metagenome assembly MPLT02 (sample SAMN05944800, study PRJNA350692) | marine metagenome | biome: marine; feature: ODZ; material: water; isolation source: 70 m water sample filtered on 0.2 um supor filter | place: Pacific Ocean | collected 2012-04-08 | depth 70m m
CGCAAGAGAAGTTTGTTTACTCAAGCGAGTGGATTCCGGATCAAGCAATGCGTTCACTTGAAGTTGAAAAAGAGAGACTTCAGGAGGAATTGGATTGGTTGGATGGGAAAAGGAATCATCCTTCTGAATGTCGAGGATGTAAAGTCAATGATACCTTTGCTTGTATTGAGTGCCCGAAAAGGACTTTTGGCCTCGATTACGTTCCAGAGCAATATTATAGCTGGACAGCAAAGGAGAAACTTGAATGGAAATTGAGAATGAGAGGAGATCATGGAGGACTTAGAGATTCAGCAGTTAATGCTGGCAGTAAAAAAACGAAGGAACTCAAATGCGGAAGCAAAACGCAGGAGGGAAGAGATGGCCGAAACTCTAAAGTTGCATTCGGTTAATCTTTTTAAGAATCTTTTCAGCAATTCAGCTGGTGAGAAAAAGGTGCCAGAATCAAAGTGATTTCCAGCACCCTTAACCTAAACGGATACTAAGAATGACAAATCCTGTAAGCCAAGTCAATGCTAAAAAAACAGAATCTTATGATTCTAGTTTCAATAAGGCATGGATGGATGCGGAACAGATATTCTACGTTGCTCAAGCCGAAGCCGATAGAATGGGAGTTCCCCCTCCAAAACCTGAAGAAGTAGTAGGGCATTTATTTCAATTGAGAGAGTCATTAGGAAAGGAAACAGATATTTTCCATGATGTTCTTGCTGACGAATTAGCTAAACTTAAAAAAGAGGAGAGCAAATGTTAAATGAAAATACACATGACGAGAATGGCGAGTTAAACTTTCTGCCAGAAGGTTATGAACTGCCTAGTAATTCAAATAATAACGGATGGTTAAATGGATCAGATATAAAGTCAGGTACTACTCATCGAGTTAGAATTATGGGTTCGTTCGCTAATCCAAATCAAGTATTAGAATGTTGGGAAGGCTGGAACCACATTGATGAAGTAACGAAAGAATTAGGAGGAACCAAACGACAACCAATGCGGATGCCGAGAACTCCAGATGGTAAAGATAAAGTTCATGCTTATGATGAGAAGGGTAAAGCAAAACTTTGTTGGTTGGTTACTGTTTATCACTATGAAAGTAAAAGTGCAAAAATCTGGTCAATTCCTCAGCGAACGATTCAAGATAAAATAATGTCATTAATAAAGGATAAACAGGATTGGGGAAACCCCAATGGTTATGATTTAAAAATTAGTAGAGAAGGTACTCTCTTAGAGACTGAATGGAATATCAATCCTGCAACCAAATCAACTCCAACTGAGGAGATGTATAAGACTATTAAAGAAGCGAAAATAGATTGCACTAAAGTATTTGAAAATGATGGATTTGGCGGTAATCCATTTGGTGCATTAGGTGAATCAGACGATTTACCGTTTTGATGATTCCATGTAAATCATGCGGAGGTTCGGGCGAAACATTTAATATGCTCAATGATGAGTTTAAACAATGTAATGAATGTTTAGGTTCGGGCTTCCTGCATGAATCTGCTGATCCAGACTACGAAAGGAGGTGCGTAAATGAAGAACAATATTGAGTTCTATCGTCATTCGGCTCAATCAGATTCGCATCCGAAATTCAAAATGCTTCGTAATGAATATGGATGGGCAGGCGAAGGTAAGTTTTGGGCGTTAAATAATAGGATAGCTCAAGCTGAGAATTGCTTATTAGATATTTCTAAGAAATATAACAAAGCATCATTAGCAAATGATCTTGAATTTAAAGTTGATGAACTAGATCAATTTATTCAATTCTTGATAGAAGATTGTGAGCTCGTCTTTATCACTGAAGAAGGTTTTTTAACGACGAAAACCATTCAGGAAAACTTTCTAAATGTCCAAGATAATAGAAAGAGAAATAAAGCTTTTTATGAAAAAAGGTTGCTTAAAGATAAAGTAAATAAACTTAAGCACCCTGAAACTAAGATTCAAGATACTGAAACTGAAATTCAGTTAACTGAAAACATAGAAAGTAAAGGAAAGGAAAAGAAAGTAAAGGAAAGCAAAGTAAATCAAAAAGCAATCAATTACATAATTGCAGACCTAAATCAAAGGTTAGGAACTAAATACTCTGCTTTTCGAAATAAAACTCAGGAAATAATAATGGCTAGAATGAATGAAGGCTTTTCTAGAGATGACTTTATTACTGTTAATCAGAAGAAATGTGCTGAATGGATTAACGATACTGAGATGTGTAAATTTCTAAGACCTGAAACTTTATATTCTAGGAAATTTGAATCTTATCTTAATCAGCTTACAGCGGTAGCACCGAAACCTGTTGACAAGGTATCGTCAGCATTTGATGAACTTGAACAGAGAACTATTCATGGTACAGAAGGACGAATTACTAGCGATATTGAAAAGACTTTCAGCGATATATCCGAATCAACCAATGTCGCCAGAATTAATTGAAAGTTGGATCGTTGCTTTTAATGATATGAGTTTCACTCAAATGTCGTATGGATTAACAAGATGCTTGAAAGAACATGACACAGGCTTCTTCCCCGATCCTGCTACATTTAGGAATTATTGTCAGAGGAGTGAGAAAGATAGATTGCAAGAAGTTCCGCAGTTAGAAATGGCAAAAAATCCAGTTCCAATGCCTAAAGCATTTAGTGAATTATTTAAAAGGTATAACAATAAAATAACAGTAGGTTAAATTTTTTAGTTGACAGCAAATAATATTTAGTTCACTTTGATAATAGTAGATTAACAAAATGAGGATATTATTTGCGGATACATGAATTAATCATCGGAACAATTCAAGGCGAAGGTTCTAATTCAGGACTTGCGGTTGACTTTGTTCGTTTGCATGGATGCAATGTAGGATGTTGGTTTTGCGATACAGGATACGCAAAAGCAGATAAGCATGGAGCAGATATTCCTTACCAAGACCTCACCTTTGAAGAAATTTCATCCCAATTAAAGAGTATTAATGTCGTCATTTCTGGTGGCGAACCAATGCTATGTAAAGAATTACCAGAATTCTGTGAGTATCTAATTAGCAGAGGAAGAAGGGTTTCGGTTGAAACATCAGGTACAGCATGGAAACAATTACCGCCAGAAGTTTGGGTAACTTTATCACCAAAAAACTATGTATCTAAATTAAAGACAAAACAGGAGGCTTGGGATAATGCCGATGAAATTAAATTCGTAGTATCTTGTGATAATCCGAATGAGGATCTCCCTGAGTTCTATATTAATAAAATAAATAGTAATCCTGTTCCGCTTATTTATATACAACCAGAGGAAAGTTCTTTTAAAAATAAAGATGTTTCTAAGATTTTAGATTTATTAAGAAGAATACCAGACGCAAAACTATCATTGCAAACACATAAGATTTTAAATTTACCATGACTTAAAAAATGTATAAATCCACAAAGACATTTTCTGGATTACCTTGTGCTCATAGGCAATGGAGAGATGAAGGTCATTGTAGCTTAGTTCATGGATATGACAGAACAGTGATAATGACATTCGGAACTAATAGGTTGGATGAAAAAGAATGGGTAGTTGACTTTGGCGGTCTTAAAAAAGTGAAAGCATGGCTAGAGGAAAAGTTCGATCATACTCTATTGATAAATGAAGATGACCCAATGAGGTCAGTATTTGAAAAGCATGATGGTGAATTATGGAAACTTACCATTATGCCAAACGTCGGAATGGAAGGAAGCTCTAAGTATATTTACGATCAAGTCAATCCTATGATTGAAGAAATGACAGATGGAAGGTGCTGGATTGTAAGTGTTGAATGCAGAGAAAATGTAAAAAACTCAGCTTTATTTGTTAATAGCGTAATATGATGCCTCTCAGCTTTAGGAAATTAAAAATGCAAGAAGAACAGGAATCCAGAGAAGATATAATTCGGTCAATTTATAAAATGATTCAATACATAGGAGATGATCCAGCAAGACAAGGAGTAGAAGAAACACCTAAAAGAGTTGTCAAATCTTGGGATACTATATTTGGTGGTTATAAGAAAAAACCAGAAGAGGTATTAAAGACTCAGTTTGAAGCAGAGTATGACGAAATGGTTGTCCTTAAAGATATTGAATTCTATTCAACTTGCGAACATCATATGTTGCCGTTTTTTGGAAAAGCTCATATAGCATATTTGCCAAATGGATCAGTTGTAGGCATATCAAAGTTAGCAAGACTTGTAGAAATATATGCAAGGCGCTTACAAATACAGGAAAAACTGACGACTCAAATATCAGGTGCAATGATGAAAAACTTAAAACCTATGGGTTGCGGAGTGGTAGTAGAAGCAAAGCACTTTTGTATGGTATGCAGGGGTGTTGAAAAGCAAAATAGTGTAATGACTACATCATCTCTGGAAGGCAATTTTAGAGATAGATTAGTGAGGCAAGAATTTTTCAAATTGATAAATAATGGATAAAAAAGCATTAGTTATATTTTCAGGCGGTCAGGATTCAACTACTTGTTTAGCAGTTGCAAAAGCTAAATTTAAGGAAGTTCATGCTATTACTTTCGAATATGGTCAACGCCATGAGATTGAAATAACTTGTTCAGAAAAGATTGTAAAAGCTATGGGTGTTGCTTCGCATGAAGTTATTAAATTAGGCAAGATTCTAAAAGGTACTTCTCCACTGATTTCAGATAATAAATTAGGCAAATATGATTCGCCAGAAGAATTGCCAACAGGAGTTGAACCTACTTTCGTTGCTGGCCGGAATATTCTTTTTCTTACAATTGCATCAAATAGAGCTCATGTATTAGGAGTAACAGATATATTTACAGGAGTATGTCAGGAGGATTTTGCTGGATACTGGGATTGCAGGCAGGATTTTATAAACGAAATGCAGAAAGCAATTTCTCAGGGTATTCATGGGAATAATGATGAATTTACTATTCACACTCCGCTAATGGATTTGACAAAAGCAGAAAGTGTTATTCTGGCAAAGGATTATCTAAAAGATGATTTTGAATCAGTCATGGGAATGACACATACTTGTTACGATGGTACTTTCGGTGGATGCGGTAAATGTCATGCTTGTGTACTTAGAGATAGAGGATTTGAAGAAGCAGGGATTGATGATCCGCTTTGGAAGATTAGAAAAAGGTAATGAATTTGTATCTAGCTGGGGCTTGCCCTGTAGCAGGGTTTGACCTGTATACTGAAGTTCAAAGTAGATTGTTCTCTTATGTAGAGAAACCAAATATCAAAAAAATAGAGGCAGAAACTAAGTCTACTTATAAGAATCTGATGATAGATTCCGGTGCTTTTTCTGTATGGTCAAGAGGTAAAGTAATCCGCGTTGAAGATTATGCTGATTTTATTATTGATTCAAAGAAGGAATTTAAAGACATAACAAATTTATATTATGTGAATCTAGATGTTATTGGAAATGAAGATTCAACAAATAAGAATTTAGAATATCTAGAAAAAAGAGGTCTTGAGGTCTTACCAGTATTTACTTACAAAGCATCGTTTAGTGAATTGGATAGACTGATGGATAAATATGAATATATATTGTTTGGCGGTCTTGTTCCATTAAAAGGCAATACTCTCATTAAATGGCTGGAACCTTGTTTTGCAAGAATATTAAAACATTATAAAAAAACAGGGAAACTATTAAAAGTTCATTTATTAGGAATCACTCGTCAGAAGGTTTTAAATAGGTATCCTGTATATTCCTGTGATTCTACGTCTTGGTTGCAAGTTGTAAGGTTTGGGACTACAAACAAAGATGCCAGAATAGAGAAAAAAGTACCTAGAAGAACAGAAAGTAATGCTGCAAGACACGCAAATGTTTATGCACTAAGAAAAGCTGTTGATCATTTCATGCAGATGGAACAGGAGGCAACAAACTTATGGAACTATAGAGGGATAAAATTCGATGAGTAAAATTAATGTAGATGTCAAGATCGTAGGAATTGAAGATGTATTCCCTAATCCTTGGAATCCTAATATTCAGTCTGTAAGAGTAGAAGAAGCAACAACTGAATCAATTGGTACATTTGGTATGCTTGATCCGCTGACAGTTAGACCACATCCTGTTGAAGAAGGTAAGTATGAAATTATAGATGGAGCGCACAGACAAGCATCATGTATGAAATTAGGTTACAAAGAAATTCCTGTAAATATTATTCGTGGATTAACTGAAGGTGAAGCAAAAAAGTTAACCATTATTGCAAACGAAACCAGAGGGTATGCAGAGAAGACAGCATTAGCTGATTTGTTATCACAAATTAAACCAGAATTTGGTGACGATTTAATTCATGGGTTGCCTTATTATCCTGAGGAATTAGAGAATTTGATTCAAATGGCTGAGCATGAATGGGAAGATTTTAATTCAAACTTTGATGGTACAGCGGACGGTGAAGATAGTTTAGAAGAATTTAATATTACTCATCCGCAAGAAGGTGCGGAGTCTTTCGATACTGCACTTAATGTGTTTTTAGAAAAATATCCAGATGCAGAGTTGAAAAGGAATTAAATGGCAGGAAGAAAAACAATATTGACAAAAGAGTTAATCCATAAGTTTGAAGTCCTGTTATCAGCAGGGAATTATGTTGTTACTGCGTGCGGAACTTTAGGTATATCACAGTCTGCTTATTATGAATGGCTTAAGAAAGGTGAGACAGCAAATGATGGCTTATATGCGGAATTTGAAAAAGCAGTAAAAAAGGCAGAACACATAGCGGAAGCAAAGTGGATGCGGGATATTTCGCAGGACGAAGCATGGCAGTCTAAAGCATGGTTAATGGAAAGAAGGTATCCCGAAAGATGGGGTAAAAAAGACAATCTAGCATTGAGTCATTCTGGTAATGTTGAAGTATCTTTTGTTCCTGTTGAAACCTTGACAAATGAAGAATGGGAAAAGAGAGAATCCGGATAGCACCACAAGCTGGACCTCAAGCAGATTTCTTAGCCTGTCCTGCTAATGAAGTTTTCTATGGAGGTGCAAGAGGTGGTGGTAAGAGTCATGGGATCTTATTAGACTTTGCCAAGCACGCAATGCAGTTTGGTGAAAATGTTAATGGAATTCTATTTAGGCGTTCTTATCCTGAGTTAGAAGATTTACAAGGAAAAGCTGAAAGAATATTCCCATATCTGAATGCAACATGGAGAGCTCAAGCAAGGAAATGGTTGTTTCCTTCTGGTGCAAATTTAAAGATGAGATATTTAAGTAATGAGGATTCAGCTAATCATTACATAGGACACGAATATACATGGATGGGTTTTGATCAGTTAGACCTTTGGCCTAAACAAACTACAGTTGAAAAGCTAAAAGCTAATTTAAGAAATCCGCATGGGATTCCGTCTAGGATGGTTTCAACAGGAAATCCAGGGGGAGTTGGTCATAACTGGATAAAAGCAAGATACATTGATCCTGCACCACCTAGATCATTAATTAAAACGGAAAACGGAACAACACTTTGCTATATTCCTGCAAAAGTATATGACAATAAAATACTACTAAAATCTGATCCAACTTACATTGACCGCTTAAAAGAGTCTGGACCTGAATGGTTAGTTAGAGCTTGGCTTCATGGTGATTGGGATATTGTTGCAGGGGGAATGTTTGATGATGTCTGGCGAAGGGATATTCATGTTGTAGAACCTTTTGAGATTCCGCAATCATGGAGGATAGATAGGTCTTTCGATTGGGGAAGTTCTGCACCGTTCTCAGTTCAATGGTGGGCTGAGTCAGATGGAACACCAGTTCAGGAAACAGGGGTTACTTATCCAAGAGGAACCTTGTTTCACATAGCAGAATGGTATGGTTGCACAGGCAATCCGAATGAAGGTTTAAAGATGCTTGCTTCAGAAATAGCAAGAGGAATACTAGACACAGAAAAGCAAATGAATCGTAGGATTAATGCTGGGTCAGCAGATCCTTCAATCTTCAGTCATGCTAATGGTACTAGCATTGCTGATGAAATGGCGAGAGTTGGGGTGCGGTGGGATCGTGCAGATAATACTCGCAAGGCAGGATGGGAAAAGATGCGTAGATTGTTTAAAGCATCATTACAAGAAAGAATGGAAGAAGCAGGATTGTTTATATTTTCAACTTGCAGACACTTCATCCGTACTGTTCCAAGTCTGCCTAGAGATAGTCGTGATCTGGATGATCTTGATACAACAGCAGAGGATCATATTGCTGATGCTTGTCGTTATAGGGTTATGCAGATAAGAAACATTACACAAACTCAACGATTAAGGTCGATATGATAGATATTGAAGCACAGCATCCCGAATATAATTCAAGAGTAGCAGAATGGGATTTATGCAATGACTGCTATATAGGAGAAAATGCAATTAAGTTAAAACAGAGTGTATACCTTCCTAAACTGGATCGTCACGATGATACCAACGAAGGGAAAGCAAGATATGCAGATTATCTTAGCAGGGCAACTTTCTTTGGTGTTGTTTCAACAGTAGTAACAGGCAGAGTTGGTCAGGTTATGAGGTTGCCAGCAACAGTTGAATTCCCACCTTTACTAAAGGATTGGTCAGAAACAATAATGCGAGATCAATCTAACCTAACGGAAATGACAAAGCGTGTTCTTACAGAAGTCTTAACGACAGGCAGAGTTGGATTGTTACTTGATCGTCTTGAGGATGGTGGAGAGCCTTATGTTGTTATGTATAAAGCACAAGATATTGTGAACTGGGAAACAGAGAATGAACGTCTTGTTAGGGTTGTTTTGCGGGAAAGTTATGTAGTAACTAAAGAGAACAAAATAGGGAAAGATGTTCAGGAAAGTCATATCAGATATAGGGAATTACGTATCAATGAATTTGGCAAATATGAAGTTGCAGTCTGGCTTGATAAAGATGGTAAGTATTATGAAGCAGAATTGATTGAACCGAAAAATGCTGGTCTTTCAATAACAGAAATCCCTTTCCAGTTTATCAATGCTGATTCCGTTTCCGTTAATACAGCAAAGCCTCCATTATTGGATTTAGCTAACCTTAATGTTGCTCACTATAGGAACTCAGCAGATTATGAACAGCTACTTCACCGTGTCGGAGTTGCAGCGACTTTCTTCACAGCAGGAATGGATGAGGACGAAGCTAATGATCCATCGAATCTAGCAGTCGGCCCTGATGTTCGCTGGCACTCTAGAAACCCAAATGCTAAATACGGCATCCTAGAGTTCTCAGGGTCGTCTGCTACCGCAATGGAGTCTGCAATGTTAGAGAAAATGCAGATGATGGCAACAATAGGGGGACAGCTGGTGCAAAGGCATAGGAAGCAAGTTGAAACTGCTGAAACTGCAAGGTTACGTTCTGCAAGTGAAAACTCAACTCTGGACACTATAGTTACGACAGTTGAAACAGGGATAAAGCAGTTACTACAAATGTCTGCTGTCTGGTTAAATGTTCCAAGTGAAATCTCTTTCTTACTTAACCGAGACTACTTGGATGACAGATGGAGTCCTGAAGAACTGAAAGCAGTTAATGAAGCAGAAATGCTAGGTCTAATCTCCAAACAAAGTGCGTTCCAGATACGACAGAAAATGGAAGTCTATCCTGAAGCATGGACATTTGAAGAAGAATCAGCATTGCTTTCTAATCAAGGTGTGTAATGGCTTCTGTTATAGATAAGCTGGAAGATGGCGTTTACAATCATGCTATTGACATTAATCGTTTTGAAGAAAACATGAAACGACGGTCAATCGGTTTCCTGAGGGAAATGGCAGATGATATAAATAACTTGCTTTCAGAAACAACTATAAGAACAGACGATAGTGCAAGGCTCAATGAATTGAAAAGACAGATTGAGAATATAATATCTGAATCTGTGAGTTCTGCAAAAACAGATATGCGCCAACAATTACTTGACTTTGCACCAATAGAAGAAAAAGCCACTATTGATATTATGAACGATTCACTTCAGGTAAAAGTTCTTACTACAGGAATGACACCAGCACAGTTAAGGGCAATAGTAGACGATAATTTAATTAGAGGTGCCGTTGCTTCAGATTGGTGGGATCGGCTTGAGGATAATGCTAAAAATCGGATCGTTAAAGGTATTCAACTTGGGTTCTCTGAAGGTGAGAGTATAGAAGATATGAAAGACCGATTACTTGGTAAACGGACAGGCCAATTTGAACAATATGTAGTTGGTGATAAAGTCCGCAGAAGATATGAAAGGAAAGGTGGTTGGATATCAATGTCAGATAGAGAAGCAGAAAGTCTAGTAAGAACTGCAGTTCATAATGTTTCATCAAAAGTTCGTGATGATACTTACATGGCAAATTTAGATATAATTAATGCAGTTGAATCAGTAGCAACTCTTGATAGTAGGACTACTACTCTTTGTGCATCTTATGATGGTTTACGTTGGACAGCAGATGGTCATAAACCAATCGGAGGACATGGGAAAGTATACTTACCTACTCCTAGACATTGGGGTTGTCGTTCAACTCACGTTCCAGTAATAAGTGAGTTAGATAAATTAGATGAATTAGCAAAACAGAAAGGTTTGAAAATACCTCCTGCAGTTAGAGCTTCTGTGTCAGGTTCACAACCAGCAACGCAAAGTATGGATTCGTGGTTGAAGAAACAATCTGTCACAAGACAGGATCGAATTGTAGGTGGTAAGCAAAAGGGTGAGTTATTTAGAAAAGGAAAGCTAAAGCTCAAAGATTTCACTAATCGTCGTGGTGATCCATTGACACTTGAACAACTTAAAAGAAAAGGGAATTAGATATGGCTCTTAAAGCAGTACTTGAATCAAGCACAGATATACCAGAAGGTTTAACAGATTTCTACGAAGAAAGAGATGGTAAGTTCCATCTATCAGTAGAAGGTATGACAGAAAAAGCAAAACTTGATGAATTCAGGAACTCAAATATAGAACTGAAGAAACAAGTTGAGCAAATCACAAAGAGTTTGGACTCATTTGCAGGGATTGATCCAGCACAAGCAAAAGATGCTTTACAGAAGATGTCAGGCTTTGAAGATAAAGAACTAATGGATAAAGGACAGTTTGATGAACTCTTTAAAAAGAAAGAACTTGAACTGACAGGAAAGATTGATGCTCTACAGAGCCATGCAACCGAACAGGAAAATATTGCATCTAAGTACAAAGAAGAACTGGAAACCTTTAGAGTTACTTCTGCAATTCAGACTGCAGTAAGTGAAGCAGGGACACCGCAATCCTCTGCTATTGCTGACATTCTAGCAAGAGCAAAGTCAGCGTGGAGTATTGATGACAAAGGAAATTTATTTTGCGTTGACGAAACAGGGAAAGCGAGATATTCTGAAAATGGTACTCAATACATGAGTCCAAAAGAGTGGGCGATAGAACTTGTAAAGTCTGCCCCACATTTATTTGCATCCTCATCGGGAAGCGGTGCTAACGGATCAGGACGCAGTACAAAGACAGACAATCCATGGGCTTCAAGTAATTTTAATTTGACCAAGCAAGGTGAGATTCTAAAGGAAAATCCAGAACTTGCAGAACGATTGGCAACTGAAGCAGGAGTCACCTTGTAGGTACTTCAATAATTTAATTCTATGGATTGAATTAAGTAAACGTAATTAAATAATGCAACAGAGATTTACGGTGTGAATATTCTGTAAAGTGGCCGGAGGCTACGAGCGCAACTGGAAGGAAACCATAGGGGTTTTCTTAAACATTAGCTTGGAGCATAATAATGGCCGCAACAGCAATATCAAACATCGTAGTACCTAAAATCTTCAGCCCTTATGTGGTTGAAAGAAGCACTACTCTTTCCAATATCCTCAGTTCTGGCTTAGCACAGAGAAGTCCTGCTTTTGATGAAATGGCAGGAGCAAAAGGTAAACTCTTTGAGATGCCTTACTTCAATGATCTATCTGGTGATGCAGAAGTACTCGCAGATGGAACAGCACTAACAATTAATAACATTACGGCAGAACAAGAAACCGCAGTTAAATTCATGCGAGGTAAAGCATGGGGTGCAACAGATTTGGCAGCAGCCGTAGCTGGCGAAGATATCATGCGAGCAATTGGTGATATGGTAGCTGGTTATTGGGCAAGATCAGTTCAAACTACTCTTATGAATATCTTGGGAGGTTTGTTCCATGACAATGCTGGTACACTTTTCTCAAGTCATGTTAATGACCAAGCGGCAACGGATATTACCAGTTCTATGGTAGTTGATACGATGCAATTGCTTGGTGATAACGCAAGCTCTCTCACATCAATGATTGTCCACTCAGCAGTTTATGCGAAATTGCAGAAGGATAGTCTGATTACATTTGTTCGTGATGCAGACAACAATATCATGTTCTCAACATACTTAGGCAAGAGACTGATTGTAGACGATAGTTGTGCTACTTCTGGTTCTGGCTCATCAGTCGAATATAGAAGTTATTTATTTGGCGATGGTGCATTTGCTTATGGTGTTGGAAATATTGATAATGCAACTGAAGTTGACAGAGACACCTTGAAAGGTGAGGACATACTCATTAATCGCCAGCATTTCATCCTCCATCCTCGTGGATTGAAGTTTGCTGGTGCAGTCGCTGGTGCTTCACCTACAGATGGTGAGGTTGGTGCAGGAGCAGACTGGACTCAAGTTTGGGATACACAGAACATTAAAATGGTCTGTCTGATCGCAGGAGTCTAAATCTACAACTTAGTAAGGGTAGTCTATATTGGCTACCTTTACCTTTAGCATAAAGGTGATATATGAGTAGAGCTAGTTTTACCGAACCAGCAGAAGAAAAGGTAGAAAAAAAGGAAAAAAAGTCTAAAAAGAAGGCAAAAGCCACTCCTGAAGAAACAGAAGAAAAGGAGGAATAAATGGCGTTGGTCACTACCATATCGGGAACGACCAGCGACAGTTATGCAACATTAGCCGAAGCCGATTCACTACTTGCGGATCGGCAATGGTTTAGTGCAACTTGGTCTGGTTTTTCGGATGCTGTTAAAGAGAAGTGGTTAAGAGAAGCCTGTCGTTCACTAGATCGGTTACAGAAATGGCGTGGACAAGCAACTGATGATGACCAGAGGTTAGCTTTTCCTAGAGACATTGACGAAGATACCGATTATCCTTCCGATGAAATCCACAGAAATGTTAAAGAAGCTCAAATAGAGCTTGTTGTCTTATTGCAATCCAAACAGGACAGTACAACAGGCGATATTGAAGTCCGTACTGAATCTTCAGTAGGTGCGTTATCTGGAACTGTGTCTGTTAATTACCAAAGAAAGAATGATGCTTCTGCACTTGAAAGAGTACAGGGAGGTAATATTGCTTCAGTATATGCCTTAATGTTTCCATGGCGTTCAACTAAATATCTGGATAGATAATGGGATTAAATACTGTTGCATCGAATCTAATTTCAAAGACATTCGCAAATACTTTGGTGTCTGGTTTAACACTATCAAAGAGTGCCACTTGGGTTAAAAGAACAGTAGGCACTTATACTCCACTAACAGGAGCAATAGCTTCACAAACTGAAACAAATGCAACAGTCAATATCATTGAACAAGATTATACGTCGAGTGAGATACTTGCATCGGATGGGTCGATTAACAACATGGACAGAAGGATTTTGGTCGAACCAGTTACAGGCGTTGACATCGAAAATGCAGTTGGTGATTCAATTACCATTGGCAGTCGTACTCATCGCATTTTGTCTGTTAGCAGGGTTGTGCTTGGTAGTGATGAATTACTTTGGGATTGCCAATGCAGATGAACATAAAAATGAAAGGCGAAGTCAACCGCAAGGATTTGGATAGGTATTTTAGAACAATAACACTTGGTATCTATAAAGATGTGATTATCGGAACGCCAGTTGACACAGGAAGGGCAAGAGGAAACTGGCAATTAGCTATTGGCTCCGCACCAGTTAATGAAGCACAAAGGAAAGAAAAAGGGGAAGGTGGAAGTCAAATAAGACAAGCATCTTCAAAAATGAATAGACCACTAGCAGGAAGATCAGTCTTTATTGCAAACAATATTTCATACATAGGTGAACTTGAAGAAGGATCAAGTAAACAAAGTAAAGGATTTGTGCAAAATGCACTAAATAGGGCAGAAACAAGAATAATTGCTCTGGATTAGCATAACAGAGGTTTCAGATCGCCCTCTAACGAAAGAAACGATTGATAAAGGTATCATTAGGTAGGCTGAAATGGCAACACCCACACAAGCACTAGCAGATCATTTTAAAGATAATTGGTCTCATACGGATATAAGTTGGGCGAACTTTAATACCTACTTTGATGCAGGGAAAACAAGAACAGGATATACAAACAATGACATTTGGGTTGAACCGAAAATAGAGTTACTTGAAAGTGAAGGTCAAGTGGGTAATCCGACTGCCTTTGCAAAGAATGTGGAGTTGTATTTGTTGACAGTAGATATTGTTGGAAAAAGAGATTCAGGAACAAGCACTTTTAGTGCAAGATCAGCAAACCTAGTTACACTTTACAACAGAACAATCTTTACTAATGAATCAGTTAAGTTTTATTTCAGAGAAGCAGAAGTGCATAGCGGATTTGTCCGAGAAGATGATTACTGGGATGTTCCTTTTATGGCACAGTTTGGAGTTTCAGTCTAATGGCAGATCATTTAAGGAATCAAATTAGGGATCGTGTTGTGGCTTCACTAACAGGATTGACAACAACAGGATCGAATGTTTACCAGACACCAATGCTTACTGCTGAAGAACAAACACTCCCTGGACTTGTGGTTTATATAGATTCAGAAGTATCTAGTGAAACTGCAACAATGACAAATATCAATCGGGAGTGCGTTTTACATATAGATGGATATGTTGAGGCAAGTGCAAGTGTCTTAGATACTTTGGATTTAATTAGTAAGGAAGTAGAAGTCAAAATGGCAACAACAGGGATTGTAACTTCAGGTGGAGCATCATTAGTTCAAAAGCATTATCTGGAATCTACAGATATTGAAATAACATCATCAGAAACAAGACCTTTGGGAATAGTCTCAATGGCTTATTTTGTCCAGTATCGGACATCGTTCTCAGCACCAGATGTAGTAGTTTAGAAAGGAAAGCATGAAAGTAAAGTTGAAAAAGAATTGCAATGTGAATGAGCATGGTCTTTTAGGAAAGCAAGGAGAAATTATCCTTGTTGCAAAAGCAGAAGCACATCATTTAGTGCAAAAGGGTTTGGCAGAACTTGAAGAACAAGTTAAGTCAAAGGACGCCAAGTAATTGGCATTTAATAATCAATAAGTGAAAGGGAAATATCATGGCTACAATGAAAGGTATAGACGGAGCATTAAAGGCAGTTACTTCTGGTGGCTCAGTCGCAGCAATTAACGAATTAAAAGGCTGGTCGGTAGAAGAAACAATGGACACAGTTGAAGACACAGTTATGGGTGATACAACGAAAACCTTTAAGACAACTTTGAAAGGTTGGACTGCAACTGTAGACCTGAACTATGATCCTGCTAATGCAGTACAGCAAGACTTGTTAATTGGAGAATCTGTTGATTGTGAGTTCTATCCTAATGGAGTTAGCAATAGCACTAAATTCGTAGGAACTGGATTTGTTACTTCTTCCAGTAGGTCAGGTGCAATGGCAGATATGGTTGGAAATTCAATAAGCATTCAGGGTTCAGGAGCATTAACTTTAACAGCGTAATTATATGTCTATATTAGAACGTGCTGAAGCTGATTTCAGGGAGAAGTTAAGCGGAAAGCCCAATAGCATCGAAGTTCCAGAGTGGGGTGAAAATGGTACTCCACTCAAGGTTTATTGGAAATCTTTGATTAATTTTAAATCTCAGGAAAAGATATTCGCTTTAATATCCGCAGGGAAAACAAGCGAAGCAGTTTGCCAGACTTTGATTACCAGAGCATTAGATGAGGAAGGGAATCATCTTTTTCAACAAAATGAATTGGAAAAGCTGATGCGTTTTACTGATCCAAATGTGATCTCAAGGATAGTTGAAGCAATGGCTCCTGAAGAAGAAACCGACATTGATGCGCTAAAAAAAAATTAGCTAAAGATAAAGATTTCTTTGCATTAATGAATCTTGCGGAAAAGTTAGGCAAAACACTTGATGAAATAATGGAAATATCAACTCTGGAGTTTCAAATGTGGATTGCATATACAGAACTGAAAAGTGAAGTACAGGAAGAACTAAGGAAACGAGCTAAATAATGGCACAAAAGAAAACGATAGTCATTGAGGCAAAAGACAATACTAAACAAGCCTTTAGTAAAGTCAAAAAGAACCTCAAGGATACCGACCAAGCAGTCAATAAGACTAAGCGCAGTTTCGATAGTATGAAAGGTGCTATCAAAGGTGCTGTTGGTGCTTTGACTGTAGGTGCTTTTATTGGAGCAACTAAATCCACATTAGATTTGGCAGATGCACTTGGTAAGACTTCCGCAAGGTTAGGATTAACGACAGAAGCATTGCAGACTCTTAGATTTGCGGCCACTCAGTCGGGAATGTCTACTGAAATGCTTGAAATGTCATTGCAGAGATTCACTCGTAGAATGGCAGAAGCAAATAATGGAACAGGAGTATTAAAAGATACGTTTAAGCAGTTAGGAATTGAAATTACAAAGCCGAATGGTCAGTTGAAGTCAGCAGAATCCATACTTGGAGATGTTGCAGATAAAATGGCTTCAATTCCAGAACAAGGTAAAAGAGTAGAATTAGCCTTTAAGATGTTTGACTCAGAAGGTGTAAAGATGGTCAATATGTTACAAGGTGGTTCAAAAGCATTTGGTGATTTAAGACAGTCCTTGATTGATACAGGGGCAATAATGACTGAAGATTTCATTAAAAATTCCGAAATTGCAAATGATGCTTTAGATAAAATGACTGTTTCTATCAAAATGGGTTTCGCAAGTGCTATCTCAGGTCTTGCACCATTAATAACATCTGCTTCAGAAGGGTTGAGTGATTTAATCAAAGTGGCTAGAGAATATCCAGTCCTCACAGCTCTTGCAACAGCTATTAGTGCAATTGGTATTGCCTTTTCTTTGTGGGGTGGATGGGTGACTTTATCATTGACGGCAATTAGTGGGCTTATTGCAGGAGGGCAAGCTTTAAATAACCATTTCAAAACACAAGCAGAATTGACCGATATTGCTGGTCTGTCATTAGATAGATTAAATAAACATTACAAGAATGTTACACAAGAATTAAAAGATGTAAACCAAGAATTAGCAGAAGGAGAAACTTGGTGGCATAAACTTGGGATTGGATCAATTGAAGGATTACAAAACCAAAAAACAGAATTAGAAAAAGTGAAGAAAGAGCTAGAAGGCCAGTTGTCAGTAAAGAAGGAAGTAATAAAGGCAAAACAAGTAGAAGCAGTAGTTGATAAAAAAGCTTACGATTTAGGTCAGGAAACCTTGAGACAACAGCTTCAGATTAGTTCTTTTTTGACGGATAAGAACAAGGAAGAAGCTAAAAAAACGACTAAAAAAAATAAGGATGAAGTCATTGAAACATTGGCAAATTTAAAGTCTCAGAAAGAGGCACACGCATCATGGATGGATGAAAAGCAAGCAATGAATGATGCAGGAATGGAAAGGTTGCAAGAAGATTATGAAAGACAGAAGCAATTAGTAGATGAAGCATATATGGGTGAGTTAAAGAATAAAGAATTACACACGCAAAATATGCTTGCATTAGATAAGAAATACGAAAAAGCAAAGATTGATTTAGCAATTGAAAGAGCAAGTGTATTAGCCAGTATTGCTTCAGGATTATCCCAACAATTATATGAAGAAGGCTTAATGGGGTTTGATGCAATGAAAGCATTTGCTTACGTTGAAGCCTTGATAAATGCTCAAGTGGCCGCAACAAAAGCACTAGCACAATTAGGTCCAGTTTGGGGGCCACCAGCGGCCGCTATGATTTACGCTTCAGCAATGTTCAAAGCAAATAAGATTCAACAAATGAAACCACCGAAAAGAGAAAGAGGAGGTGAAGTTTCAAGAGGTAGAGCTTATATGGTTGGAGAACGTGGTCCTGAATTATTTCAGCCTAATCAGAGTGGAACAATTATATCTAATCAAGATATGGGTGGATCTGCAAATGTAACCTTTAATATACAGGCAAACGACACAAGAGGATTTGACCAGTTATTAGAGGCAAGACGAGGATTGATTATAGGAATGATTAATCGTGCAATGCGTGGTAATGCAAGAAAGAACATATGAGTGGAACTTTCCCTTCAACTCCGAAATTTAATTCGCTGAATGTTACCTCAATTCAACCTACGTTTATTACTAGGTCAATGTCTGGGAAAAGGCAAGCAAGGCAGATTGGCGGTCAATATTGGAAAATGACTGCGACCTTTCCACCTATGACAAGAGCAGAGTTTGCACCAATAAATGCTTTTATAATGGCTCAAAGAGGAAGGTATGAATCGTTTTCTTTGATCCTGCCAGTATTATCAGATCGTTTAATTGATGGATTAGCAACAGAACAAGATACAAGTACATCTTGGGAATCATTAGAAACTAAAACTAATGTAGATATAACTTATTCAACATCGGGATCGGGAACAGGAGTTAAGTTTTCTTATACTACAGACAATTCGTCTCCAGCAGTTCTAACGATTACAGCAGTTCCAACGCAAGGAAGTGGTTATGCCGTTGGTGATACGATTACTCTTAAAGATGGCGGTTTCACCACAAATACTGCTGTTGTCACTGTTGCATCAGTAAGTGGTACAGGGTGTTCAGGAATTACACCTTCTCAACCAACGACATTATATACAGGACCAAAAGTGAAAGGTGCTAATCAAACAGGAAGAACTATCGCAACCGATGGATGGAATCGTTACACAGGATCAGCACCTTATAACAAGATTGCTATTAAAGCAGGAGATTATCTAAAATTTGCAAATCACGACAAGGTTTATATGTGCATGGCAGATGCAACCGCAAATACTGCTGGTGAAGCATCTATAACTATTGAACCAGCTTTAAGGACTTCTCCACCAGATCAAAATAAAATCACAATGGGTAGTGTTCCTTTTAATGTTGCATTGACTTCAGGTGCGCATGAATTTGCTACAGGAGTTGGAGGGTTATTTACTTATGAAGTGGATTTTGAGGAAGTGTTATGAGTCGTTTTACTAATGCAAATCAAAATACATTATTAAATACCGAACTGGCTAAAAGCACTAATACTATGGTGCATTTGGTTTCTCTTGAACAGAATGAATCTGCAACTAATGATTCTGCAACGTATTTATTCACAGATGCGCCTAATAATATTACTGATCCATATATGACAGGCGAAGTATATGGCTATAAAGTTACTTTTACTTCAGGTTCTACTACAGCACAAATTTATAGTTCTAGCGTAGGAATAGATGAAGCATTCAATTCAATAAAAGATGGAGATAATGTAGTACATGGAGATCCTATAGATATCGGATACCTACAAGATAATACAACAGTAACTTTGGGTACAAAACCAAATATTACATTAAGTAATTCTGCACTTAAAACTGGTAGGACGCTAGTGAATTTCTCAGGAACTTTTATTTATCAAGCTAATGGTTTTTTAAATGGGATAGATAGTGTTCAAGAAAGATCAACACTAAGCACAGGTGGAATTAGGCTAAAGCTAAGTGGTGTTGACCAGACTCTAATTCAGGATTTTCTAGCGAATGGTCATTTGAATAGGAAAGTAGGTATTAAAAGGGCATTTGTAGATTCTAATTACGCTATTATTGAACACGCTTCAGTCAATACTGTAGGAGCAGTTTTTAGGATTTATTCAGGCAGAGTTGAAGGGATGAGTATAACAGAAAGTGAAGATTCAGTAGGAGTAGAATTGGATGTAGCAAACCATTGGGTTGATTTTAATAAAACGGCAGGAAGAAGAACAAATACTAATTCGCAACAGCGTTTCTTTAGCGGTGATCTTTCAATGGAATTTGCACCACAGACAGGAAAAAAATTGAATTGGGGAGGTGTCGCTGAGATACCTACTGTACCTATGGCACAACCATTTTATTATAATTAAGTTATGAGTCTTTTAGGTGATTTAGTTAAAAAAGGTGGTGATGCTCTAAAAAATA
>MPLT02157120.1_pt1 | contig 20005 bp, 12 predicted proteins | sample 1617391 | NCBI WGS metagenome assembly MPLT02 (sample SAMN05944800, study PRJNA350692) | marine metagenome | biome: marine; feature: ODZ; material: water; isolation source: 70 m water sample filtered on 0.2 um supor filter | place: Pacific Ocean | collected 2012-04-08 | depth 70m m
GTAGTACCAGTTATTATTCCATTTGTAATAGTTGCTGTTGCAGTAGCAGTTGTTCCTACCCCGACTCCAATAGCATGAGGTGCAGATATTGAAATAGAAGTTGTTGCTCCTACATATCCACTACCACCACTTGTTATTGTTAATGCAGATATTGTTCCTCCAGCACCTACTGTTGCAGTTAATCCTGCAGCAACTGGAGTCTCTCCACTAACAATTAGTCCACCAACACTATTAATTGTAAGAGAACCAAAATCTTGTTCATATCTGAAGAATTTTCCATTATCAACAAATAATTGAGTGTCAGTTGTAGTTAAATCTCCAATTATTCTAGATGTTGGATATACTAATGATTCTATAGAATCTCTTGACTTATAAACAATATCACCACCAACTTTTTTATCAACCTTCTGCTTAGTCCAGTTTGCTGGTTTGAAATTGACTTCATCAATACCTACTCCACCATATAGATTGGTTTCTACCTTATCTGATGCAGCAACAGAGTAAATTGTTCTTGGATCTTGAGTAGTTGTTATACCAGCAGTTGCATACTTAGATACTTGTAAAACATCTCCATCCTTAATTGTTGGGAATAATGATGAACCCGCACCAACTAATACACTGTCAATCCCATTTGTTCCTTTATAGAAGAATATTGAGATATTATCTTCAGGACCAGGTGGAGTCATGAATACAAAGGAAGTTCCTCCATCAAAAGTATAAGAATCGCCAGGATCTTGAACTACTCCATTTACAAATACTAGTAATAATGAATTAAGATCAATTAAAGAAGAATTTTGATCGTTAGGATCAATCTCAAAACTTAATAAAGAACTATTATAATATAATGGGAATCTGGTTCTTGCTCCATCCTGAAGATCCTTAATAGAATCAATATAATCAAATTCACCCATATTCCAAGAAGAGAATTGATCATTGTATGTGTCAAGAACAGTAAGTTCAAAATCGTCCATAGCAGAAGTATTACGGAATCTTGATGTAACCAATCCAACTGGTTTAAATACATCTCCTTCTCTGAAATTATATCCATAATTGTGAATATTAAATCCAGTAACAGTGAATGATGTAGATCCAATACCTACTGTATTAGCACCACCAACAGCAACAGATAAGTTAACACCTGTTCCAGTATCAGTAGTAGAACCAATACCTCTTCTAGAAACACCAGTTATTCCAAGATTTGAATAAGATGGAGAATCTACAAATATCTTTGGATTTACATAATCAGCACCAGCACCAGTAATATCAAATTTTAATGCCCCACCAGTTCCTTTAGGTGCTTTACCAACATTAACAGAAATTGTGTTTGCAGCAGGTGTTGTAATTGCTAAGTTTATAAGTCCATCTATAGGATCACCAACTCTAGGATATGAATGATTGCTATTATGATTATCTTGAGCACAAGTAAATGTGAGAGAAGATGTCTTAATACCAATAGTATCACTAGCACTTAAACCATGATTAGCAGTGGTTGTTACAACTAAAATACCAGTTTCTGGATTATAAGTCGCAGCATTAACATTAAGTGGTGTAGTACCCCAAGCATTTGGTATTATCGCACCTGTTGCTGTACCACCAACGTAATTGTGGGTATTATCTACTACGGTTGCTGTTACTACAGCACCAGTTCCTGCACCTCCACCAGATCCAACACCAACTGAGAGTGTATCTGTATCAATTACAGTAATTGGTAGGTTTGTAGAACCACCAGCAGGGTCAGTTGATCTTGGATAAGTATGATTAGTCTGATAATTATCCCTAGAACAAGTAAATGTAAGAGAATTATCTACAATCTGTACATTACCACTGCTTCTACCGTGACTTGGAATAGTTAAAGTAAGTGTTCCAGTGTGAGATTCATATACTGCATTTGTTGGTGTAAATGGACCACCTGTACCAGTAACAGCACCTGTAGCAGCACTTACAAACTTATGTTCATATGCAATATCAGTAACACCTACAGATACTGGATTTCTATATCCAGAACCCCATTCTAAATCAGCGTGATACTCATAAACAGTACCTGCACCAACATATGTGTGTGGAATAGTACTTACACCAACATTTGCGGTAAATGTTCTAGTAGAAAGAATACCACTAATTGGGAATGATCTATCTGCGTAAGCATCTGGGAAGAATGTTGTGGTTATACCAGTATGATCTCCACCAAAGTTAATAGCAGGGTTTGAAGCACTTACGAATTGGTGAATAGCAGTTGTTCCAACACCAACATTAACTGTAAGTGTATTAGCACTTGTTGCTGTAATATAAGCAGTTACACCATTACCAACAGGGTCAGTAGCACCACGAGGATATGTGTGATTAGAACCGTAATTATCCTGATTACACTTAAAGGTTAGTGAATTATTATTAAATGTAATTCCACTACCTACTGGTCTATTATGAGATCCAACAGTTAATACTAAATCACCAGTAGTTTGATTATAAACAGCATTTGATACATTAAGAGATCCAGCACAGGTAAATTCTAATCCAGATAGTTTAATTGGTTCATTTACTTCTTTAAACTCATGAGTTGTTGAAGTTGTAATTTCAACTTCTCCTGTAGTATTATTATATGATGCTGTAGTAATTCCATAAGTCTTACCAGTTGTAGGAATACCACAAATACCAATTATACTACCATTTGTATTAACAGTTGGTTTTACTTTTGCTCCAGATAGAGGTGCAATACCTAATCCACCAGTAGATCCTAGAGATACAATTACACCTCCTCTTGGAAGTTGGTTTTGATTAACATTATCTTCATCAATAATCAGTGAACCATTGCTAGATGTAATACCTGTAAATGAAATTTTCGTTGATGAAGCAGATCCAACATATTCATAATTATTATTAGCATTTTTGGTTGTGGAAGGATCTTGGAATATTCCATTCATAAGAACAATACTACTTCCAGTTGTAATTCCAGTAGTATTAGCACCACCAACAGTTACTCTATAAGTTTGACCTATACCAGTAAATGAATTAGAAATATCATCAAAAACTGCGTTTGTACTATAATTCTTTCTAAGATATACTCTTCCATTAAATGTTGCTCTTGGGAATTCAAGATTTGAAGAATTCCTTGCTGATGTATTTTTACCAACAAGAGATTCTGTAAAGTGAACCTTATTTCCAATCATATTATACGATCCACCATAGACTCTAGTAGAAGCACTAGCACTATGTGATGTTGCAGAAGATCCAACAAATCCTCTTTCTACTTCTATTACATTTACAGTACCGCTATTGCTTATTGGTCCAACTGAAGTTGTTCCAAGACCAACATTAGTCACTTTCATATATTCATCATCTATCTTCACAATACTATTTGTTGCAATAGATGTGATACCAGCAACACCAAATATAGTTGCAGAATTGTTTAATGCATATGATAAGGTCGTATTTACTGGAGTAAATGCAAGTGGAGATTGAACTACACCATCAATTGAAAGTAAACTCTTTTCAAGTTTCTTACTCATTTCTAATTCATGAGAATTACCAGAACCAGCAGATGTATATGTTTTTCCTAATCCAGCAGAAGCTTCTGCTAAAGATAAAGCAAGTTTAAACTTATCCTTATTAACTTTAATTGCATACACATCTGTAGGCATATCACCAGCAGTAAGAGTTCCAATACCTGTAATAGCACCACCCAAGAAAGTATCATTTGGTGTATAAATTAACTTTTCACCAGTCTCGAAGAAATGATCCTGAATAGTAAAGACACCAGTTGCTAGATTCAATACTGCTGAATCTGAAGGGTCAAATTTCTTCTCAAAAATTGGTGTTCCATTATGATTAATCTCAAAGTCAGTTCTATTAACTCTTGATCCATTAATTGCATTATATTGAATAAGTTTCAATGAATCGGTAACTGTTCCATACTGTAAATCTGGAGGAATATTAACTAAATCACTATCAGTATAAATTGCTTCATTAAAACTCTGAATTTGTAAACTTCCAGAACTAAATTTAGCATCTGGATGGAAAACTAAATTCCAATTTGATCCACTATACTCTGAAGTAAATGTACCAATTCCAGAAGTACTTCCAATAGATAAGAATGGATATGTAGTAACTTTACTGTCAGTACCATCGTGTGCCATCATTACCTGATGCATTGCACTAGTATTTCCAGTAGATACCCTTACAAAACTCTTAACAGTTGATATCCTATTCTTTTCTAATTGAATAACAGCAGTAGTACCCAATCCAACTGGATTTTCATAATTTGTCTCAAAATTAACAGTTCTTTCAGTTCCATCAGATTGACCTGTTTTCTTGAACCTATATGTTCCTATTCCAGCAGCAGTTGTTCCAATACCAATAATTCTTGTTCTAACATCAACCTGATTAGAAGTATTATTCTCATAAGTTAAAGACAATATATTAGAACTAATAGTAGAAGTAAATGTTCCTATAAAATTAGATATAGATCCATCTTCAGAATCAGTATAATACTCTCCAGTATAAACATTTGTTCCATCATGAGTTAAATATAATTCAACGTAATTTGATTGTGTTGTTACCTTATCAACAACTTCAATAGAGGCAAAATAAGCATCTATATCAGTAGTATTATCTTGAATAATTAATTGAGAAGTTCCAGCACTTACTATTTTGTTTATACCCGTTAAATCAACAAATCCAACTGATTGAGTTCCAATTCCAGAAAGATCAGTATTAAATGAACTCTTAAAGATCTTAATATCATAATCATTATCGTAAATATTATCAGGAGTAAATTTAAGTGAAATGTTATCAGCAGAGTCCATTTCTGCTTTTAATTCACCCAATTCTGAAGGTGTACTATGAACTTTTGATCTTTCCAAAGTAAATACATCATTTTCATCCTTAAAGAGAACAATATCAGATATTTGAATATTACCAGTATTTGGATCTCTAACTTGAACTAAGAAATTGGCATAATCATCATCAAGTGGTAATTCTACATATGGATCTAATGTAGCTTCAGAATTAGAGAATAATGGACTTATATTGTCTATTTCCAGAACCCTATTAGTCTTACATTCGATATATGGAGATAATTTTGTATTTAAGAATTTTAAGAACTTAGATTTACCACCAGAAGTATCAACATCGACTGTAAGATCAAAGTTATTAATAGTATCTACTCTTTTTTCTTCTAGTAAATCAACTGCAATTACAAAATCTTCTGTAGCAGCAGTTACACCAGCATTAACACTAGATGTTATACCTACATCAGCAAAATTCTTAAGTCCACTAGTATGAAGAAGACGATTTACTGGATTTATTAATTCATCATATGTAATAGGACTTTTAACAGTGTAGGATAAATTCTGATAATAATCATTATCAGGTAATAATTGATAGTCTTCATTCAACTTACCAATATTATCACTCCATCCCTGATCCTGTCTTAATGAGTAATTAATCTCAAACTGTGCCTTATTAAGATCTACAGTATTAACAGTTGCAATAGTTCCACTATTAACACCCTTTATTAATTGACCAATAACTAAATTAAATGCACCAGGTGTATCTTCATTTACTTTAATAGAATCAGCATTAGATTCAGTTACAGTAAGATCAACTTCTACATAATCAGTTCCAATTAAAGCTAATAATTTTTCACCTAAATCAAAATCAGATCTTGCTTGTGTTACTGTAAATGTTGGATAATCACTAATGCTTATAATATTAGCGTATGAATTTTGAGTTGTTTTTGCAACACCAGGATTAGTAGCAATTCCAGATAGATTATATTCTAATTCTGCTGGATTTGTATTACTAAATGTTGTTATTTCAAAGAACTTATACCCATTATCTGGTGAATTAAATCCATTACCACCAGTAATAGTATTATCTGTATACTGCTGAATCCCTTCCACAAATACCTTTTCACCAGCAGCAAATGGTGCTGTACTAAATCCTAAAACTGGTGTAGTTAAAGTACAAGTTACAATTCCAGTTGAAGGATTATATTCTGCCTTAGAAACTGAAAGACCATTACTATTGTTTACAGGGTAAACCTTATGTTCAACTGAAGTCAATCCTTTAGGTTCTAAAATAACATTAACACCAGAAATAGAAGAAGAACCTTGATTTATAAAAGCCTCTAAGTATCCATTTGTTATTTTTTCGCCAGTATCAGGATTAACAAGATCTATATTAGGAACACTAGTATAATCTGAACCACCATCCAATACTTGAACTGCAGTTAACTTAGTATTATCAATTACAGAAACTATAGGAGGAACAAATGCTTCTGGAGTTAATGTTGGATCTGATGAATATTCATATCCTGGATCAAGAATTCTAACATCATCAATTCTATTAATATTCTTAGATTGAGGTAAAACATTAGCATTAATACCTTCTGTTGATGCTATACTTACAAATGATGGTAATTTCTTATATCCTGCTCCACCATAATTAAGTTGTAATCTATCGACACCACCTCTAGCAGTTGGTGAATTAGTTGTATATTCTAATGTTGATGTATTTGTTTGTGAGTAAGTAAGAGATTCTGGTATTTCTTTTAACGATACGCTAAATTCTGTTACACCAATACCATATACTTCGTAAGTGCCATTATAGTCACTACCACCATATTTGATATTTGTATAATTGGAAACGTCTGTATCTGATGTACTAATAAATCCAGATTTTTGTACATTATAGAATAAACTCTTTGGATTTATATTTGAATAATTTAGAGTTAATGTTGCTGTAGTTGTAACACCTACTGTTCCTACTCCAGTTACCGTAAAACTATCTGTTTTTCCAGTTGAAACAAATTCATTCTTATATTCATTATCGTAGAATAATTTAAAGTCATATCCAGATAAAGAAGGATGAGATACATCAAAAACAAGATTATTATTCTCAAGAACCGAAATTCTTGGATTAACTAATGAAAATTCATGTTTAGCAGAACCACCACCATTACTTGTAATATCTTTAATTAGAGGTGGAACACTAAGAGCATCTAATCTTGTATCGCATAATTTGAAATCATTATTACCTTGATTATAAACATAATATGTTCTCTTATCTGTCAGTCCACCAGCGACAGAGGGAGAAGTATAATAAACCTTATCACCTGTTTTATATCCATGAGAAGTAAGAGTAAATTGATTAAGACCAACATTAACACCTGATGAATTAGTTGAAATTGGATTGATTAGAACAGTTTCATTTAATTCATCATATCTAACATCAATTGATACTGATGTTCCAATACCAACTGATTGATCTGGTTTAACATTGAATGAAATTTCATCACCCTTTAATAATCCATGTGCTGTTGAAACTCCTACGGTTGCAGTAATTTGCTGAAGGTTTCCTGTTATTTGAGTAAAGTTTGACTCTAATGAATATCTAAAATCACTACTTCCAACTCTATTACCATTACTAATAAATGCAACACCAGAGGTATTAGTTGTTAATCCAACCTGAGTTGCAATTCCAATATAATCTGGTGATTTATTAATAACATAAACTGTTTGACTATTTCCATTTGCTGGATCAGGAAGAAGCCATCTAGTTGCATCTTCATCAGTAGTTACTGTTAATGCATATCCAGCAGCAGGTTTCCTAAGAATTACCTCTTGAGCAGTCTTAAATGGATGATTAGGTAGGTAAATGCTATAATTTGGAATATCAACAACTTCAGATACTTCACCTCTGGTATAGAGTGTTGTTGTACCTACACCTACAGCAGTTCCAAGACCGATTGATTGATGTGGGTTAAAGTATTCTACATCATCTACTTTAGAGTCAAAATAGGGGGTTTCAACTGGGATAGTAAGATAACTAGGAACTAAATCAACAAATGATGATGATGTATGTGCTGCTCCAGCAACTCCTCTTTGTACTCTTATAATACTTCTAGTATTAAATGTTTTAAGGACTTTAAGTTTCTCTGTTCCTATAGTAATACTACTACCGACAGAAATCTGTTCTGGAATAGTAGAAACATAGATATCAGTTACAATTCCAGTTGCTGCAGAAGTAGGAACATCTTGGAAAAGAACAGTTCTTACAGTTGTTACTCCAATTCTATGAGTACCTGCAAGATTCTTAATAGTAAATGTTGAGGTATCACCTAATGTTCCTTCGGTTCTTATACCACTAATAGCAATATTTTCATTAGTAATTAATGGATGAGATGTTGAAATATAAGCAGATACTTCATTTGAATTCTTCCAAATAAAAATAGGATCATTATAGTTTTTAATTTCAGTATCAATACTATTAATATCTTTACCTTTTATCCTAGCAATTTGAGCACTTAATCCACCACCAGATGTACCAGTATTATCAAATCTAAGAGCATCACCCATCTTATAACCACTACCAGATGCAACAATCTGGAAAGAATCTATATTTCCTTTTGTTGTACCTTCAATAATTGAAGTTTGATCAATAATTTCGTTAGATTCAATAATAAAATCATTATCAGCATATGGATCAGATACTTTGTATGGATAAGTGTTTCTTATCAAATTATGTGCTTTAAAGTCAAAATCTCTTTGATTTATAGAGTAATTCTCTTCAACTACATTTGATCTAAACTTATCACCAATAAAATATGGAAATCTTGCTAACCGAGTATCAGTTGTTATACCAGCAAAGTATGCATATATTCCATTAGGAAATTCTGGAGTTCTACCATATCTACCATTATATTCATCCAAATCACCACTACCATCAAACTCATAATCTTCTACAAAGAATCCAGAACCAAATGAGGAAATTGCAGGTCTATCTTCTATTTTAGAAGTATTAGCAACATATCCTGCTTCTAATATTCTTATTCCAGAGTTCTCATCTTTACCGTCATTATAACCATATGGACCATAAATTGGATTTCCATCATATGCCCATCCTATAATTGGAGAGTGCTTAAGTCCATTATCACTATAGACATCATTACCAATAGCAGTGGAATATCCAACAAATGAATACTCTAATTGATCAGTAGTTTCTATTAAAGCTTCATTTCCATATCTAGAGAAATTATTAACAGTCAATCCTCTAATAGATGGTTCTATTTTTACATTTTTTCCTGGAGATACAACGTTAATAGAAACTTTATCTTGTTGATATTTACTTCCTGAATCAACTATTATTACATCAGTTATCTTTCCACCAGTAACTACTGCCCTTAATTTACCACCAAGTCCAGTTCCAATACCAACTAAACTTAAATCTGGTGCAGCAGTATACTCCTTACCACCATTTTGGATTTCAACATATGTTACCTTTCCATCAGTAATAATTGGTTTTAATTCTGCTTCTTTTCCAGTTTTAACTGTTATTGTTGCTGTTTTTTCAAGATTTAGAACCTCAGATCCATACCCAGTTCCTTTCTCATAAAGATAAGCATCTACAATTGGACCTCTAACAAGAGGAGTTGCAGTTATAACACCTACATTTGTATTAGCAAGTTCATACTTAATATCTAATTTAATATCAGGATATTTGAAAACTTGATATCCAGTTCCTTTATCAGTAAATTTAATATAATTATTTCTTACATAATTTGAAGTTATTGTTCCACCAAGTCCAGCGTTACTAAGTCTAAACTTATCATCTGTTATTTTAATGACTTGATAGAAATTACTTGTAGTTGTTATTCCAGTATATTTTACTAATTCTGATATTTTAGTTGGTATAGTAGATCCAACACCAACAGCAGTATCATATACAATCTTATCACCTTCATTAAATCCATGATTAACAAAATTAATCATAGATGTAATAGTATTAATACCAATAGGTTTTACCTTAAGTTCTCTATTTTGATATCCACTTCCAGGATTAATTACTCTAATATCTTTTAATGTATTTTCTTCATTAAAAACTTTAAATCTATGAGTACCACTCTTACCTACAGTAGTAAATCCTACTGTATTGATACCTGCATTGTAATCAGAAAGAGTTTCATATAACTTGATAGTGAGTGCATTGACAATCTGTGGATAATATACTGCATTATCAATTAATGTTTTACTTTGATCTAAATTAGAACCAAAAAATGATCCAATACCAACTGCTGGATTATTATCTCTAAAGTAAGAAATTGGTTGTGCATTAGAAAGATTATGAGAATCTAAGAATGTTAAAGTATCAGTATTAATATTAATACCACCAGCATTAGTATGTAATCTGGCATCAAAGAATATTTCTCTCTTTCTTTTACCAATAACTGGTGCTAAAATTGCACCTTCACCATTTCCACCAGCAATAGTAACAGATATAACCTTATCAATATCAAAATTCTGTGGGTCTACTAAAACATCAGTAACAGTACCATCCATTACTGGGTGAACTAAAGCAGTAGTTCCAGTTCCAGGAGATGATACTGAAAGATTTGGTGGATTTAGTGCATCATATCCAGAACCAGTGTTAAATATCTTAACATTTTCTATTGGACCATAGAATATTTTATTATCAGACTTATAATTGGTAATTTCAACACCATTAACAAGCATTCCAGTTGTACCTGGATTGGTTTTAGTACCTTTTCCGTTTTTGAGGTTTGTATTTAATGGGAATTTCTTAAGTAATTTCTGAGCACCAATCTTTTTATTACGAGAACTAACTAAAGTGAATGTATGGGTTCCAGAACCAGCAGAGAGTACATTAAATTTTACACAATCACCTATAGGTATGAATGATCTAGAAGTGTATAATCTTATTTGGTTTGCGTTAGTTAATACTTCAACATAGTAGACACCTGTAGATAATCCAGGCATTTCTGTTGATTGTGCCTCATAAAAAACCTCATCACCAGTAATAAATGGTAAATTCGAGGGGAAGGATAATATAGAATAATTTAATGTTGCATTACTATATCCCTGAAGATAATATGTTGGTGCGACAGATGTTGCTTCAGGAAGAACACCTTTTGCAAGAGATGTTGTAATGTCATATGCAGGTAATGAGTTTGATGCAACATAAAAATCAGTATCTGCTTTATTATAAACATTAGAAACATCACTAGTTAAAACATAATCTCCAAACTCAATATCTTCTGCAGAACTAAAAGCTCTCTTTAATTTTCTTCTTAAATCATATTCTTCTCCTGCTGCAGGTAAAGATGCTTGTCCAGATGCAAGAACTAAGTTGTCTATATCAACTGATCCTGTTGATGGTGTTATATTTCCTACTACACCAGTAGCAACAATTATCTCACTATCTCTCAATAATATCTCTAATTCATCATCAATTTTAATACTAGACTTATCAATATCTCTAGTAAATAAAATTGCAGTTGAACCTGTTATATTGTCTATTCTAAACCTAGAAGAGGTGTTGTATATCCAAGTATTAACAAAAATTTCCTTTTTAGTCTTATCACTATCTGGATTAAGTATCTTTTCACCAACATTCTTAACAGTAATTTTTTCTCCTACTGAAGATAATTTAATATCAGAAACAGGAACAAATTTTGATAGAACCCCAGTAATTCTAAATTCTACCCTTTTAGTTACATCACCACCTTCATAACCAAAATATACTTCATCTGATCTTAAATCATCAGAAACTTTGATTGGATCAGTGATATTACTACAACCAAAAAACTGGTTAATAGACTTACTACTATAATTAACTGATGTGTTAACACCACAAATAACAGTTCCAGTAGCACCAAATCCTATTGTAGAATCTACAGTAATAACAGAAGACCCAACAGATACAGGGTTTATAACCTTTGTTTTACCTGTAATGTTAAATGTACCTTCAATAAGGTCTACATCATTAAATCCAACAAATAAACCTAATTTATAATAGGTTTTACCATTTCTAGTAAAAGGTTCAACTTCAGATATAGATGCTCTTGTAGCACTATCAGTAGACTTAACGATAGTTTGTCCTACTAATGCGTTAACATCGCCTGAAATGACCTCTGCAAGCACCAATTCACGTCTAATGAACTCTGCAGCAGATGGTTTAAGTAGATACTGTTCAAGGTCAACTACCTTTGGAGTAACGTTGTATAATATGTTAAAGAGTATTCTAAATGATTCTTCGGTACCTTTTGATTGATATAATGAATGAGATTCTTTTATAAAATTACTAACATCCAAATTTGATACAAATTCAGTATCTTCTAATCCAGGAGTAAGTGCTGCTTTTGTCTTTTTATAGAATTCTTTTAAAAATAAGGCACTTAAATTATTTACAGTTGCTCCAGAAGAGTGAATTGTTGCTGAAGTATCACTAAAAACAAGTTCCCCAGGATTATCTTCTGCATGATATGTCGTAATTCCACTAAATCCACGAACACAACCAGTAAAACTATTAGTTGTTATACCAGTATAAGTGAAAACTTCATCATCAATCTTAAATAATCCATACTCAGATGGAAAACCTTTAGTGGTTGCAACATCAACAGTTGTTGCAGATACATCAATTCCAGTAGAAAGAGTAGTTTCTGCTACTATAACTTCAGGAGTTAGATTATCTAACCTTAAATATTGATCTAAATTGTCGGTAATATCAATATTACCACCCTGATACTCTTGAGAAATATAGTATTGCTTTAAAAAATCAACAGCCTTTGGACTCTCTGAGATTAAGAACTCAGGGAGTTGATTGTCTATTATTTGCTGTACTTGGACTCTCTTGTCAAATCCTGTAGTTATCATCCTCTTGTTAATGCTCCGTTTGTATAACTTGACGTAACTTTAAATCCAACACCAGATATTTTCTCGCCAGAAGTTATAGTGTCTTTAACCATATTTATTGTAGTATTTGACATGTCAAAATTGAGGTATAAATCTGTTAGACCTATAACATCATTTGACTCTGGGAATGCCTGAACTTCAACAATATTGTTTGGTTTAGATGTAGATACAATATTAATAGTTGATAGGATAATTTCACCCTTATTATAATCTACTGTTCCTGCAGATTTAACAACAACAATCTCAGTATCTGTCCTTGTATCCTTTTTAATTACAGATAGTGTTCCCATTCCACTACCATCCAAATCACCTTTATAATCTTTATTAGGAATATCCGTTAGATATACCGTACTAGACTGATTTACAATCTTAAATCCAGTACTCTTAATATTCTTTCCTGCAACATCAATATGGAATTGATTACCAAAACATAATTCATACTGTGCAAATGAATTAGTAAGTGCCTTTAAGTTTCTTCTAATTTTAACTTTTGTAATATTAGATGTTATAGCAGTATCAATATTATCAATTACATTCAATACTTTACTATACTTAAACCGACCACCAAACTTATTAATGTCTTTTGAAGCAGAGTAAGTCGTTAAAGCATCACTAATTCTAGTCTGTAATGCAGTTGGTGTAGTTGTTTGTGCTGGATTATAATAAACATATGAATCTAATTCCACATATAGTAGTTTTAGATCTAAAATTTTCTGGTTTATACCAGCTAGAGAGTATTGCTTTAAGTCTTCTAATATCTTTCGTTTATCAAAGTCAGATACAAATTCACCATTTTTTGGTTTAATTGTAAGTAAAACAGTACCAAATTCAGGTGGATCCAACTCTTCACCACCAACAACTGATACAGACTCTGTATTTGGATATACTTGTTGGATTATAGATTCATAATCTCTGCCTGTAACCGCCCTGTATTGCGATGAATACAGTCTAGGAGCAAAGTACTTAACTGAATCAATAGACTCAATATTGCCGCCATTAGAGGCAGATGAGACAGTTGTGATTAATGGTGTAGAAGATGGTGATAATTTCTGTTTAACAGAGTTTGAAACACTACCACCCCATGAGAATCTTGCAGGTCCATTACCATCTATTCCATCAGTAATAATGTAAGATACTGTAATAATTGCATCATTTTCTAATTTTTTACCAAAAATACCATCACCAAACAGTAATTCATACTTTTCATCTTGAATTTCTTGAATCAAATAGGTTTCTGAGATAGAATTTATGTTTAATATGTTATCAACTCGTTTATATTCTCTTCCAATACCTGTATCTGCAGAACCTTTAACATAAACACGTATTGTTGATGTGTCAATAAAGGAATTATTGAGTATAAATGTCTGATCTAATGATCCATCTACAGTAAATGTCTTACTTAAGTAAGTTCCTTGGTAAACTACAATAGGATTTGTCTGTGATCCAAAGGTTGCAACACCAGAATTAATGGTTGTTGTAATACTTTCTGGTATAGAGAATACATATGAACTATTATTTTGAGCACCAACGCACACTAAACCCGCTTCTAGGGTCATTGTAGGGGATGAACTAGAAGTTGCTACATTAAAAGTAATCTCTGCCTGTGCAGCAGTCCTAGATTTAGGTACATATCCTATATTTCTTGCTAATGAAACAACATTTTCCCTTAATGTTGCCGAATCCAAAAAGGATTCATTGACAATCATATTAGAGTTAAATGCTGTAATGTAAGTATTATATGCTAACGTGTCAATTAATACTGAAAAATTAGACCCTTCATAGTCAAAATCCGTAAAATCGGAGTTTGCACGGATATAATCCTTAATAGAGGTCTTTATTTGATCGAAATCAAGATTTGTAAACTTAGTAAATGGCATATTCTACCTTGTTGCTTCTAACATGAATGTGAATTCTTGAGTTGGAACGTCTTCTCCAACAATTTCAAAGAATACTGTAACTTCAAATTCACTTCTATCAGGTCTTGGGATACATTCAACCTGAATATTATCAATTCTAGGTTCAAAATTCTCCAAAGTGGTGATAATTTCTTCCTTAATAGTGGATGCAGTACCATAATCAACAAAATCAAAGAGGGAATTAGTAACATATGACCCCAAAATAGGGTTAAAGAACCTTTCAGTAGGTATAGTTTGCACTAAATTCCGTACCGACTTCTTAATAGCGTTTTCGTTCTTTAGGACTGTTAGATCCTTGGTTACTGGATGAGCACTAAATGACAAACTAATGTCTTTAAATGATCTTGATATCCTCTTAACAGACATATTAATGCGTTTTCTTGATCTATTTATGTTAAGTTTTCAGAATTTATATCATCATGTGCAATTTCTTGGATTACACGCCTTTTTTCTTCCTTAATTTCATCAGATTCAGTGTCTTCAGCACCCCAAACAGTCCGTAAGTCTTCTTTATTCATTATTTTAGTCCAATAATTGTTATTTATACCCATTAAAAAAGACCCCGAAGGGTCTATCTTAATTACTTAGCAAGTAAAGGACAAGATGGTGCGTCTGCCCATCCTCCTTGTTTTAACCACGCTTCAAAATGGGGATTCGCCCATGCATCACTTATATTATACGATGGTTGAATAACTTCCCTAATATAACGTCTATTCTCTTTAGAGATTAGTTCGACATCAGAAAGTCTTTTACCTTCAAGACTACTAACTCTATTATTAATACCACCTAAGTACCAAACAGATGCTGCTGCTTGTGCTGCTAAGAAGGTAATAACAGCAACGGGCATTTTAAAGTCCTTCACTTACCCTGCCCTCTAGTTCTTTTACGAGCCGAGTTACGGGATGTTGCCGAGTATTTCGAGTGTTTTCCGTTTCCTTGTCGAGACTTTTTCGGACGTGATTCAACATAAGTATCACCCGATAGTCCTGTTCTTACTTTAGCCATTAGTCTTCCTCACAATGTTTTTCTACAAGTTCCTGAATAACCTCACTGAACGCATTACGTAGTTCATATTCAATGTCACTCTTGTCTTTCTTCAACCTAGTGATTGTTATAGGTGGAAGATCAAGTGTTGCAGTTATTTCCCATAGACCTAAATCTTTGTTCTTAACTGTCTTTATATCAAGCATTTGGTTGCCTCTTTGTTGTAAATGTAATACTGTCTGGATGTGGAGTACCTGTCTGATAGAACTCATCTGCCAGTTCTTCCATAAGATCCAGATATTCCATCTCTGAAATATCAATGAATTTTACTTCGTTATCGATACTAACAGTGTACACATCCATTTGATAACCTCTATGTAATAAGAATTAGATAACTCTCATTTTCTCGTGTCCTACTCTAATACGTGGATCACACCAGATTTCAAAACCTGCTTCCTTTGCATCTAAGCAGAATGAAACATCCTCTCCACACATATCCTGTACTGCACCTGATTCAAAGATTTGCATCTTAGGAGCAAACCAAGGATACTTCATTTCTGAATGTTCCCATATACCGTGCTTAATCAATAACCATCCAAAACCTGCATAATCAACAGTAAATGGTTTACGTCTCTTACTGATACTTTCAATAGTTTCGTGATTCATCACTCCACCATTACCTTTAAAGTCATCTTCATCTAACCAATGAGCAACAGATGTAGTCTTTCCATCCTCTGTACAATACCAACCAGAAGCAATATCTTTATCCATTAATACTAATTGCCAGAACTTCTCTGCATTGAATACAATATCACTATCAATCCATAACTGATAATCATATTTTAATCTACCATCCCAAGGTATCTGATCAGGACCACGTAAAACATTTGCTCCAAGACACTTACATCTTGCAAAGTTTACCATAGAACTATAGTCCTGTGAGATCTGAATGCTTGCACCATTCTGTACTAAGTCAAAACAAAGTTGTACAAAATTCTTTAAGTATGTGTATGATACTCCTCTACCAGGTAAACAGAATACTACTGTCTTCCCTTTAATCATCTCTTTTGCCTTAGCATAATCCCATTCTGGTTCTTTCTTAGTAGTCTTGGGAGTATTTGCTTTGACAGTAAATCCTTTAGCCATAATGTCTTGTAATTACCATTCAATTATACATCAGATTATCTATACTGTCAATAAGATGGATCAATATATTTTTCATTCGGTTCTTCCCCCATTTCTGAGTATGTTAAGTCTTCTGTAAAGTAAGATTTATAAATTCTTCTCCATATAATATTAAACTCCCATTCATTTAAATTCTTGAATAAACAATTATCTTGTAGATAAATGTGATACGTCTTATTAGTCTTGACCACTTTAACGTTCCTCTAAGAATATATCTCCTTCGTCTATTCTAAAATTTAAATCAGTTCCTTCATACCAACCATATTCGTTTATTATCCATTCAGGTATCACTGTCTTATATTCACCTGTTATAGGGTCGATCTCTATGGTGGTAAAATTTTCTGCGGGATTTTTTTTCATAAGAATGGAAATCAAACGACCTTTCTGCGATTATATAGTACCAGCAATTTTTTTATGATTTGAATATATACAGGTCGATCTGGGTCGTTTATAGCTTAGGGGTACCTATCGGAATTAATAAACGGACCATAAAAAACGGGCATCACTGCCCGATCACGAACGCATGACCCCAACGGATGAGTGCCTAAGCACCCACCCCCATGTTGAAATTAGCGTGTGAGAATTCCGCACGGTCTACCAATTTATAAGACCAGCAGTTGCCGTGCATCACATATCCTTCACAGTCTATTTCGTCATCACCGATAAATGCCCCAACCTCTGAATCAATTTCAATTAAACGCATTGCATCTTCTTTTATGCTGGCAACCAACTTCCAAAGTCTGACCAACTGATAATTTGCGAACAGTTCGGGGATGACCTCTTCACCGTCACGGATGAAAGCGTTGATATCTTTCTTTAACTGTAACGCCCCTTTCTTATCTTCAAATTCTACCAACTGTGCCATCTGACGGGCAAACTTGATTTTGCTTTCTAAGGGTGTAAAATCTCCCACGGCATCCGCACCCACCCACTTCACAAAATATGATCCGTCGGGGTTGGTTGCTGGAAAATCTGACCAGTCGGTAACGGGTGATGAAACCGCATCACGCAAATCATACTCAGCATAATATCTGGTGTGAGGGGCAATGATAATCTCTTCACTCACCGTTTCATCAAATTGATATGTGATAGTGTTGGGGGTGTACTCTGTATCACCTCCGAACCCTAAGAAGTCCCCTTGATAAATTCGGTCTGTATGTGGTATATTACATAAGCACGAACCTAAAATTATCTCAAGGTCAGTGCCGCCATACCATTCCCGTATCTGTTCGGGTGTTTCACAAATGCGGATCTTACGCTTATTGAATACTGATTTTGTACCTACAAAGAAATTGCCCGTTGCTGGATTAGTACCCCACACTATGGCGGGTGCTCCATCCCATTTTACGGATAGAAAGAAAGACGTTAAAAAAGCATCCAAACAGTGAAGTGAACCTGTAAGGATGCTATCTTCGGGGTGTTCAATGTGAGTGTTTTTCATATTCTTATTATAAAGGAAAAAGGCACCCCCTGTGGAGATGCCTGTGACAGTTGCTTAACCGAACAATGGGGGACTGACTTTGCGTCCTGCTTCGTTAAGTTGGATGCCTGAGAAAAACGGTTGGGTGGTTCCGTCAAATAGGGTAACGAACCACTGCCAATTTTTCTGAAAAACGCCTGTCCTTGGGGTTGATCCGAATTCATAACAGATTGCGTTTAGTCTGGATTTGGTTGTTACAGACTGCCAACCGCCGTCATGTAAATCAACAAAATGATCAGAGACTTTTGCAATGTAGTTACCGTGTAGGTAAACCAGTGCGTCGCCGTTGTCTTCGATTTGAACAGATGTGTTACCAGAAGTCCAATTACGCTTGTTGCGGATTGCGGAGTTCATTTGCTGTTCAATTTTTCTCATAAGACCTTTGGTTGAATACTCTTTTATTATACATGAAAAAACCCCCTGTGAAGGGGGTGAGTGGACAGTTTAGAAAGTGATTGTTTTTATCTGTTTTACCATTTGGGTGTGGTAAGGTTTGATTTGCTCCCAACCTTTAAGAAAATCACGAATTAGGGCATCAACCTCAAAATTGTGAATTTTCATTCTGGATTCAAAATCTCTTTTATAGTGATTGAGAGTCAGAACGGTTTTGGCAGGTCTTTTGAGTTTTTTTGCTCTGGTGACCTTTGCCTTTGGAGTGGTCTTCTTTTTAGGAGTGACCATCTTTTCTACTGTCTTTAATTCTTTATCAGATAAACCAAATGCCAATGATTCAGGTGTTGGTTGATCTAATACCGCTTGAATCTCTTTAATGACTTTAGCGGTTGAAGTCTTTGTTGAAGTCTTACGGGTGCGTCTCTTACGTGGTGTTGTAGGATTAGCAGCAGATGACTTAACGGGCATAAAAAACGTTTGGTTTGTTTACTCTTTAATAATAGCAAAAAATCCCCACGGTGGGGGATTTAGTGGACACTTTCTCAAGTGGTTAACTGGTCGCTTTCAACTTGTAGGATTGGTTCCCAACAGTCGGGGTAATGACCATTTCTCCCCATTGCCTCTTTGAAAATATCCGTGATGATGTCCAATTCATCAGGGGTTAGCATTTCGTAAAGGTCAATCATACTTTCAACTCTGCTTTCACCTGCACACGCTCAAGGATTTTAATACATTTAATTGCTTTAGCGTATGTGTCAAAACTCATGTATCTGAATTTTAGATCGTCAGGGAATGAGTAACGGATGGTAGTAGTGTTCATTTGGGATTGTTGAAAAGAATACGTAAGGTTTTTTCACTTCCTGGATTCAGGGGTCTATAGGAAGTGTCATTCTCTGCTATGCCCATAAAAATAACGCATATTAGAAAAATGGTAATGGCAGTAATGGGGTTCATTGCTTACCAGTCGAAATCACTATTTTCAATGTATTTTTCAACATCAAATTTAGTGTCTTCCGTAGTCTCAGAGAGTGCCTCTTCCATTAGTATGGAAATTGCCTCATCTTCAAAACGTGGATCAATCATAAGAAGAAATTCGTTTGACTCTTTTAATATACGACAAAAAAGCACCCCTGTGTGGGATGCTGTGACAGTTTACGAACTGTGATACAACTCATTTGCTTTTGGGGTGATCATCTCTAACATTTGAAATTCATGTAGAGTTTCCAAACTGTGAAGACAGCATTGGACTGCTCTGCGGATCACCTGACGGGTTGGAGTTGATGCGAATTCGTCCGTGTAAGGGGCGTAATCTTTGATAATCCGATTAACGCAAATTGAAA
>MPLT02072417.1_pt1 | contig 19985 bp, 12 predicted proteins | sample 1617391 | NCBI WGS metagenome assembly MPLT02 (sample SAMN05944800, study PRJNA350692) | marine metagenome | biome: marine; feature: ODZ; material: water; isolation source: 70 m water sample filtered on 0.2 um supor filter | place: Pacific Ocean | collected 2012-04-08 | depth 70m m
GGTCCTTGAGATAGGTCTAGCTGTTCCCCCCGGCCACATCCTCGTGCTTGGCCAGATAAGTCAAAGCGCCAGCCCCTCCGAGAAAAGCGAACATGATTCCCACATTGAAAACATGCCCCACTTTCCATTTACCGATGAACGGCATCAAACAAATCAGGCCGACGAACATGCCGGGGATGTAGATCGCGCCCCAAACCTCCTTGTCCCCCGCGAAGGCATCCAGCTTGAGGAACTGGAACAGGTACAGGAAATACCAATCAGGCCGAGCGGCGGAAAAAGGCTCGGATGGATCGGCAGGCGAGGCCAAATGCGCGCCGTGATACCAAATCACGAAAAACATGACCGTGGCCATCACAGCAAGACAGGCCACTGCATCCTTGAAAACCTGATCTGGCCAAAAGTAGGCATCCTTCTTCTTTTTCGGCTCCGCCGGCGTGATGCCGTGGCGGCGGAACAGGTAAATATGCCCGATGACCAGCAGCACAATCAACGCCGGCAACACACCAGCGTGCAGCGCGAAAAACCGGGTCAAAGTATGGTGTCCGTAGTCGGTACCACCCACCACGAGTTTCTGCAATTCCGGCCCTACAAACGGCACGATGTTCACGAGGTTCGTCGCCACCTTGGTCGCCCAGTACCCCTTCTGGTCCCACGGCAAAAGATAGCCAGTCAGCGAGAGTGCCAACACGAGCTTGAGCAGGATGACGCCAAACCAAAAATTCACCTCACGCGGCGCCTTGTAGGCGCCGTCCACCAACACCTGCATCAAGTGCAGTAAAAGCAGAATCGGCATTGCCTGTGCCATCCAGTGGTGGATGCCACGCAGCAACCAGCCGCCGGTCATCTCGTTTTGAATGTAATTCACCGACTCCCACGCATCCCCGGAGCTGGCGCTGTAACCCATCCACAGGAACGCCCCGGTGATGAACTGCACAAACAACGCAAACGTCAGCGTGCTACCCCAGACGTAACGCCAGCGCGAGCCGCCCGGGATGTTCTCGAACAACACGTCCTTCGTCAGGCTGCGAATGCCGGTCCGATGATCGATCCAGTCAAAGAGCGCCTTCATATCACGGGGACCGGATGGTCGTGGCCGGGTTGGAAGTTTTGGAATTTCACCCAGACCTCCGAGGTGTTGCGCACCTCAATCTCTAGCGGATCCATCGCGCGGGGACTCACCCCGGAGAGGATGTCTCCGTTCAACTTGAAGTTGCTGTTGTGGCAGGGGCAGTAGAAATCATTTTCACCCGAGCGATAGTCGATGAAGCAACCCAGATGCGGACAGACCGTGTGCAGCGCCTTCACCTTGCCATCCTCCTTGCGCAGATACACCGCCCCGATGCTGATGTTCTTAAACTTGTTCCAGGCGTCCTCCTTTTCCGAGATCACGGAAAACTTGGCCGGGGTGCCATCCGCCGGGATGGCGTCAAGCATGGTGACCCTGATGAACCCGTCGCCAGAGCTGCTTTTCTCGCGGGTGAGCGGATTCAGGTATGCCCAGATGCCGGCACCGAAAGGGAGTGCACTGATGAGACCGCCAATGGCGACGCAAAGAAACTTGATGAACCCGCGACGCTCCTCCGCCGGCTCCGGCTCGATTGGCGCCTCAACCTCCGGGATCCGGCAGGCGACCGGTGCAGGTTCCTCGGCGGGAGCCTCCGGAACCGGCTGCGGCTCCACTTGGCCAAGCAATCCTTCCGCCGCCGGTTGCTCGGGCACGGCAGGGCAATCGGGCTGGTTTTGCTCGTTAATATCCACCTTGAGTCGGGCGGAACTTACAACTTGGACAAGCGGCCTCCGAGTAAAAAACGCGCTTGGCCAAGCGGAAATTTAAAGCATCACAACCGAAGATGCTCCCAGAGATCTGTCGGCTGCAGGCGGAGATTGATGTAAAACTCGCCAAACCCGCCATAGCGTGCGCTCACCTCGTCAAAACGCATTTCGTAAACGATCTCCTTCACGGCATCCGTCTGGTGCGCCATCAGCGTCACGCCCCACTCCCAGTCGTCCAGCCCGGTCGAGCCGGTAATGAGCTGCTTGATGCGGTCGGCGTACGTGCGCCCCACCCGCGCATGGCCTGCCATCAGCTTCTTGCGGGCATCAAAATCGAGAGAGTACCAGTTGTCCGCCCCATCGCGGCGCTTGAGCATCGGGTAAAAACACATGACCTCCCAGTCCGGCATCTCCGGGTACAGCCGATAGCGCTCGTAGTCCTTCCGCATCCCGGCCAGTTCCTCCATCTTCGCGTCGAACTCAGGCGTGCCTGGCTCGAGCCGGAACTCGCCCATCACCCGGCGCTTGGAATCCTCCTCCGTCGGCATGTACTCGCTCAGTTCCGTCACACTGAGATAATTGTACACCGGCACCAGCGCGCCGCCCGGGAAGCAGGCCTCAATGTCGCGGTGCAACTGCGCCACCGCGCCAAGCTCCTCGCCGAGAATGAAAAACGCCAAATCCGCCTTGCCGCCAACGTTGGCGTAGGTGCGGATGCAGGGATGACTCGCGTTGGCGTTGGCCTCGCAGAGCGCCTGCAGCTTGGCCTGTGCCTCAGCGGAAGCGCCCTCGGGGAGCGACTCCCAAAGCTGGCGGTCGACCGAGTAAAACAAGTGCATCACGTGGATGCCTTGATCGAGTTTGACTTGTGGTAATGCCATGAAAACCGGCGAACCGGCAGGCCAAGTTAGCCCAAGCGCTCCCCCGAAAACAAGGCCGCTTGGCCAAGCGCTTGGTTTTTAAATTCGAAATCCTAAACAAATTCAAAATAGGAAATTCGAATGCCAGCTCTGCGTTGCTCTGCGGGTCTGGTAAATCCACGGGGAGCGCACGCGGCGAGCCGGCGGCCGCAACACGCCAGCGGCGTGTGCTCCCTCCAACCGAGGACGGCTGGGACAGCCGTCCCTACCTTGCGCTTGGTTTATCGGGGGCCCGGCTCGAATGCTTGGGCGATGAACGGCCACATGTATTCCGGGTAAAACCGGTGGCCGCCGGTGCCCCACTTGAGTTCCGTGTGGGCGGCCGAGCCTGAGTAGCCGAAGATCGTCTTCACCTCCCGGCCAAGCGCATCGACCGTTGGGCGGTGGTGCAGGCCGTCCTTTTCCCCGTGAACCAGCATGAGCCGCCTCGGCGCAATGAGGCCGGCCAATTCCTTCCAGTCGCCCCAGTTGCGCAATCCCGGAACGAGGCAGCAGTCGCAGTGAAAAACATACCCCTCGACGCTCGTCACGGAGGTGAACGAACAGCTCGGTATCGCCACGGTAACCCGTGTGTCGATCGCCGCCGTGTAGGCCGTGAGTACGCCTCCCCCGGAGTTGCCGGTCATGACGATTTTTTTCGGATCCACCTCCGGCTGTTTCACCGCCCAGTCGAGAATGCGCTGCATGTCCCAGACCCGTTCCGCAATCGGGGTGCGCCCAGACAACAAACAGTGGACGAGCTGGGCTCGGCACGGGCGGTTGCCGTGGCGTCCCTTGGGGTCGGGCACGAGCACTTCATTTGCCAACCCACGGGTGGCGGGGGCGATCGCCACGAACCCGCGCCGCGCCGCCTGCTCAGCGATGTGACCCTCCCGCGCCAGGATTTCCTCGCGGTGCTTTTCGTTCCGGAACACCCCCGCGTAGGAGTGCAGCCCAATTTTGTCGTGACCATGGGGCGCGATAAAAAGCGGGGCGCGTCCCTTCCCCCCGACCGGGGTGAGGTAGTAAAATGGCACCCGTATCCCCGGCTCGGTTTCGATCGTGCACAACCGGCGCGTGAACACTCCGTCCACCGTGTTGTGTTTGCCCTGCGAAACCTTGACTTCAAACCCGGCCAGCTCATCACGCATTTGCTCGAGGCCGATCAACTTTACCAACGCGGCTCGAGCCGATTTCTGCCACGCCGCGACGTCCACCGCCGGGTGAAACGCATGCTGCTGTTTTCCCTTTTGGATGCGTTTCAAATAGGAAGCCACCGGCTCTTCGTAGCTCACGAACGGCTGGGCCCGCTTTTCATCTGCTGCCGGCAGATTGACGAATGCAGCGCAAACCGTGGCCATAAAAATAAATCGGAAAGTGGACGAACTTTTCATTTCCGCAAGTGGGGTCACAACCATCTCGGCTGTTCAACGAAATAATGATTTAACAAATTTGCCTTTTTTCTGGCGTGCCCCGGGTAGTGCCCATTTAATCCGTCCATGTGCCGTCAAGGATGACTCTCGAAACGATCCAATTCCCATTCGGTGACCGTGAACTCCCGTTCTCTCATCCCGCGGAGGAGGCGGAAATGATCCTCTCCGTGCTCGGCGGGGAGGATTATCCGCTGGCAGCCACTCGGGTCGGGAGCGATGCGCCGGTCATCATCGACGTCGGGAGCAACTGCGGCGCGGCGGCGGTTTTTTTCAAAAAACACCATCCCGGCGCACGGATCATTTGCTACGAGCCTTCGGCTTCCACCTTTGAGTTGCTGAACAAAAACGTGGAGGGGATCGATGGGATCGAGACGTACCAGTGCGGCATTTGGGACAAGGCGGGCACATTTCGGCTGCACCACGCTCCCAACGCACACTCCGGGGCGGCCACGCTTCGGCCCGGCGACAACTGGCCAAGCGACCTGCCCGGTGAGGAGATCACCACCCGGACTCTCAGCAGTGAACTGGCCCGGCTTGGCCTCACGGAAGTGCGCATCCTCAAGGTCGATGCCGAGACGGCAGAGGCCGAGATTCTGCAGGAAGTGCTGACAGGTTCACCGGACATGCCGATCCATAATATTTTCGTCGAGTACCACGGCATCGCCGTCCGCAAGTTTCTCACGGAGGAACTTTCCGTCCGTTACGATGTTCACCTTTGCAACGTCTCCTCCGACCGACAGGGCACACTGCTGTTTGTGCTGCGCGAAACAGACACATGAAGCTCGTGAAATAAATCGCTTGGCCAAGCGCGTTATTGCTCGCCGGTTGCCTGCACTGGCCGGACGCACCGGAGACGGTTCAGGCACCAACAAAGCCGGAGCAGGTCGAGGAATTCCGCATGCAGGCGGACGGCCCGCTGCGCGCCAGGGCCTCGACCGCCTATCCGCAGTTCAACAAGGCGATCGAGAAACGTTTCGCCGGCCACTACAAGCCGGCCTTCACAGAAATGTTCCGGCAGGCGGCGGATGCAGAAAACGAGGCCTCGAGCGACCCGACTCTCCTCGGTGCGAGTTTTTACGACTGGGTCATTGAGGACAGTTACGAGACTGCGCACCTCTCGCGCTGGGTCGTCAGCATCCGCGGAAAACGCTACGAGTACACCGGCGGAGCGCACGGCAATACGACGTTTTTCAACGCAAATTTCTGGATCCGAAACGGCAGGGTCGAACCGGTTCGGCTCGGTCAAATTTTCAAGCCGATGTACCTGCGGCAGGAGCGGGTCGAGCAACTCATCCGGCGCGAGTTGAAGGCTCAAAAGGCACTCTGGCTCAAGGACGTCACCCGGAAGGAATTGCTTGGAGGCGCGTTCACGTTTCCCAAAAAGGGGCTCGAATTTCACTACCACCCCTACACCGTCGGCCCGTACACGCAGGGCAGTTTTCGCGTGTTGCTGCCCATGGCGGAGATTCGTCATCTGATTTTCCCGGGCGGCCCGATGTCGCGCTTGGCCAAGGCCAAGTAATCTGGCTGGGATTTTTGACCGGTTTCCCGCATCGTCAGCGCGACGATCGATGTTTGAAAAAATCTCCATCCATACCCCGCGCCAGTTTGTCCCGACCGAGCTAAACCCCGGCGAGTGGCCCTCGCTGGAGCCGTTGTTCGACCAACTCGAGCAGCAACTGACTGACGCCTCCGATGCCGCCCAACTCGAGCAGGCCATCCTGAATTGGGAGGAACTCTCCGCCGCACTCGCCGAGGAAGGCTCCAAGCGATACATCGCGATGACCTGCCAAACCGAGGACAAGGCCGCTGAAACGGCCTACCTTGAGTTCGTCGAGAAAATCGAACCGGAGGAAAAACAGCGTAATTTCCGACTGGCCAAGGCGCTGACTGAGCACCCGCACCGCGCCGGGCTCGATGCTCGGCGCTACGAGGTGTTCACCCGCGACACCGCACTCGAGGTCGAGTTGTTCCGAAGCGAGAACGTCGCGCTGGAAACCGAGACGACCAAGCTGGGGCAGCAGTACCAAAAAGTCATCGGCGGCCTGACGGTGCAGTTCGACGGGGAGGAACGCACGCTCGTGCAGATGGGCCGATACCTTGAGGAGACCGACCGCGACCGACGCAGGGAGGCATGGGAACTGGTGGCCAACCGCCGACTCGAGGAGGCCGAGACAATCGACGGTCAACTCGACGAACTCGCCGGTTTGCGAAACCAGATGAGCGACAACGCCGGCTTCAGCAATTACCGCGACTACGCGCACCAACGCCGTGGGCGGTTCGATTATTCACCGGCGGACTGCATCGCATTTCAGAACGCCATCGAACAGGAGATGGTGCCGCTGTTCCGTGAGTTGCACGACGAGCGCCGCGCCGCGCTGGGCATCGACTCCGTCAAACCGTGGGACACCGCCACCGACCCACAGGGCCGCCAGCCGCTCAAGCCATTCGAGGAAGTGGCCGACCTCGTCAGTCGTTCGCAGTCAATTTTCAATCAGGTCGACGACGAGCTTGCCGGCTGGTTTCAGACGATGCATGACCTCGACCTGCTGGACCTCGCCAACCGCAAGGGCAAGGCGCCGGGCGGCTACCAGTGCTCGCTCGACGAGGCGCGGTTGCCGTTTATTTTCATGAACTCCGTCGGCGTACAGCGTGATGTCGAGACTCTGCTGCATGAGGCCGGCCACGCCTTTCACGCGATGGCGAGTCAGAATGAGCCACTGCACTCGTACCGCCACGCGCCGATCGAGTTTTGCGAGGTGGCCTCAATGGCGATGGAGCTGCTTGGTGGCGAATTTCTCGAGGAGTTTTACGACGAGGAAGCTGTGCGCCGCGCACGAATCGCCCACCTTGAGGGGATCGTTTTTGTGTTTCCTTGGATCGCCACAGTCGACGCCTTTCAGCACTGGCTTTACCTCAACCCCGGCCACTCCGTTGTCGATCGGGACACGGCGTGGAGCGACCTGATGAACCGGTTCGGCGGCAACGTCGACTGGGCCGGCCACGAGCAGGCCAAGGCCAAGTTTTGGCACAAGCAACTGCACATTTTTTTGCACCCGTTTTACTACGTGGAATACGGCATCGCACAGCTCGGTGCACTGCAGGTCTGGGCCAACAGCAAGGCGGATCGAGCCAGGGCACTGGGCGACTACAAGGCCGCTCTCGCGCTGGGTGGCTCGAGGCCGCTGCCGGAATTGTTCGAGCGCTGCAATATTCGGTTCGACCTCAGCCGGGACACCGTCGCCCCGATGGCGGACTTGTTGCGGAAGGAATTGGCAGCGCTGAAAAACGGAGGGTGATTTTCAGACACGAATTTCACAGATTAATTTTGGTGAATCCGTGAAATCTTGGTTCCTGTTCGATTGATCAGCGGTTGATCAACCAAATTATCAACCCGATCAGGCCCGAGCCGGCCACGCCGGCGAGGATGCTCCACAGGAAAACCAGCTTGTGCCGACGACGATTGGAGCGCCCCATGCCGGGGAGCAGGTAGTAACGATGCTCCTCGCCTCCTTCGCTTGATCTTTTTTTCCCGAATCCAAACATGTGCGCTGGCTTGACGCTCAAGGGCGCGAACGGTATTCGGTTCACGCCGAAAAAACAACCACGCTTGGCCAAGCGCGGAGTCTTCGCTAATTTGGCTCCGTGAGTTTCGTCGAACAGTTCGACCATTTGCCCATCGATGCCCTTTGTCGCACGGCGCAGGAGGCCTCCGAGATGGAGGTGGCCGCCGCTCTGGCCAGTCGCGACCTGGACTTGGCCAACCTCGCCACCCTGCTCTCCCCCGCCGCCGCCGGTCAACTCGAGCGCTTGGCCAAGCGGTCGAACCGACTCACGCAGCAGCGCTTCGGCCGCGTCATCCGCCTGTTCGCTCCGCTTTACCTGAGCAACGAGTGTATCAACAACTGCACCTACTGCGGCTTCTCGCGGGACAATCGTATCTTGCGGGTCACGCTCTCGATCGACGAAGTTGTGCGTGAGGCCAGGGCGCTGGCCGATCAGGGCTTTCGGAATATCCTCCTCGTTGCCGGGGAACATCCGAAATTCATTTCCGGCAGCTACATGACCGACTGCGTTGCGGCGCTGCGCGAAACTGTCCCGTCCATCTCGCTTGAGGTCGGCCCAATGGAGACCGGGGAATACCGCCCGCTTGTCCAAGCCGGGGCCGAAGGATTGATCGTTTATCAGGAAACCTACAACCGCGAAGTCTACGCCGACATGCACACCTCCGGCCCCAAGCGAAAGTTCAACTGGCGACTCGAGACCCCTGAGCGCGCTCACGAGGCCGGCTTTCGGCGGTTGGGCATCGGAGCGCTTTACGGCCTGAGTGATTGGCGTCGTGAAACGATCTGTCTCGCCGCCCACGCGCAGCACCTGCTAAGGCACTGCTGGAAATCGCAGCTCACCGTCTCGCTGCCAAGGCTCCGACCCTGCGCCGGGGAGTTCGAGCCGCTGACAAACTTTGATGATCGCGCACTGGTCCAGACAATCTGTGCCCTGCGGCTGTTCCTCCCCGATCTCGGCATCGTCCTTTCCACGCGCGAAACGGCTGCCCTGCGCGACCGGCTCATCCCGATGGGCATCACCACGATGAGCGCCGGCAGCCACACCGAGCCGGGTGGCTACACCGGCGCCGGAAACGACAACCTGCACTACACCGAGCGTGGCAAAATCCGCGAACTGGCTGAGAACGCCAGCGAATGGACCAAACCGGCCAATGGCACTAACGCCACCGGCCAGTTTGACATCGCCGACGAGCGCCCGCCGGAAACGGTCGCCGAGACGATCAGCCGCCTGGGCTACGAACCGGTCTGGAAAGATTGGGACGCCGCCATTCTCGCCAACTGACGGGGGGACAAACCGATCAATCAAACCGGAAGATGAACAGTTCGCGGGTAGACTCGGTGACCTTGAACGACTCGGCGATCCGCAGCCCCTCCACCCAAAACAGCCGACCATCCCCGGTCTCCGCGACAATCCGTTGATGCCGTTCCTCGCGTGGCACTTTTTGGTTCACGAACAGGTCCTGAAGTTTTGCCGAGCCGTCCTGGCCAATCGGTTGGAAACGGTCGCCCGGTTGCCAATGTCGGAAGGTGATCGCCTGGCCAAGCGCAGCAGCGTCGAACACCTCGCGGTTCTCCGCTTGGCCAAGTTCATTCCACTTGGCCAAGCCACCGGAAATTCGTTCCCATGAAAAAGAACGCCTACCAAACTCGGTCTCGCCCGCTTGGCCAAGCAGCTCAACCTCACTACGAGCGACAGAAAAAATCGGCTCGACCGCGGTCGGCGCCCAGTCGATGACGCCCGAGTCGGTTTGTTGCAGCCGTTTGCCGGGCGCGATCTCAATCGCCTGGCCAAGCCGGATGCGAAGCGCTTCGACCAAGTCAAACGACGGTTCAACCGCCAGCCCGAACAATTGCCGCTGCACCACCTGCCGCTGCACCGCCAGCGGCAGCGCGTCGAATTTGCCTTCGGCCCGGCGAAGCCACTGCGCCGACAGCGCGTCAATGCAGTCCGCATCGTCGCCAGCCAGCTGCATTGCCTTGAGGACTTGACGATGAAACGAGGGGCCAAGTTCCGCGGCCAGTTGCGGCAGTAATTGATGCCGGATTTTGTTTCGAAAAAAACGGGTGTCCGCATTGGACGCATCGTCCCGGTAATCGATGCCAGCCTCAGCAGCGTACGCCTCGATCTCACTGCGCCGTGCCGCGAGCATCGGCCGGACGAGAGTGATCTCGGTATCCGCCGGTGACGGGGATTGCAGCGCCATGCCGGCCAAGCCGCGTGTTCCCGACCCACGGGCGAGTCGCAGAAAAAAGGTCTCCACCTGATCATCGGCATGATGCGCGAGGGCAAAGGTAGTCGCGCCCAAGCGCTTGGCCAAGCGGGCGAAAAACGAGTGGCGCAGCTCCCGCGCTGCCGCCTCCAGCCCCGTACCCAACTCGGCGGCGCGCTCCCCGGTGTCTCCCCGGCCAAGCTCAAACGACAGGCCAAGCGCGTTGGCCGCCTGTTCCACAAACACCGCGTCGGCATCACTCTCCTCTCCCCGGAGTTGATGATTGAAATGAGCCACAACCAGGCGATCGCGCAGCGACAATCCGGGATGGGCGAGCAGGTCGAGGAGTACCATTGAGTCGATGCCGCCTGACACGGCGACCACGACTTTGGACGTTCCCGGGAAGAGGTTTTTTGTCCGGGCCAGCTCGCTTATTTTTTCCGCGAGCGGATGCATGGATCAGCGGCGGCCGGTTGGCTCGGGCTCCGGTTTCTTGGCGCGGAGCACCAACAGCCAATCCCCGGCATCCGGCGCGGGACACTCCAGGGCGGAACCGCGAAGCACGGCGAGCACGTCCTGCCTTTCCCCGGTGCGGGGGTTGATCCAGTTCGCCAGCAACGGCGCGGGCAGCTTGGCCACGTTGATCTTCAGCCGCACCTCGGTCGGGGTGTAGACGACCACGAGGCTGCCGTCCGCAGCGCTCGAAGCGGCCACATACTTGGCCAGTTCGTCGTCTCCCGGCTGCTCAATCAGGACTGCCGGATCGGGCCGGAGTTTGTGAAAGTCGATCGACTGAAAAACCTCGGTCAGGTGGACGACCTGTTCGCCACCCTCGTAAGTCACGGACTCACGCCAGTTGGGCGGTGTGCCGGCGGCGGGGTAGCCGGGCGTCGCTCGATCCCCGTCGTCCCAGCCCCAGACTCCAGCCACGCCGTAGCTGACACCGGCGGTCGGCGTGCTCAACAGGCTCCAGTACAGGGCGCGGCGAACGTGGTTCGAGGAGATGGGTACATTTTTGCTGTAGCTTGGCTGCCACTCGTAGGCGGGTTCGAGATTTACGATTGGGCGATGAGGCAGCTTACCCCAATCACGACTCGGTGGCCCGTGATGAATCCAGTTGTTGGTGGCATCATCTACATCGTGGCCGCTTTGGTATCCGATCGCGGTCAGCCATTTTTCATCACGAAACGAATCGAACACCCAGCTTTTGCCTTTCGGGTGAATGAAAACCGGTGCTTTTGGTCGATCCCCGAAAATGCCCTGCCCGATTTTTTTCCAACGGGCAGCACGGTCGCCGGTGTAATCCCCGTCGCCGGCAAGTATCCACGCGCCGCACACCCCTCCCCAGCGGGCTGCCATGTAACGCCCCAGCAATATCGCCTGATCATCCGGCAGGGAGTGAACCGGGTTGGCCTCTCCGTCGATCGCCCAAAAAAGAACCGGCACACTCACCAACCCGGCACGATTGATCATCTCCACACGCTGATCGAGCCGCTTGAAGTAGTCCGGGTTAATGCTGATTTTTTCGCCGCCGGTGAACGGTTTTTCTCCGTTGGCATCACCGTCCGGCGCACCGCGCCAGTGGGTCGCCACCCATTGTACGGCGGTGAAACCCTGACTCGCCCTCACTTCGAGATAATCTTTCCAGTCCAGCTCACTTGACTTGAGCGGCCCGTTCCATGCCGTGTCGGCCATCCAGAAGAACGGCGTTTCGTTGTCGTGCATGAAATGGGTTCGGGCACGTGCCACGCGGATGGGGCCATTGCTCGTCAACGCCGAATCTCCGGTCGGGGCCGTGCAAAGGAAATCACCCTCGAGGTTGTGCAACCCTCGGTTCTCCTCATCGGAGCAACTGATCTTGAACGTCCACTTGCCGACCATGTCCGGCATGAAACGAATCTTCCAATCGTCGCCGCCGTCCCAGAATCCATCGACCGTCACCGGTTCACCCACCGGAGGTGTGAACTCGGCCTTGAGTTGCACGTCCTGCACCGGATTATCGTAGGGCTTGAGGCTGACCAACTCGCCCTGAAAACGGGACCACTTGGGAATCAGAGTCAGATTTTCCTGGGCAACAGCCGACACGGTTGAGCCGACAAAACCCAACAGGACAGCCAAGCCGGACGCCCGGAGCATCAAAGTTTGTCTGATTGAAAAACGCATGAACGGAGCGATCAGGAACCGGCGGGGGAACATGTCAGAAATATTACCAAAGCGCAAATTGGATTCACGACTTGGTTTCGGATTCCATTTTTGCTTTTCGAGCCTTAAAACCCTCCAACATTCTTATGAACTGCTGGGGTTGTAACGGCTGCACCAACCAGCCAGCCCCACCTGCAGATCTGACCTGCTCCTTTGCTTCGTTGTCCTTACTTGCCGAGACAACCACCACAGGAGTGTGTTCGTTTCCGGGAATTAACTTTACTTGCGTGATAAAATTGGCTGCCCCTAGTTCCAATAATGGTTGCTCAACAATAATTAAATCGGCTTGGTTCGATTCCAAAAAGCTCAGGCCTTGCTTGTCGCTTTCTGCCACAACAACTTGATTTCCCATAGCAGCGACCGTTGCCTTCAAAAACTTTCTCAGCGACGGCGAAGAGTGTAATACTATGACTGACAATTCCATAAAAACAGCTCCCACAAGCTCAGGCCCACTCTCGGATGACGTATTAACAAGCGCAAGCTATGAATGTTTAATGATCTGGCTTAGCAATGAGCGTATTTTTTCACTAAAATCAGATTGATGGGAATTTCATCATTTTTCGTCACTTGCGTCTCGGACAAGGTTACTTCAGTATAATCCCCTTTAAATGAGCCGTTTTTCTGTTTTTATTATTCTATTGTGTATTGGAGAACTGACTCCGGGGGCTGTGGTTATCAATGAAATACATCTCAACCCAGATGTCAAAATTGAGCAGGTCGAATTTATCGAGTTGCACAACACCGGGGAACAACCGGTCGACCTCAGCGGCTGGACGCTGGAGAATGCAATACAATTCAACTTTCCCGCTGGCAGTTCCATCCCAGCCAAGGGTTTCACCGTCGTCGCTCATCAAACGGACCAGTTCAAGACTAAGTTTGGTAGTCAAGCGCTTGGCCCGTGGATCGGCAAACTCAACAACGACGGCGAATGCATCGAATTGCGTTCGCCCGACGGGCAACTGGTTGATCGCGTCCGCTACCGGCTCGGCTTCCCTTGGCCAATCGTAGGCGACACACCGGGCTACTCGATTGAGTTGATCCATCCCGACCTTGACAACAACGATGGCCACAACTGGCAGGCCTCCGTCCGTGGCGATGCTTCAAACAAAGCCAACCGGCTCTTCCGCAAGGGTAGCACGTGGAAGTATCTCAAGGGTAAAAAAGAGGCATCGAGTCCGCGATCAGCCTGGCGAAAGCTCGATCACAAGGAGACCGGCTGGCTCAGCGCCGGCACACCGATCGGGTATGGAGAAAATTTCATAAAAAAAACGCTGGGGGACATGCGCAACGGCTACACGTCGGTGTATTTTCGGAAAAAATTCAACGTGAAAAACGCCAAGCAAATCGGCACCCTGCAACTCGCAATCCAGTACGACGACGGATTCAACGCGTGGATCAACGGACGCCACGTGGCCGGCGGCAACATGTCCACCAAGGAACCGCGGTTCAACTCCAGTGCCAGTTCAGCGATCGAGGAGCACAGCTTTGTGGAGTACGACCTCACTTCGCCGGGAGGCTATCTCGTCGAGGGGGAAAACGTAATCGCTATCCAGGTTCACAACGCCTCGATCGGAGGCAGTAGCGATTTCTTTTTTGACGCCGAACTCACTGCGGTGGTCGGCCCGGCCAGCCGTGGGCCAACACCGGGCGCGCAAAACTCGATCTTCTCCGCAAAGAGTCTGCCGCGCTTGGCCAAGATCGAGCATCTACCCACGCAACCCAAGGCCGGTGAGTCGGTGACGATAACGGCTGAGCCAAGCGCCGTGCCAGAGGGGGCCAAGCTGGAGGTCCAGTATCAGGTCGTTCGCCCAGGTAGCTACGTCCACATTGACGATGCCGCCTATGAGCAAAACTGGAAGACCCTGCCGATGAACGACCTTGGCCAAGCGGGCGACGCCAAGGCCGGGGACAGCGTCTTCAGCGCGCAGGTGCCCAAGGCCATTCAGCAGCATCGCCACCTCATCCGCTACCGGGTGACGGTCCGGACCGCGCTTGGCCAAGCGATCACCGCGCCCTACCCCGACGATCCGGCGCCCAACTTTGCCTACTTTTGCTACAACGGCGTCCCCGGTTGGAAAGGGCGCACGCGTACCCGCGGCGAGATCATCGAATACCCAACCGAGGCGCTGACCCGCGTGCCGGTCTACCACCTGATCTCCAAGAAAAACGACGTCGAAACCTCGACATGGAACGAGCAGTACAGTGGCGACAACTACAAATGGAAAGGCACGCTGGTGTACGATGGCGAGGTGTACGACCACATCCGCTACCGGGCACGCGGCGGCGTATGGCGCTATGCGATGGGCAAGAACATGTGGAAGTTTGACTTCAACCGTGGCCACGGTTTTCAGGCACGAGATCATTACGGTCGCGAGTACAACACACGTTGGGACAAGCTAAACTTCTCCGCATGCATTCAGCAGGGCAACTACCTGCACCGGGGCGAGCACGGGATGTTTGAGGCCGTCGGCTTCAAGCTGTTCAACCTCACCGGTGTCGAGGCACCACACACGCACTGGGTGCACTTCCGGATCATCGACGAGGCCGATGAAAACGGGGCCACACAATACGACGGCGACTTTTGGGGACTCTACCTCGCAATTGAGCAGATGGACGGCCGGTTCCTCGACGAGCACAACCTGCCGGACGGCAACCTTTACAAGATGGAAGGCGGCTCGGGCGACCTCAACAACCAGGGACCGTTCGCCGTCACCGACAAGTCCGACCTCAACAGCTACATGAACCGCTACAAGGGCAACCCCAGCGAAGACTGGTGGCGCACCAACATGGACCTGCCCCGCTACTACAGCTACCGCACCGTCGTCGAGGGCATCCACCACTACGACATCGGCTACGGCAAAAACTATTTCTACTATCTCAACCCCGAGACAAAAAAGTGGGCCACCCTGCCGTGGGACCTCGATCTCACATGGGCCAGCAACATGTACGGCAACGGCGAGGAACCGTTCAAAAGCCGACTGCTGCGCCGGTCGGTTTTCAAGATCGAATACGGCAACCGCGCCCGCGAGATCATCGACCTGCTGTACAACAACGACGAGGGTTACAAACTGATTGACGAACACGCGGCGATCATCGATCACCCCGATCCCAACTGGCTGTCGATCGTCGATGCCGATCGCGCCAAGTGGGACTATCACCCGATCATGGCCTCCGGCAAGGTCAACTCCGGCAAGGCCGGCAAGGGCCGTTTTTATCAGCGTGCCAGCACGAAGGACTTTCCCGGGATGGTGAAGCTGATGAAAAACTACATCCGAACCCGGCGCAATTTCATCCTCAAGACCGCGGCCCGCGACACGAAGCATCCCGCCCAACCGGAGATCAGCTACGTTGGCGGCGAGGGGTTCCCCGTGAACAACCTGCGTTTCCACAGCTCGGCGTTCTCCGACAAAACCGCGGAGTTCGCCGGCATGAAATGGCGCCTGGCCGAGATCACCGCGCCCGATGCCCTGGCGTACGATCCGCAAAACCCGCGCAAGTATGAGATCGATGCCGTGTGGGAATCGGACGTGATCAGCAAATTCGCCGACAGCGTCACGATCCCGGAAGGCGTGGCCGAGGTGGGCCACTGGTACCGGGCCCGCGTGCGGATGCTCGACGACACCAACCGCTGGAGTCACTGGTCCGACCCGGTCGAGTTTCGGGCCGGCGAACCGGACACGCTCGAGCGCCTCAAGAGCCACCTCGTCCTGAGTGAACTGATGTATCATGCCAGCGAGGGCGCGGACTTTGACTACCTCGAGCTGCACAACACCAGCGACAAGACGCTCGAGGTTGGCGGTGTCGCGATCTCCGGCGGTGTGCGGTTCATCGTGCCGGACGGCATGCAGCTAGCGCCAAACCAGTTCGCCTTGGTGATCGGCAACGACGATGTCGCTGCGTTCCGCGCCCACTATAAACTGGACGACGCCACGCTCATCCTTGGCACGTACCGGGGTAAGTTGGCAAACAACGGCGAACAGGTCTGGGTACAGTCGGCGACCGACGGGGCAACGCTTGTCTCGTTCGAGTACAGCGACGATGACGACTGGCCGCAGGCCGCCGATGGCGACGGGCGGTCGCTCATCCCGGTGGTAACCGATCCGGAAAAACAGGCACTCGGCGACCTGAACAATCCGAAGAACTGGACGGTCAGCGCCGCGAACGGTGGTTCACCTGGCGCGAACGACGGCCCGGCAGTGTTGCCGAAAGATAGCGACGGCGACGGCATGCCGGACGCCTGGGAACTGGCACACGGCCTGAACCATCTGCTCGACGATGCGGCGAATGACCCCGACGGCGATGGCGCAACCAACGCCCACGAGTTTTACTCCGGCACGCTGCCGAAGGATGCCGACAGTTTCCTCCGGCTCGAATTCGCGCTTGGCCAAGCGGGTCAGGTCGAGATCGAGTTCACCATGCGCGCCGGGCGCTCGTACATGCTGCAATCCGCCGACACGCCGGCCGGCCCGTGGGGCGCCCTGCCCGGCGACGTGTTCACCCCGGCCAAGGGGCTGGAAACGGAGGCCAAGCGCATCCCGGTCGGCCCGGCCGAGCACTTGGCCAAGCGCTTCTATCGGCTGCGAGTTCAGCGTTTGGCAGATTAACGATTTGGGGCTACCCTGCTTGGCCACGTGCGCCCGGGAGCGCTGCGTGGTGTGACCAACATGGATATTCAAGTAGCAGTGCTGTGCGATGCAGCCACGGATTACAAGGGCAAGCTGAACCTGCTTGGCACGTTCAACTCCGTCTATACGAAGGAACTGCCGGCAAACTACCCGCAGTGCTCAATAGTGTTGCGGATCGTTTTTAAGCGGGTCGAGGAGGGCGAGCACAAGCTACGAATCAACTTCGTCGACGAGGACGGCAAGTTCGTCATGCCCAGCATCGAGCTGCCGTTCGAGGTGAACGTCCCGCCCGGCGACTCGTTTCTTTACCGGAATTTCATTCTCAACATCCAGCGGCTGAAGTTTGAAAACTTCGGGCAGCATGCGATCGACATCGCGATCGACGGCCGGCAGGAGGCCAGCATTCCGCTCGAGGTCAAACAGGTGCCCGACAAGGAGAACACGGCCGACGGCGAGGAGGACGCCTGAGCCACCCCATCCCAATCCAGAGCAACCCGCGCTTGGCCAAGTGACTTGGCCGTTGAACAACAGACCATAATCGAATGCCCAACAGACTCTTCACGCTCGCCCTGGCGCTGGCCGCGTTTTCCGCGCCGGGCCGGGGGGTCGATCTCATTAAGGAAGGCGCCGTCTTCAAGTACCACAAGGGCACCAAGGACGCCTCGTCGCCGCGCTCGGCGTGGACCGGCATCGACTTCGATGACGCCTCATGGTCGCGGGGCAAACTCCCGTTCTACAACAACGAGGATGTCGAGGGCGGCACGGAGCTGGGCGACATGAAAAACGGCTACTCGACCGTCTACATCCGGCGCAAGTTCCGGGTGGCAGACCCCTCGCTGTTAGGCGCCGGCACGTTGCAGGTCAAGGCGGACGACGGCTACGTCGCGTGGCTCAACGGCGTGGAGATTGCCAGCCTGCACAAGCCCTCCTCCACACTCCGTTACAGCTCGCGCTCGGCCAAGACCAACCGCGAGCCGATCAAATGGCACGAGACAAAAATCCACAACCTCGGCGGTGCCACCGAGAAGGGTTGGAATGTTCTCTGCGTCATGCTGCTGAATTTCAGCAAGGGCAACAGCGACGCCTACCTCGACGTCCGGCTCTCATCCAAGGAGCGCGAGTTCGTCCCGCCCGAGGTGGTCTCCATCAGCCCCGAGCCGGGCGAGCTGAAGAAGCTCGACGCGATCACCGTCAAATTCAGCGAGCCGATGTCCGGCATCGAGGCCGGCGACCTGATGGTCAACGACTACCCCGCGCTGTCCGTGTCGGCCAAGGGCAACGCCTTTACTTTCAAACTGGACGATCTGCCGCCGGGGAAAATCGATGTCTGGTGGACGCCGGCGCACGGCATCGGCGACCAGGCCTCGCCCCCGAACGCATTCGCACCGAAAAACGACCCATGGACCTACGAGCTGCTCGACCTCGTGCCGCCGCGCTTGGCCAGCCACCTGCCGCTCGAGGGCACGGTGCGGCAGTTCAGACAGGCGGAGGTGTACTTCGACGAGCCGGTGCAGGGCGTGGACGCGCGCGACCTGATGGCCAACGGCGTCACGGCTGCGGCGGTCACCGGAATTGGTGCTGGGCCGTACCTGTTTTATTTTGAACCGATCCTGCTTGGCCAAGTGGAGTTGACGTGGGCGGACGACGCCGACATCACCGACTTTAACCGCACGCCAAACCGGTTCGAAGGCGAGGCGTGGACGGTCCAGGTCGATGCCGAGCACACCCTGGGCGACGTGGTGATCAGCGAACTGAGCGCCGCCTCGGTCAAGGATTACAAGCGCGTGGACGGCGACTGGATCGAGCTGCACAACCGCGGCGAAAAGGAGGTCAATCTCGAGGGCTGGTCGTTGACGGATGATCGCGGCGACCTGGCCAAGTGGCTCTTCCCCAAGGTGACACTCGACCCCGACGAACGGCTGGTGGTGTTCGCCACCGGCGAGGATGACGCCAGCAATCCCACCCGTCTGCAAACCAATTTCAAGCTGAACCCCAACGGGGAATTCCTCGCGTTGTGCAGCACCGAGTCACCCCGGCGCACCGTGTCCTCCGTGCGGTTTCGCGAACAGGCACCAGGCAACAGCTTCGGACTGAACGCCGGGGATGAATGGGTGTATTTTGAAACACCAACCCCTGGCAATAAGAACAGCACCAAGACTGTCAGCGGCCGGGTCAAGCCGGTGCACTTCAGCCTCCCGCGTGGTTTTTACGAGCGCAAGGCGATGTACCTGACCCTCTCGACCGAGACTCCCGGGGCGACCATTCGCTACACGACCAACGGCGACACACCGGCCTGCTGCGGCAACGGCCGCTACGAGACGGGGGGCAAGGTCTACACCGGCCCGATCCGCATCTCCCGCACAAGCATCGTCCGTGCGGTGGCATCCAAGGAGGGAATGCTCTCCTCCGAAGTGAAAACCAACACCTATTTTTATGGATTGTCCGCAAGCCGCAAGCGTCTCCCCGCCCTGTCGCTGGTCACGGATGACCGTCATCTGTGGGGTTCCAAAGGTATCCAAAAACAGCCTAATGCACAGCGCCGCGGTATCGCGTGGGAACGGCCGGTCTCCGCCGAGTTGATCCGGCCGGAGGACAACGGCGGCTTCGCGGTGGACTGCGGCATTCGCATCCAAGGCGGCGGCTACGTCCGCCCTCGTTACAACCCAACAGGCCAGTTGCCATTCAGCAAGTACTCGTTCCGGCTGTACTTCCGCGGCGACTACGGCACGGGGCGGCTGGAGTACCCGCTTTTTGGCGACACACCGGTGCAGTCGTTCGACCGCATCGTGCTGCGGGCCGGCATGAACGACCACACCAGCCCGTTCATCAAGGACGAATGGGCACGCCGCCTCGGCCTGAACACCGGTCAGGTTCAATCGCGGGGCACCTTCGTCAACCTGTTCATCAACGGCAAATACAAGGGCTACTACAACCCCACTGAACGGATCGACACCAAGTTCCTCGCGGATTGGTACCAGACGGATGAAAACTACGATGTCATGGCGCAATTCAATGAAGTGCGGGCCGGAAGCAGTTCTTCATGGAGAAAACTAATCTCCAACGCTCGACGCTACGATCTAACCGACCCGGAAGACCTTCAGAAGTTGGAACAACAGGTGGACATGGCCAACTTCGCCGACTACCTCCTCCCGCTGATTTGGATCGCCAACCGCGACGGGCCCCACAACAACTGGCGGGCCGCACGCCACAAGCCGGATGGCCCATTCCGGTTTTATGCGTGGGACTCTGAACACGCCTTTCCGGCCGGCACCAGCCA
>MPLT02180225.1_pt1 | contig 19943 bp, 9 predicted proteins | sample 1617391 | NCBI WGS metagenome assembly MPLT02 (sample SAMN05944800, study PRJNA350692) | marine metagenome | biome: marine; feature: ODZ; material: water; isolation source: 70 m water sample filtered on 0.2 um supor filter | place: Pacific Ocean | collected 2012-04-08 | depth 70m m
CAGATATCAAGGGTAGAGTAACAAATATTTAGGAATTATTATGATTAGATCACTATATGTAGAAAAGGATACAACATTATACGAACTTTCAAAAAGTTTGAATACTGGTGTGGATGAATTTGTTCAATTGACAAAAGCTTCCTCATCGGCAGGAATATATACATCTAGAATTCTAACTCAATTTGATATTTCAGCTATATCAAAATCTGTAGTAAGTGGTGACATTCTAAATCCTAAATATTATCTTAATCTATATATTGCTGAAGCTGATGAATTAATGGATAAATATAATCTAGTAGCTTATGCAGTATCTCAATCTTGGGAAATGGGAACAGGTAAATTACAAGAGCCTGTATCTCATAGATTTACGGGAAGAGGGGCTAATAATCAAACTAGAGGAGCTAGTTGGTTGTATAGAAATAAAATATATGATGAACAAGATTCAGCTGGAGATATAAAATGGACATCCGCATCATATGATTTAACAGGAACAGATCTTGCACCATCTACTTCCAGAGTATTATATAATAATGTATCTGGTGGTGGTTCATGGTGGCACGAATATTATGGCACGCAAAGTTTCGATTATGAATCTGCAGATGTAAGAATGGAAGTAACTCCTATAGTAAATAGATGGATAGGAACAGGATCAAATTATACAAATACTACACCTGTAGCCAATGAAGGATTTATTATTATGAGATCCGGTTCTGAAGAAACCAATGCAGTTCAATATGGTAATCTATCATTTTTCTCAAGGGAAACAAATACAATATATCAACCTAGATTGGAAGTTGTATATGATGATTCAAGCTTTGATACAGGAACATTATCAGCATTAGGAAATACAGACAATGTATTGCATCTTAAAAATCTTAAAAATGAATATTCAGTTAGGGAAACACCTAAGATTAGAGTAGCTGCAAGAGAAAGATATCCTACCAGAACCTTTCAAACATCTTCTAATTATAAGACTACAAAATATCTACCAAGCCATTCATACTATTCAGTATCAGATGCATTGACGGAAGATATAATTGTGCCATATGACGTAACAGGTTCAAAATTGAGTTGCGATAGTGATGGTTCATATTTTAATTTGAGAATGGATTCATTCCTACCAAAAAGATATTATAAATTAAGATTTCATGTAACACAATCCGATGGAACATATGTAGAATATGATGACGGATATTATTTTAAGGTAAATAGATAATGGCAGTAAATAGAAGTAATAGATTAGGTAGATCATTAAGATCTAATGTAGGAAGAACAAGCAGTCTTCCCGCATCACCTGTGGCTAGACCAGTTGGAAGACCAACACCATCTACATTACCACCTGCTGGGCCTATAAGACAAGCATCTCCATCAAGAGCATCTGTATCTCCAGTTAGAAGACCTCAAGGAGAAAGTCCTGTTATTAGACCAAGACCTAGACCTCAAGGAGAAAGTCCTGTTATTAGACCATCTAGAGAAACTGGAGGAGCAACGCCACCTCCAAGAACTGTAGTAGATAAAATAATTAAAGATTCAGAAAGTGCTATATTATCGGTTGATACAAAAAAGGAAATACCAACACCTAGACCAGTTCGACCTCCAAAAATATTTGCAGACAATCCAACTGCTACCACTATTCTTGGAACAGTAGATCCTGGAGCTATCCTTGCACAAAATCAAAAGGTGTGTGATCCAGAAGGACCTGTATTACCTGAAATTAACTATCCTGATATTCTTAAAGCTCTTGAGGATATTAATGATTCTATAAATGATATTGATATCCCTATAATTGGTTGCACGGATCCTAATGCATTAAATTATAATCCATCTGCCAATAAAGAAAACGGTAGATGTGAGTATCCAGAAGAACCAGCAGAGGTAGTAGAAGACTTTACAGAAGAGATAAAAGAACCTGAACCACCAGAGGTAAAGGTTTGTGCAGCAGAATATTTCCCTACTGAACAGAAACTATCTTCAGCTAAAAGACAAGCTTTAAGAGAAGCAGTTGGAGGAGATCTTGATAGTGAAATGAAAAATATTTGGGATGAACAAGTAGTAGAATTTCCAATTGAGTTAGATAAAGATAATCCACAGTATGCAGCGTCTAGAAAATTAAAAACTTCTTATCATAGAAATAATCTTGGTATTATATTGATAAGAGGGGGTGAGACGGCTAAATTAAATATATCATTAAATAGAAGATTTTTTGACGCTGAAAAATATAGAGAGGTTATAGATACAAGACCATCATCATTAGTTGGTAGAATTAAATCCGGAAAGCGATAATTTATGGCTATAAAATACCAAAATATAGATGACCCTATAAAATTAAGAGGTCAGACTCGTGCAGAAAGGTATAAGTCTGAAGATATAGATTTAATGCCTAGCATTAATGGGCAATTACTAAATCCTGAATTTGGAAAAGATCCAGGAGATAGGGTTGAATTGCATATATATGATCTTGCCGGAAAATTAATTTCATCTGATCATAATGTAGAAAACTTTTCTGTAGCTCTTGATAAGGATAAAGAACAATCAATAAATTTAACGCTTGCTGAAAATCTCAAAAAATTAAATTTTGAGAAAGGTGCATTTACTGTAGCTTATAATTTCTTTAGAGATCGAGTCGGAGCCCCAAATTTAGAAAGCCAATTCTACGTACAGGAAATTTCTGATACTAGGGATGAAATACGAATAGTTCCAACAGTAAGAGAGAATCCTGATAAGCAACAAAAATTTTATGGAGACTATGAAAAATTTAGTGGCCAATCAAAATCAATTCCATTCTGTGTTGGCTCATGGGTAGATTTAATAGTAAACTTTGGTAAGAATAATATATCAATAGCTTCTGGTTGGGAAGTAGATGACGTAGCAACCAAATCTATTCCACGTTCTATAGTATTAAAATTATACGAACCATTACCACCAGGAATTACCAAAAAACAAAAGTGTTGGTTATCGACTGAAATAGCTCCACCAGTTGTAGAAAGAATAAATTTAGTTCCTGATTCTGATTTTAGATTAAAACAAACCTTAAGACCTAATTTTGATTTATGTTTAGATACTACTCCTAGAGTCGAATCAGATTATAGAAGTTGGAATGATTTATTAGGAACTGATAATGATACTTCTCAAGAAATTATCAATACAACTTTTTCATCAAGTCTACAAGGTATCCCGTTAAATATAGATTACTCAATATTTCAAAATTATATTCACTTTAGTTCTGCAGAAGAAAGAATTAAAAATTTCAAATATAAATTACAATTAATTGGGCAATATGATAAGGAGATACGAAAGTATAATGGAGGTGAAGAATGGTCTGGATCATACACCAATCAAACTTATGTAAATAATTATCAAAAGAAATATGTAGATCTAAAATATAAAGTTCTTAATGGATTTGATGATTTTGAAAAATGGGTTTATTATGATAGTGGTTCAAATGATAAGTATATAACTACAACAGGTTCTATGGGCGGTGGATTAGAAGACTGGTCAAGATCTGTAATTGCACCATATCCAAAAATATCTGGATCTTATAAAAATGATAACTATGAAAATAACTGGTTAACTTGGGAAGATGATGATAAATACGATTGGGCATTACACAGTGCTTTCCTCCCTGGTAGGAATTATGAATTATTCAATCTCACTTCATCAGCAGTTACTACATGGTATAATGCAGCAATAGCATCAGCAAGTGCATTCGATAAAACAAATCAGGATAATTTAATTTATACAATGCCGGAGTATTTAAGAGAAGGTGGTGGTAAGATAGCTAATGAGACCTATGGATTATTCTTAAATATGATTGGTCACCACTATGACTTACTATGGACATATATAAAACATTTATCAGATAGATCTAATAGAAAGCATGATGAGTTTTATCAAAAGAAAAAAGGATTACATGAAGATATATTATATCACGTAGCTAAATCTTATGGTATGAATTTAGTTGATGGAGACCCTAATCAAGAATTATGGTATTATCTTCTTGGTAAAAACGAAACAGGATTCCATCAGCAAGCTACCGGATCATTACAAACAATGTCTTCTAAAGAAAGAACATCAGAAGTTTGGAGACGTATAATAAATAATTTACCTTTCCTATTAAAATCAAAGGGAACAGCTCGTGGTATTAGAGCTTTAATAAATTGTTATGGTGTTCCATCAAGTATATTAAGAATTAGAGAATATGGTTCTTCAATTAAAGGAGATCAATCTGCAAAATATATAAATGATGATTTCACTTATGTATTAAATTTACAAGCATCTGAATCGATATCAACACCATGGCAACAACACCAAAAGACTACAGGATATGTAACATCATCGGCAGTATATCCAAATGCAATTGAATTTAGATTTAATCCGAGAACATATACAGGACGAGGAATACCTACTGAAGAAAGTCAATCATTATGGCAAGTTGAAAATAGAATGGGATTGGTTTTACACAGAAGTCAATCTTCCACATTCTCATATCCAGCTGGAATAGAAGGTAGAACGGAATTTGGATATGTTAAATTTGTAGTATCTAGTTCGAATGGATATGTTTCATCATCTACTAATAAAATTAAAATGTTTGATTTTTCAAATGAAACAGAAGGTGAAGGATGGTGTTCTATTGTATTAAATAGACATGCTACAGATAAGCCATGGAAGCATGGTCAATATCATACATCATCTAAATTCACATATGAAGTAATGATGAAAAGGGCTAACTATGGAACTATAGATCAAGTAGCCACATCAAGTCTTTCAGTTACAGGAAGTGATCAATTAATGTCGGGGACAGGATTCTCTTCCAGTATAAACAATGCATGGTCATCTGGAACGTTAGCTACTCAAGCTTACATTGGTGGATGGATAACATCAAGTGCAGCTGGAGTTGCTCCCGCTAAAGTAGAAATGTTTAAGTCGCCATATTCTAATCATGTATTTGGGCAACTATTTTCAGGAAGTATAGGAGACTTTAGATATTGGGCAATGCCGCTATCGGAATCTACTTTCAATCAACATGTATTAGCTCCTCATATGTATAATGGTAATAATGAAACATCATCTTATGATGATTTATTAATGCGATTAAGAATGAACGATTCAGTAACTCACTATTCAGGATCTAATAGAACAGGAAGCTCCCCGGAATTATTTTCTTCACAACCAGATCAAAGATGGGGAACATGGGACGTTGCTGGATCATATCCAATATCCGGAACTGTTCAAAATGCACCAAATACTATAAATTATAAGGTTGTAAATGATAGACATTATACTGATACTCCAGAGATTGGTCCTAATATGTATACCAGTGATAAAATTAGAGTCCAAACAAATCAAAAAAAGGTAAAGGAATTACATGTAGATGGAAGAGCAGTAAGAGCAACGGGTGATGAATTTTCATTAGATACAAATGAAATGGGTGTTTATTTTTCACCAACAGATTTAACGAATGCTGATATATTTAATCATGTAGGTGGAGTTAATTTAGATGATTATATAGGTGACCCTAGACATAGACATTTCGTAGACTATCCTGATTTGAAATCATTTGCAAAAAAATATTTCAAAAAATATACTAATAAGGAAAACGATTCACAAGCTTATCTGAATGTATTAAAAAATTATGATATGTCGTTATTTACAATGATAAAGCAAATGCTACCAGCTAGAGCAAATGCGGATGTTGGTATTGTGATAGAACCTCATGTATTGGAAAGATCAAAAACACCACCAAGAAAATTAAGAGTTTTAGGAAGTGGAAAGACGCAACAAATAATTCGTAAGCCAGCTGATTTTGTAAAAATTAAAGCACCTACGTTACCAACAATTCCTAAACCACAGGTTCAAGCTATAGGGCCTCAAATAGATACACCAGTATTATCAGCTAGTTTATCACAAAAATCTAAAAAGGAAAATCCTGTAAAGATAGAACCAAAAAGAGATAGACAATATGCTACACTGAAGCAATTCAAAGCAGAACCTCAATTTGGTCAAATAGATAGACATGGTAAACCAACTGCAGATAATTTTACTCAAAATACTTTAGAAATTGTTGCAAGAATTGGCTCTAAAGATAATCCTTTCCTAATTATAGGAAATGAATTACCTACTCAAAAGAGAAAGGGATTTGAAGCTGTAAAACAAAGAGGACAACAAACAAAAGTTTTATCTCATGAAGGCGATTCACAAGGAAGTATGCAGATTGAGGTAAGTGATGTAATATCTTTAGGATTTAGTGTATCATCATCAAAATATAGTTATACTCAATGGAAAAGAAAGTATGCAGGAACTGGAGCTCCAGCTTATGGTAATTTATCAAATGGCCATTATTTTACAGGAGATTTTACATCAAGTAAAACACCAGACTGGCAAGCTTCACCAACGGGTGCAATTATTGAAACACAAAGATATTCTCACTTCAAGGATGGAAGCGGTCATGCTCGTATGACAACAAGATTTTTCTATTCATCATCATTTAGCGCCTCTTTGGGTTCTACACATGAAAGAAATGGAACATTCGTATATCCTATGAGTGAATATGCATATAGCCAGTCATTGCATAGAGCTGAAATATCGGATTATAATTTAGAAGGAACAACAGCTCAAAGAAGATTAAGATATGAAGGATGTAAGATATCCGGATTGGATATTAATATAGAAAGTTTACAAACAGACAACGGATCACCGGTAGTTCAGGTATTTACGGTGGATCCAAATAAATTAGTTACTAATTTCGGAGGATTCGAAGGAGATTTAAGTATCAGATAATCTTGGTTTTTTAGAAATGGTAATATTTATTATAGACATACAAAACAAGGGGAATTACAAATGGGATATTTAGACAATACATCAATTACAGTAGACGCCATTCTAACAAAGAAAGGACGTGAAATATTAGCTAAAGGAGCTGATGAATTTAGAATTACACAGTTCGCATTAGCTGATGACGAAATTGATTATACGTTATGGAATCCAGCTCATCCACTGGGGACTAATTATTATGGAATTGCAATTGACAATATGCCGTTAATTGAAGCAATACCGGATGAAACACAAATAATGAAATATAAATTGGTTACATTGAGAAAAAGAACAACTAGAATTCCAGTTGTTACTGTTCCACAAACTTCGCTTACATTAGTAGCAGGAGGAGATGCCGTAATTGTTAGACCTAATACATCTAACTTTGAAGGAGGAAATTCTACATTAGGATATACTGCTATATTAAGTAATTCGGATGTAGCATTTGTAGATGTAGCTGAACCAGTTCAAAGTGCTTTATTAGCACAAGCAACAGTGCCAACATTTATTGGAGATGATGAATCTGCACAAAGTGTTACTGCAGTAGGATTTGCATTTAATATTGTTGCTAAAAATCAACCGATAGCTAAACAGACAGCAACTATTACTATTATTGGTAATGAGACTGGAGGTAGAACTACAATTACTTTAACCGTTAACAAACAAGAAGTAGCAACATCAGGTGGAGACATCGTTGCTAGATAAAAATAGGTAGATAAGATATGGCAATTAATAGACAACCAGCAAGACCAGCAGGTGAGGTAGAAAGAGACAGACAGATACTCGAGCAAGAGCTCGCGAATGTTCGTGAAGAACAAAGAGAAGCTGCTGGCCTACCATCTGCAACAGATAATGCACAAGGTGCAATAATTAGAGAAGCGCAAAAATTAGCTACTCAAATAATCCGTGAAAGAGATCAGTTTGAAGCGAGAACATCTACAGGGAAAATTTATTCTAGATTCGATCCAGCAGCTGATATTATAGAGAATAGAAAAGAAACTATTACAGCAGGATTATGGTCTGCAGGTTCAGGTGAATTAGATACATTCTATACATCATCTACGCAAACAGGTTCAAATGCAGGAAAATATTATTGGGATGTATATCAAAGTTCATCTACATCAGTAGGTGCATCAGTTCAATTCGCAATTGGATATGGTCATATAGCTGGTAGTGGAAGTGTTATAAATGACAGCGATTATCCTACAAAAGCAATTTATGGACAATATAGAAATTTATTATTAGCACCAGGTGATTCTAATTTTACAATGAAGGATAGTAGAAATGCTAATGAAATATATGTTATCAATATCCAAAGATCAAGATTAAAAGAAAAATTAGATCCAGGTAACTGGGAATTATGTTTAAGTGGTAGTATTGGTGCAGGAATGGAATGGAACACAGGAGGGTCTGCAGGAGTATTAACTACTGATAAACCTATTGTTAAACTTATCGATGATAGTGGCGCATCTAATGCTACAATTACGGATGGTAAAAGAGTTTATAATATAGTAAGTGGAACAATAGCTAACGGAGCATATGCTGGTAATACAAAAGGATATGGTTTAGTATATCCTGATCTAGGTGTGATGATATTACATGCTGGAATGTTAAGAGAAGATTTTGGATTAACAGGACCAAAAAATTCATTTAATGTAGCAGTAACTGCATCAGGTGCGGATTGTCAAATGAATAGAGTTTTATTTGAATCGATTAGTGGTTCAATATCACCAAATGATTCCGCTCAAACATCTTATGGTTTTGCAGCAAGAAATGAGGAAGAGGTTACATCAACATTCTATTACGTAAGGGTTAAGAATGCAGACTATAACTTTAGTAACAACCCAACATTTACTACTGGTTCATTAGGAGCATTGAGACATAACTCTATGGTAAATAATCCAAAATCATATGTAACAACAGTTGGATTATATAATGATAAGCAGGAATTATTAGCTGTTGCTAAATTAAGTAAGCCGCTAATTAAATCTTTTGATAGAGAAGCCCTAATTAAAGTAAAGCTTGATTTTTAATATACTATTGTCATATATTTAGCGTATGATAGATAGAACTTTTTGAACCCTTTATATTTATTATAGAGGGTTTAATATTAAGGGTAAGAATGTCAATATATAAAAAAATAGCATCAAACGACGTAAAAGTAACACCATTCCAGGTTCATAAGAATTGGCTAATTAATGCCGGTAATTATTCAGCCAGCTATGGTGTCCAAATGTTAGAAGGTAATTATCATTCATATTCATTTGCGGATACAAGGCGTGGTAAGCATATAAAATTTGAACCTACTAATAGTAATGGTTTATATAAATCAATTATATGGGATTCTCAAAACCATTTATATTACGAAAGACCAAATAATCCATCTGAAAATTTTGGAACAAATGTTCCTGAAGATGAAGAAAGATTCATATACGAAAAAATACGAACAATATCCATACCTTCTTTTATATATGATGAGCAAGTTAAGAAGAGTTCATTTAGACTTACAGATCATTATCACACAAATCTTAATTGGGATTCTACTGGTTCTAGATTATTAGGACATTGGAAATTTGAAACATCATCAATAGATGGGAATGGCGGTAACACTAATATGTTATTGACATCATCAATTGAGTATATAGGAAATACTCCTTATGCTTCAACATTTACAAGTAGTAACAGTGTAAATAATTACAATTATTATAATGGCCCATTAAACGATACACCATCTTCAAGAGTAGGTTCAGGATCAATGAAGACGACTAATAATTGTGGTGCAATTTTAGTTCCATCGCAATCATTCTTTACAGCTTCTGCAGCAGCAGGATTTACTGGACCAGACTTTTTTACATTAACCGGTTCTCAAAGCTATACTCTAACAATGTGGTTAAAACCAGGTTCAGCACCTGCATATGAAAGTCATTCTGCAGGACCAGTTGCTTCTGATCTTAATGGAGTGCATTCAGGTTCTGTAATCATATCTAGAGATAGACATAAATATTTTGAATTAAGACAATTGACATCATCATTTGATCAACCTAATGGTAGGGTAGGATTACAAATGTATTGGGGAGCTTCGGCAAGTAATGCAACAACAGCAAACAATACAACGGCAATCGATCAAGGATTATATTTAACATCTGGCTCATGGTCTTTGGTTACTTTAACACAAAGATTTTGGCCTCATATAGGAACATCAGGCTCCAAAGAAAATGATGACTTGCTTACAGTAGGTAAGTATAAAGATTTACCAGCATGGGGATATTCGGGAGAAACTCGATTACGAATATATCATACCGATCCTGAAGATCCTAGAGGATTCTCTGTATACGAATCTTCTTCATTTATGCAAGCAGGTGGAACAGGAGCTAGTGTTGGAAGTGGTTCTACAGGTGAAGAAATACACTTTACGAATGTTACATCATCTAATCAATATCATAGACATATAGTTTTAGGATGTAGTGCCAGCGCAGTTACTGATGATAAATTTACACATACTATTGAACCTAAAGAAGGTAACTGGTCAGGGTCATATGATGATATAAGATTTTATGGTAGCGTATTAAGTAGAGAAAGAACTGATAATCTTTGGCGCTATGCAGATATGGATATGGACAATGTGCCACCAGTAACATCATCTATTGATGTATATGATGATGGCAAGGGTAATTTAAGAGATAGAAATATCCCTACTGGTTCTTTTGTTTCAAAAAGTAATTTAATTGGTTACTGGGGATTCAATGAAAAGTATAAACAAAAAAGAAGACGATTAGGTAATAGAGGAAGTCTAAAAAATAATCAAGCTAATTATGTTTCAAAAATATTTACATCATCTATTAACACTGAAACAGATAAATTTGTATATGAAAAAACAGGTATAACATATAATGTTTCTTTTGAAGATGGTATAAGAGTAACAGAACAGAGTGGAAGTAATTGGAATACTAAAGCTATAAATTATTATTACACAGATGTGCCTTCTGGTATGGCTGCAAGATTTAATAATTCATATACCGGTAGAATGGGAAGAGGTAATCATATTCCAAGATTTGCAAAAGGAACATTTACCAGTAGTATTCGTATAGATCACTATGATGAAATTAATTTTAGAAAACAAGATGAATTTGCAATTTCTTGTTGGATTAAAATACCTGAACAACAAGAGGATCATCCTAATGTAATATATTATGGATTAGGCCCAGTTACATCATCCGGTGGACATTATCCAACACCCGAAGGTGATGCAGATGCTACACATACAATATCAGGTAATGCTCCTAGCGATTGTTGTTGTCATTTTTCAGGAAGTGGTAATGGAACAGATTGGTGTGATATAATTGTCAAAGCTGGGTTAGGAAAGTTATCTTTTGAAAATGCCGTATCTAGAGAAATATTTACAGAAGACACACGTCAGGATATGTTAAATAAATTTCCATTTCATATTAGATTAAGAAATAATAATCATGAAAGTTGTGAATTAAAAATTAATTGTATTAGTGCTGGTAGAAGTGATGGTGTTAATGATGTTTATGTAGAATCGAAAATTCCACTAACACCAACCAAGTGGCACCATATAGTATTCCAGAAAAAAGGATTCTTCTTACAATTATGGCAAGATGGTTATTTAATGGACGAAGTAAGAGATACAACCAAATATCAAATACATAATAATTCAGATTTATTCTTTGGCGCGAGGGGCGATCATAAAAATCCTTTTAGTGGTAGTTTAGATGAAGTTCGTATTTATGACACTTGTTTAATTCAAGAACAAATGGATGCATTGAGGGATAATAGTTGGCGAGCTTCTAAAGCTTATCACAATGATGCAGTGGGTAATATGTTCTATGGTCATGGTATGGCTGCACTATCTAATAATTATCCTAGATACTTTTCCGGTTCATTACATAATGGAGATGCAAAAGTTAATAATAAAGAAACAGGATTATTTTCAGAAAACTTTAGAATAAGATTTGAAGGCACCACTACACTATACGAACAGAAAGTAAAATGTTTAGTAAAAGCATCAGATTACAATCTTACGATGAACCCATCTATACGTAAGGATGGGAGAGCAGATACTAGTGAGATAGATTCTTTAGCTAAAAATCCATCATTTAGACCTTATGTTACAACAGTAGGATTATATGATGACGAATTAAGATTATTAGCAGTAGCTAAATTGGCTAAACCAATACAAAAACTTAATAATGTAGACACTACGTTTGTAGTTAGATTTGATAGATAATATTTGGTTATTACAAATTATTTTTGTATATTATAATAATCAAAGGGACTAGTTATGAAGACATCATCAGCAAAAGCAAAAGGAAGAAGATTGCAACAAAAAGTTGCATCGTTATTAGTAGAATCATTCGAAGAGTTACAACCGGATGATATTCGTTCAACAGGTATGGGCCAATCCGGAGAGGATATTCAATTAAGCCCTTTAGCAAGAACTAAAATACCATATTCATTCGAATGTAAAAATCAAGAAAGATTAAACATATGGTCAGCAATTGAACAAGCGGAAGCGAATGCATCCGAATATGAACCAGCAATTGTTTTCAAAAGAAATAGAACAAAAACATATGTAGCAATTCGATTAGAAGAATTTGTTGAATTAATAAAAAATAAATGATCGATAAATTACTTACACTAATAGAATCATTACTGGGCAAGGGTAAAAAATTAAGAAATGAAGAAACAGCATTTCACTGCCCTTTTTGCCACCACCATAAAAAAAAGTTACAAGTTAATCTTAATACTCAATTATGGCAATGTTGGGTATGCGGCGCTAAAGGTAGAAAAATATATCAACTATTTCGTAAACTAAAAGCTTCAAAAAAAGTATTTGAAAAGTTAAACGATTATACTGGCGATAATAATTATACTCCAAAATCAGATAAAAAATATGATAATGTAAAATTACCAATGGAATATAAAAAATTAACAGATGTAGAAAAAAATAATCCTGAGTTTCGTAACGCCTTACATTATTTAAGAAATAGAAATGTTACTAAGGAAGATATATTAAAATATGATATCGGTTATTGTGAAAATGGCCCATATACAAAAATGGTAATAATCCCTAGCTATGATCATAATGGAGAATTAAATTTCTTCACTGGTAGGTCATATTATAAGGAAGCACCATTCAAACACAAGAATCCTCAGGTATCGAAAGATATAATTGGATTTGAATTATATATAAACTGGCAGGAACCTATTGTATTAGTAGAAGGTGTATTTGATGCAATGGCAGTAAAAAGAAATGTTATACCTTTATTTGGAAAATTAGTTTTAGACAATCTGAAAAAGATGGTGGTAGAAAATAAAGTAAAAAATATTTATGTTGCTTTAGATAAGGATGCAAGAAAAAAAGCTCTTGATGTTTGTGAGTATTTTTATAATAATGGTATAAATGTATTTTTGGTAGATTTAGAAGATCAGGATCCAAGTGATTTAGGTTTTGAGCAAATTACTAAAACTATTAAAGATACAAAATTAATGACTCAAATGGATTTGATGCAAATGAAAATAATGGGAGTATAGGGTGAATAAGATTGATATAGGATTTGATAATATAGATTCGATAATACACATCGCAGATGTGCATATCAGAAATCTCAAAAGACATAAGGAATATAGACAGGTATTTAGAAAGTTATATAAAGATTTATCTTCAAAGAATTTACCACAAAATTCTATTATATATCTTGCAGGTGATATTGTTCACGCAAAAACCGAAATGTCCCCAGAACTTATACAAATGGTTTCGGATTTATTTACCAACCTATCGAAGATAAGACCTACAATTCTTATAGCAGGTAATCATGATTGTAATCTAAATAATAAAAGTAGGTTAGACGCATTATCACCTATAGTAGATTCTCTTAATTTAGATAATTTTTATTATTTAAGAGATAATGGTGTATATGAAATAGCTGATTGTGCATTTAATGTAATGTCTGTTTTTAATCAACCTGAAGATTATATATTATCAAAAGATATAAAAACTGATAAAACAAAAATAGCATTATATCATGGTTCGGTAGAAAGTGCAACAACAGATGTAGGATTCAAATTACCAGGTGAAGTAAAATCTGATATATTTAATGGTTATGATATGGTATTGTTAGGTGATATACATAAACAACAATATCTTGATAGAAAAAAATCTATAGCTTATGCTGGTTCATTAGTATGTCAAAATTGGGGAGAGCATCCTACTAATCATGGATATATGATTTGGGATGTTAATAAACGAAAATCTGAATTTATTAAAATCGTTAATGATTATACTTACATTACACTTGAAATAGATAATGGTAAAATTATAAATGATATTGAGTTACCTAAATATCCTAGATTGAGAATAAAGACAAGTAGAACAGAACAATCTCAATTAAAAAAGATATTAGCAAAAATAAGAAAAAAGTGTAAAATATCCGATGTGTCAATTATACGCACAGATAGATTATTAGATCAGAAGAGCGGAAATAGAAATATAAAAGATGCTGGAATAGGCGATGTAAGAGATCCGAATTTTCAAAATAAGTTAATTGTAGATTATCTTGAAAGAAATTATTCTTTAGATGATGATATAATAAAAACAATTAAAAAAATAAATAAAGAATTAAATAGCCAATTATCTAATTTAGATATGTTTGGTAATATATCTTGGAAACCGATAAAATTTGAATTTGCAAATATGTTCAGCTACGGCCCAGATAATATTGTTAATTTTGAAAAGATGAAAGGAGCATATGGATTATTTGCACCAAACGCTTCTGGTAAAAGTGCAATGCTAGATGCATTAACATACTGTTTATTTGATAAATGTAGCAGGGCATCACATCCTAAAGGTGTCATGAATAATCTCAAGCATAATTTTAATTGTAAATTACAATTTCAAATAGATGGTAAGGATTATTTTATAGAAAGAAAAGGCCATGAAGTATTAAAAGGATACCATAAAGGAAAATTTACAGTTAAGGTAAATTTCTGGACTCTGGATGAACACAATAATGAAATATCTCTAAATGGAGAGCAGCGGTATGATACTAATAAAATTATTAATTCATATGTAGGTCACTATGAAGATTTTATATTAACATCATTATCAGTGCAAAATAATAATACAGGATTTATTGATAAATCTCAATCAGAGAGAAAAGATCTACTGGCGCAATTTTTGGATATTAATATATTTGATGATTTATATAGATCAGCAAATGATGAAATAAAAGATGTTAGTGCCATATTAAAGGAATTCAAAAAAACAGATTTTACTCAACAATTGGCTGATGCTGAAACAAAGCTTGAATCTAGTAAATTAGAAAAAGTAGAAACCAAAAAGAATCTAAAATCTTTAGTTGGTAAAATAAAGACAATAGAAAATAAAATCACCAAGACGGATGGTAAATTAATAAAAATAGATGAGGTTAATGAAGATATAGATACGATGGTTTCTAATAAAGAAGATTTAGAAACACAAATTGAAATAATAAACCAACGACTTGAATCAGATGAAAAAATATCAGAAGCTAATAAAGATAAAATAAAAAAGGCAACAGATGTTTTAGAGAAATATGATATTGAAAAGGTAGAAACAGAATATGATAAATTATTATTAGTAAATAAGGAAATACCTAAATTAGAAAATGAATATGAAAAGCTTAAAATTAAAATAGCTCATAAATTAGAAAAATTAGAAATTAATAGTGAATTTGATCCTAATTGTGAATATTGTAGAAAAAGAGAAAGTGAATATATACTTTTAGCCGAAGAAACAAAAAATGCACTTAAAAAAGAGCAAGCTGATTTTGATGTTATTGATGCGCAATTAAATGAACTAAAGGATTATTCTGATACTAATAATTCTGTTATTGAAGATTACAATAAAATACAAAAAATAAATTTATTATTATCTACTATTGAAAAGGAAAGGCAAATAGGTAGAATAGCATACTACCAAGCTAAAGAGGAAAGAAATAATATTGAACTACAAGTAGAACAAATAAATGATGATATTAAAAAATATCATCAAAATAAAAAAGATATAATACACAATCAAAAGCAAATTGAAATACTAAAAGAATTAAGAATTAAAGAAGCTAATCTTAATAATGAAAAAGAAATAGTAGATGAAGCATTATTAACTGTGCACGGTTCTATACAAGTTGCACAGACTACAAAAAATAATATTATTGAATCTATTAAAAAAGCATCTGAACTCGAAATAAAAGTTAAAGCATATGAATATTATATAGATTCAGTGCAACGCGATGGTATACCATATGAATTAATTTCAAAAACAATACCTATTATTGAAGAAGAAGTAAATGATATATTGGCGCAGATGGTTGAATTCAAAATAATGTTTGAATTAGATGGTAAAAATATTAATACTCATATAGCTTATGATAGTGATAGGCACTGGCCATTAGAATTAACATCAGGTATGGAGAAATTTATTTCATCATTAGCAATTAGAACTGCTTTGGTAAATATTTCAAATCTTCCAAGACCTAATTTTCTAGCTATAGATGAAGGCCTAGGAAATTTAGATTCTGAAAATCTTAATTCATTATTTATGTTATTTACATTCTTAAAATCGCAATTTGACTTTTTATTAATTATTAGCCACCTTGATTCTGTAAGGGATGTGGTTGATAACCTTATTGATATCAAAAAAACCGGAAATTTCTCAAAAATAAGCTACGAATAATTGTAATCTAATAATTATTATATATACGCAAATTAGGCAAACAAGCAAAAGAATGGAGTTAATTAATGCCGGAAGAAAATCCAAGACCACCTCGGGATAAGAAAGATAAAAGGGGAACCCTTCTTTCCGCGGTTACACTTACGAATAATTCGTGTCAAGGCGGGATAAGAAAGGGTCTTATAGATCTTCATGTTTGTATTGAAGATACATCAAGAACATCTCCTGATTATTTCAATATTACCAAATGTGAGGATAAATTTACAATTGGTTCAAATGGAGTATCATTCCAAGCTAATGCTCGAATGTTTGCGCCTGGATCTGAAATCCAAGTAGAGGTATTAGATGCCCACGGTAATGCATTAAAGCATGAGATTAAAAGAAACACTAATGCTGATGCAAGAACCAGAACAGTTTGCTTTTTTGTATGTGAAGACACACCAACTGGCCCAGCCACTCTTACATTTACAGGTATAGCAGTTTTAGACAACAACTGTTTCTGCCCATTACCGGCTGAATGTCAGGATAAAATTAATGTAAGATGGTCGCGAAAAATATACATCGATCCTAGTTTAATAAATGATGAGCCGATAGATTGGTATGAAGCTCCTATAATTAACGTGGAAGAAAGAATAGTTCCATGGAGCCATATTACTGTTGAAGGCCAAACAAATACTATTACTACAGCGGCACCGACACTTTATCACGATACATCACATACTGGATCTAATCATGGTGCAGTAACATATGAATTTGATCCATCAACGGATACATTTGCAACTGTTACATTAAGGAATCCAGAATATTTAACTGTTTATGAATCTGATGGGACTACTCAATTAGCTGGATCAAATATTAAAGATCCAGCGAATGGATTTGAAACAGCTTCCTTGCAATGGGTTAATGGAACAATCAATTTCCATAAATGGAATCAAGCCGCAGTAGTAACAGATGGAGGATCAGCAGCTCAATTTATTTTAACATTTATTTATTCTGCGCTTGGCGAGGGTGATGGATTAGGTTCGCTTTACGGCAAGACAATAATACTAACAGATGCATCAGGAACAGCTCATACATTTACAATAGGTTCATCTGGATCCTTTTATACTATTCTTGGAGATTTAACCACAGCTATAAATGCTAACGCTAATTTCAGCGCATCATGGACTTATGGACCTGGAGCAAAAGATGTATGGATTACAATTGATCAGGCATCAGTAGGCGCATCAGGTAATACTACAGTTGCAGGAACTGGATTCGCACTTTCTGACGTAACAGGAGCAGTTTGGGTTGGTGATGGTTATGGCCAAACATCAGCATTTTCTGGAGGAGCAGATGCTGCAGCAGCAACAGTAGCATATAGTTATGGGGCAAATCAAAATCAAAGTGTTGGACGAGGAGTATATCCCCATGAAATAAATCATAGCTCTGCACCTGCAGGACGTAGATTTGACGTGCCATCTGGATCAAATCTTTTACCTGCTTCTATGAGCACAACGATAAGACAGATAGTAAGTCAAAATGAATTTTTAGTAGATCCTATTTATCAGAATGTAGAAGATACTCAAAGTTATAGTGAGCCAATTCAATCTATAGGAACTAGAGAAGGCACAGGCGCTATACCTTTTATAATTAAATATGAAGGATCCGAAGGATCTATTACTACAAAGGATCCTGATACTCATATAGCGATAGATCAATCATATGCTAGTATAAATATAAGAAATCTTAAACCATGTTGTTCTGAAGTAACACACGTAAATGTTTATTTTAGAAGTCATCATAAATTAGGATATGGAAATGATGGTGGATTTGAATTATTAAATGTTATGAGATTGCACCCTACCAATTTCATGATTGATAAAAATACTACTTCATATTCTGATGTATCTCAAACAGGTTATGGTGGAACTCAATTTATAAACTTTGGTAGGTTTACAAACCAACCACCTTTATCCGCACAAAATATTCTTAATTCATATTGGCAAGTAGGAAGTTCAGATCTTAATGAGGATCCTATTGTATATTTAGATAGTTCAAAACTGGTTGGTGGTGTTAAAATATGCCATGCAGGGCCTACCAATACTATAAATCAAAGTAATGATACATATTATACATTTAAGCCAGCATATTCTCATTCACTAGCACCAGGATCATCATCATTTTATTCTGGTAGCACATATCAAATAAAATTTTCAGCATATGCCGAATCTGACCAGTATTCAACTGGTGCAGATAATAACTTTGAATTAGGAAATCCAAGATTAGATATCTACATGAGTGGATCATCATTTAGAGCCGGCTATGATGATAAGGGATTAGGTAAAAGAATTACATCAATTGAATCAAGAGCAGCAAATGAAAAATATGTAGGCAATACATTTGTATTTGATCCAGACAATGATGGAACAGGAACGCCTGTATTTGTATTAAGAAGAGGGTGTTGGACAGTAGCTGATATAGAATTAACAGCAGCGAGTGGATCGGGAATTACTCCATCAATAATGGATGGTGATATATCTATGCCGATTCAACCAGCATCTGATGTATTTGATTTCAAATTTGAATGGCTTAATTATGCATTTACTCCTGCTAAAGGAACTAACTCGATATCATATGTATTTAACGTGCCATTTTTAGGAACTGATCTAAATGCTTTGGCACAATCACATGCTAATCATCCTTCATCATCTAATACTACCCTTATATTTACTACATCATCAGTTTCATTTCCAACGAATATAACAAATATATATTCTACAGGATCTTGGCAACACACAGGAAGTATGCATGTTACAGGGACGATACATGCCACTGAAATAATAATTGGTGTAGTATCAAAATCAATGTTATTTGCTTCTGGCTCATCAAAATTTGGTGATGACTGTGATGATACTCATCAATTTACAGGATCGGTATCTATAGCAGGAAATCTCGATATAACAGACACACTGTGTGAGGGTGGCGGTAATATCTCTAGTAGCTATATATACGCAAGAAGCGCCTCTATAGGCGAAATATCATCATCGATAATAAGTTCATCTATAATAAGTTCTTCTTATATATTAAGCCCACATATAACAGGTTCTTTATATGGAACCGCTTCATGGGCTAGGAACACGATACAATGTATATCATCATCATACTCAACATATGCAGTATCTGCATCTTGGGCTGATTCAGCATCACAAGCTACAACAGCTTCATATGCACATTGGGCAGCTTCAGCATCACATGCAGTAAGTTCATCATTTATCCAAACATCAAGTTATGCTATGACATCGTCATGGGCTTTAACTGCATCATATGTTAGTGGAGGAATGGGACGTAGTGATATATATAATATCTATAATACACATTTAACAACTTCACATATTCATAATTATGGCGATTATAGTGGAAG